>Ga0080006_1184433_pt1 | contig 99867 bp, 85 predicted proteins | sample RS3BMetagenome_FD_69209 | JGI IMG/M metagenome (GOLD analysis project Ga0080006, IMG submission 69209) | Ferric oxide microbial mat and aquatic microbial communities from Rainbow Spring, Yellowstone National Park, USA - RS3B (SPADES... ... | reverse complement strand
CTCGTCGCTGACGTCAGACGGATACGGCTTGCGCGGTGCGGCAGGAGACATCCGTCTCCATTAAGACCTACCCACGCAAAAGTACATAACACCCTCTAGCGCGGCTGCGCTTCCTGGTGCCGGCGACCATGCATCGCTACGGGCAGACCTGGCTGGAGCTGGCCGGGATCGGCGCCGGACAGCTCGAGCCGTACGACCCGGACGGCGAGATCGTGGAGGCCGAGCGGCTGATCGTGCCGGTGCTGCTGCGCTCGGGCAGCCGGGCCACGCGCCTGTTCGGCCCGGCGGTCTCGTTCCTGCTCGAGCGGATCGACGCCGCCACCACCCAGGCAGCACCCGGCGATGCCGCGGCGGTGTTCGTCTCGCGCGCCCAGGCCGGGCGTGACGGACGGGCGATGCGCAACCGTGCTGCCATCGAGGCGCTCGCCGCCGACCGCGGCTACACGGTGGTCCATCCCGAGCGGCTCGGCATCGCCGAGCAGATCGGCCTGTTCCGCGGCGCGCGGCGCATCGTCGGCGAGTACGGCTCGGGGCTGCACAACACGATCTTCTCGCCTGCCGGCAGCATCACCTGCTGCCTGCGGGGGGCGGCGCTGCACCCGGGCTTCCTGCAGTCGGGACTGGCGCAGGCGCTCGATCAGCGCTGCGGCTACGTGCTGGGCGGCGCCGCGCTTGATTCGATTGAGTTTCAATTCGATGTCGATCCCGATATGGTCCGCCGCGCCCTGCGTCTGATGTCGCTGCCGCATGGCTGAGGGCGGCGGCGGCCGTGCCTTGCCGTGGGCGCGGTATTTGGCCTCGCGGCGAGGCTTGGCCTATCGTCGCGGGCCGCGACAGACGGATGGCGTATGACCTTCAGCCTCAAGCCGTTCCTGGAAGTCGATGCGCTGGCGCCTGCGCGCATCCTGCGCCAGGAGCCCGCCTACCCGCTGCCCAGTCCGGTGCTCGCCTATGCGGGCCAGGATCTGTGGCCGCTGATGGACGGCATCCGCGGTGCGTCGATCGATATCGGCGATAACGCGCTGCTTGCCCCCGGCGTGGAGCTGCGCCTGTTCACCGTCGAGAACGGCGCCTTCTTCATCGGCGGCGGACTGGACGGCACCATCGTCACGGAGGACGGCCAGCCCATCCACCAGACCGCGGCGTTCCGCACCCGGCACGATATCCGCCCCGGCGAGGAGGCGACGGTCGAGGTGGCCGATACGTATCGCCTCGGCGAGGTGTTCATCGGCTTCGACGGGGCGTGGCGGAACTACTTCCACTGGATGTGCTTCGCGCTCGCCAAGTCCTACATGGCCAGCCGCCTGCTCGATCGTTCGGTGGCCATCGTGGTGCCGGATTACCGCGACGGGCTGAGCCGCGGCGGCATCTCGTACAGCGAGACGACGTGGCAACAATCCCTGCAGTTCAGCGGCCTGCAGCAGCGCGTCACGCCGCTGCCCGAGGGGCTGTATCGCGCCCGCAAGCTGCATTTCTTCTGGACAGTGCCCGGCCAGCCGACCGACATCATGTATCTCAGCACCTTCCGCGAGGTGTTCGACGAGATGAGGCGGCACGCGGTTCCCATGCAGGATCAGCAGCGTATCTATCTGGCGCGCGGGCGCGGCGTGAGCAGCCGGATCGGCGACGCGCCGGCGGCGATCCTTGCCGATGAGCTGGAGCGTTTTGGGTTCAGAACGACCAGCTTCGAGGGTGCCGACCTGCGGCATCAGATCTCGGTCTTTGCGAGCGCGCAACAGGTTGTCTCGCCGCATGGCGCGGGGCTGACCAACAGCCTGTTCCACCCGGGCGGATTGCGTGTGCTGGAGATGAACCGGGTGATCGAGGGCGAGACGGCGTTCCGCCCGTGGTTCTATGTCACCTCCGCGATCCGCGGTCACCGCTATCTCACGCTCGACAGCCAGGCGTCCGACTTCTCCGCCGCCCGCGTGGCCGAGGCGGTCGCGACCCTGGGCGAAGAGGCCTGAGCGGTGGCGCAGCCGGTCGATCTCACCGTCTACCGCAACGCCGCCGCACCAGCGCCGGAGGCGAACAGGCCCTCAGCGCCGGAAGCGCTCAGGCCGCCAGCGCCGGAGGCGTGCAGGTCTCCAGCGCCGGAGGAGGCGTCGCGGGAGGCGGTGGGCGGTTCGCCGCCGACGCCGTCACGGGGCGCGCCGGGGGATGAGCCCACCGTCGGCCATCGTGTCGCCGGCGGGCTGGCGGAGGTGGTGCGGGCGGCTGAGCGGGGCGAGGCGACGCAGGCACTCGCCGGCTGCCGGGCGCTGCTTGCCGGCTGGCCCGACCCGCGGCGGCTGGGCGACGTGCTGGCCGACCTGGTCGCGGCCGGGCTGGGCGAGGGCGAGCAGGAGTTCCTGCTGCGCCAGATGCTCGCCTGGGGAGAGGATCCGCCGCGCGCCAACCAGCTCGGCGGGCTGCTGTGCCGCCAGGGACGTCTCGTCGAGGCGCTGCCCTGGCTGCGCCAGGCCGCACCCGTGCTCGGCCATCGCGACGGCGCGCTGTGGAACTATACGAGCGCGCTGGCGGCAACCGGCCACCATCACGAGCTGCTCGCCCTGGAGCCGCTGCTGGTCCGCCTGTCGGGCGACGTGCCGCCGCCGTTCGGCCCGTTCGCCCACCTCGCCGCCGCCAAGCTGGCCCTGCAGCCGCGGCCGGTCCCGGCGTCCGACGAGCTGGCCGGCCTGCGCGCCGGCGGCACGTGGCTCGACGCGGCCGGGGTCGCCGCCCGACTGGTGGCTGCGATCGGCGAGCGCCGCCCGTTCAGCCTGGTCATGCTCCCCCCGGCCCTGGCCCGCCTGTCGGTCTATGCCAGCCGACAGGCGCAGCGGTTGCTGACCGAGGCGGAGCTGTCGGCGGTGGTCAACTCGGTCTGGCTGCCCGCCTTCGGCAGCCCGATCGAGGCGCACGGGTCCGCCCCGGCAGGGCGTGTCTGCCGGCTGCACGAGGAGGGGGCGGCCAGTGCCGACATCGTGGGCCTGCCCGACGAGCAGCATTTCGCGGCGGCCGATCAGTCCGGGTTTCTCGCCGTCTCGCAGGACCTCGTCCTGGGCGGCACAGGCCGGCCGCGGCCGGCCTGTGCCGGGCTCGGCGTGACGGGCGAGATCCACGAGACGCTGCCGTTCCTGCGGCCGCTGCTGGCCGAGCAGCCGTTCCTCGGCGTGGTCAGCAGCCATCCGGAGCTTGCTCCGAGGCTCGGCCGCTTCTGCCATGTCGGTGAAACCGCGAGCTGGCCGGTGCCGGCCCGGTTCGACCAGCCCGGGGCCGCAGCGCGCGCGCGGCCGTCCTACCCGGCCGTGCTGGACGAGACGCTGGGCCGGATCGCCGTGCCGTTTGCCGGTGCCGTGTTCCTGGTGGCGGCCGGGCTGCTCGGGCCTGCCTGCTGCGGCCTGATCAAGGCCGGCGGCGGGATCGCGATCGACGTCGACGCGCTGGCGGAGCGCTGGATGGTGCGCTGAACGCGGGCGGGCTGCCGGGGCCTCGGTGGTGCCTGCCTCAGCCGGCCGAGGCGACCGTGGCGGACCGTGTGGCGGGGGCCAGCGTCGGCCGGCCGATCGAGCTGTATTCGAGCCCGGCCTCGGCCATGGCGGCCGGATCGTAGACGTTGCGCAGGTCGATCAGCACCCGGCCGCGCATCGCCTCACGGAACCTCGCAGGGGCGATGGCGCGGAACTCGTTCCACTCAGTGACCAGGATCAGCGCGTCCGCCTCGCGTGCCGCGTCGAGCGCGTCCGTGCACCAGGTGATGCGGTTTTGCGGCATCACCGCGCGCGCCGCCTCCATGCCGACCGGATCGTAGGCGCGCACCGTGGCGCCGTTCTCGACCAGGCGGTGGACGATGGGAATGGACGGCGCGTCGCGCATGTCGTCGGTCTCGGGCTTGAAGGTCAGCCCGATGATCGCGACGGTCTTGCCGCGTACCGAGCCGCCGCAGGCCGACATGATGCGTGCGCCGAGGCTCGCCTTGCGCGCGTCGTTGACCTGCACGGTGGCCTCGACCAGCCGCGAGGAGGCGCCGGCCTCCTGGGCGATGCGCATCAGGGCGAGCGTGTCCTTGGGAAAGCACGAGCCGCCATAGCCGGGGCCGGCATGGAGGAACTTGCGCCCGATGCGGCCGTCGAGGCCGATGCCGCGTGCCACGTCGTGCACGTTGCCGCCGACCCGCTCGCACAGGTCGGCCATCTCGTTGATGAACGAGATCTTCATCGCCAGGAAGGAGTTGGCGGCGTACTTGACCAGCTCGGAGGTCTCCAGGCTGGTGAACAGGATCGGCGCCTCGATCAGGTAGAGCGGCCGGTACAGCCGGCGCAGGATCTCCTGGGCGCGCTCGCCACGGTCTGGCCGCGTGTGGTCGGTGCCGATCACCACCCGGTCGGGGCGCATGAAGTCGCCGATCGCACTGCCTTCGCGCAGGAATTCCGGGTTGGAGGCGACGTCGAAATCGAGGTCGGGGCGGGCGAGCCGGACGATCTCGCTGATCTTGCGGCTGGTGCCGACCGGGACGGTGGATTTGGTGACGATGACCCCGTAGCCGGTCATTGCGTGTGCCGCCTGCTCGGCGGCGGCGAACACGTAGGTCAGGTCGGCATGGCCGTCGCCGTTGCGCGGCGGGGTGCCGACGGCGATGAAGATCGCCTCCGCCCCCTGCACGGCGCGGGTGATGTCGGCGCCGAACGACAACCGGCCGGCCTGCATGTTGTCGGCCACCATCTTGTCGAGCCCGGGCTCGTAGATGGGGATGCGGCCCTGGCTGAGCGCGTCGAGGCGGGCCGGGTTGGTCTCGACCACCGCCACCTCGACCCCGAACTCGGCGAAGCACGCCCCGGTGACGAGGCCGACATAGCCGCCGCCGATCATCGCGATACGCACTGCCTGTCTCCTCCCGAGCCGGCCGCGGAGCCGGAGGGCACGGTATGCCATCCGCTGCCGCACCCTGGCGACCGGAATCGCATGGTCGGCGGATGACGTCAAAATCACAATCGGGCAGTGGTTCCCGGCCCGCTGCGGATCCGGCGGGTCAGGCGCCGTGGCTGAGCAGCGTCTCGAAATAGGCGACCGTCCGACGCAGACCCTCGTCGAGATCGACCGTGGGCTCCCAGCCGAGCTGCGCGCGTGCGCGGCTGATATCCGGGCAGCGCTGCATCGGGTCGTCCTGGGGCAGCGGGCGGTAGACGATCTTGCTGCGCGAGCCGGTGAGTGCCAGCACGCGGTCGGCCAACTCGCGTACCGGGATCTCGTGCGGGTTGCCGATGTTGATCGGCCCGGTGATCTCCTCGTCGCTGGCCATGAGGCGGACGAAGCCGTCGATCAGGTCGGAGACGTAGCAGAAGGCCCGCGTTTGGCCTCCATCGCCGTAGAGGGTGATGTTCTCGCCGCGCAACGCCTGGATGATGAAGTTCGACACCACCCGGCCGTCATTGGGGTGCATGCGCGGGCCGTAGGTGTTGAAGATGCGCACCACCTTGACCTGCAGCCGGTGCTGGCGGCGATAGTCGAAGAACAGGGTTTCGGCGCAGCGCTTGCCCTCGTCGTAGCAGGCGCGTGGCCCGACGGGATTGACGTTGCCGCGATAATCCTCGGTCTGCGGATGCACCGTGGGATCGCCGTAGACCTCGCTGGTGGAGGCCTGGAACACGCGCGCGCCGGTGCGCCGGGCGATCTCGAGGACGTTGATCGCCCCCATCACGCTGGTCTTGGTGGTCTGCACGGGGTCGTACTGGTAGTGCACCGGCGAGGCCGGGCAGGCCAGGTTGTAGATCTCGTCGACCTCCACGGCGAGCGGCATGGTGATGTCGTGGCGCATGGCCTCGAAATTGGGCTGTCCCAGCAGGTGCATGACGTTGTCGCGGCGGCCGGTGAAGTAGTTGTCGACGCACAGCACATCGTCGCCGCGCCCCACCAGGTGGTCGCACAGGTGGGAGCCGAGGAAGCCGGCGCCGCCGGTGACCAGGACACGCTTGCGGACCGGGTTGGAGGTCATGCGATGGAACCCGCCTCAGGAAGTCGTTAAGGAACCGTAAATAGAGCCCGGCGCGAAAGCAATGGCCGCGCCACCCCCCGGTTGCCTCGCCGCGGGTCGCGAGGCTAATGCACCCCCGCGCAACGCCGGCGACGCAACGCGGTTGCCGCGTTCGATACGTTTCTGCGATGATTACCCAGGCAGGGTGGGGGAAGATCGATGGCCGACCAGGTGCCCGCGCGCCGGCGCTACCTCGTGACCGGGGGTGCGGGTTATGTCGGCAGCCATGCCGTGCTCGCCCTGGCCGATCGCGGCGACGAGGTGGTCGTGCTCGACGACCTGTCGCTCGGTCATGCCGCCGCCCTGCCCGACGGGGTGCGGCTCGTGCGTGCCAACCTGGCCGACGGCGAAGCGCTCGACGCGCTGCTCGGCGAGGGGGGCTGGGACGGGGTGCTGCATTTCGCCTCCCTGTCGCTGGTCGGCGACAGCATGGCCGAGCCGATGCGCTATCTGCGGGAGAATGTCGGCCTTGGCCTGGGCCTGATCGACGCCTGCATCCGCCACGGTGTCGGCCGCTTCGTGCTGTCCTCGACGGCGGCCCTTTTCGGCCGCCCGGCCGAGGGCAGCGAGGCGGCGCCGATCGACGAGGAGGCGGTCGTGGCACCCGGCTCGCCCTACGGCGAAAGCAAGGCCATGCTCGAGCGCGCCCTGTTCTGGGCCGACCGAATCCACGGCCTGCGCAGCGCCTGCCTGCGCTACTTCAATGCCGCCGGCGCCGACCCGCGCGGGCGCGCCGGCGAGGCGCACACGCCCGAGACGCACCTGATCCCGCTGGTGATCGACGCGGCCCTCGGTCGCCGGCCGGAGCTGGTGGTCAATGGTGACGATTACGACACGCCGGACGGCACCTGCATCCGCGACTACGTGCATGTCGGCGACCTGGCCTCCGCCCACCTGCTGGCCCTGGACCAGCTCGGCGCGCGCAGCGTCACCTACAATCTCGGCAACGGCAGCGGCCACTCGGTGCTCGAGGTGATCCGCGCGGTGGAGCGCGTGAGCGGCCGGCCCGTGCCGTACAGGACCGCCGGTCGCAGGGCGGGCGATCCGGCGCGGCTCGTGGCGAGCAGCGAGAAGCTGCGGCGCGAGACCGGCTGGAGCCCGGCCTTTCCCGCACTCGACGACATCGTGGCGACCGCCTTCCGCTGGCGCGAGTCCCATCCGCACGGCTACGGCAACCGCTGACCAGACCGGGGGGCGGGCAGGCCGGGGCGCTGGGACGACGGGTTCGGGCGCGAGGCTTCCTGCGCCAGCCGGATCGGGCTATAGGCGGCCCATGTCCGCGCCTGCTTGCCAGCCTGATCCCATCGCGTGAGCAGGATCCTAGGTCTGATCGCCACACTCGGGGCGAGCGTCCTGGGCGCGGTCCGCGCGGCCGGCAGCCTGGGGCTGTTCGCGCTCTCGGGCCTGTCGCACCTGTTCCGGCCGCCCTTCTACTGGCGCAGCTTCGTGTCCGCCTTCTTCGAGTTCGCCTTCTTCTCGCTGCCCGTGGTGGCGCTGACCGCGATCTTCTCCGGCATGGTGATCGCGCTGCAATCCTATACCGGATTTGCCCGCTACAATGCGCAGAGTGCGATCGCCGGCATCGTCGTGCTGTCCGTGGTGCGCGAGCTAGGCCCGGTCCTGGCCGGGCTGATGGTGGCCGGCCGGGTCGGTGCGGCGATGGCCGCCGAGATCGGCACCATGCGGGTCACCGACCAGATCGACGCGCTCGGCACGCTGTCCACCAACCCGATGAAATACCTGGTCACCCCACGCCTGCTGGCCGGCACGCTGGCGCTGCCGCTGCTGGTGCTGGTGGCGGACATCCTCGGCGTGATGGGCGGCTTCATCGTCGCCACCCTGAAGCTCGGCTTCGGCGCCCCGGCCTATATCGTCAGCACCCTGTCCATCCTGCAGCCCGCCGACGTGACGGTGGGGCTGGCCAAGGCGGCGGTGTTCGGGTTCCTGATCGCGCTGATGGGCTGCTACAACGGCTACAACAGCCGCGGCGGGGCCCAGGGCGTCGGCGCCGCGACCACCGCCTCGGTGGTCGCCGCCTCCATCCTGGTGCTGGCCTTCGACTACGTGCTGACCGAGATGTTCTTCTCGCGATGAGCGCCCCGGTGCCCAAGATCAGGGTCAGGGGCCTGGCCAAGGCGTTCGGCGACAAGCAGGTGCTCGACGGCATCGACCTCGACGTCATGCCCGGCACCTCGTCGGTGGTGATCGGCGGCTCTGGGAGCGGCAAGTCGGTGCTGCTGCGCTGCATCCTAGGGCTGATCGAGCCCGATGCCGGCAGCGTCGAGATCGACGGCGTGGACGTGCTGCGCATCCGCCAGCGTGAGCGCGAGGCGGTGAACCGCCGGATCGGCATGCTGTTCCAGAACGGCGCGCTGTTCGACAGTCTCACCGTCTGGGAGAACGTGGCTTTCGGCCTGCTGGCCCGGAGGCGGATGCGGCGCGCCGAGGCGCGCGCGCGGGCCTGCGACGTGCTGACCCAGGTGGGCCTGGATCCCAGCGTGGGCGCGCTGTCGCCGGCCGAGCTGTCGGGCGGCATGCAGAAGCGGGTGGGTCTCGCGCGCGCCATCGCCGCGACACCGGAGATCCTGTTCTTCGACGAGCCGACCACCGGGCTCGACCCGATCATGGGGGCGGTGATCGACGGGCTGATCGTGGACTGCGTCCGGCGCCTGGGCAGCACGGCGATCGCCATCACCCACGACATGGCCTCCGCCGCCCGGATCGGCGACCGGGCGGCGATGCTCTACCATGGCAAGCTCGTCTGGCAGGGGCCCGCCTCCGAGCTGATGCAAAGCGGCAACCCGATGGTCGACCAGTTCACCCATGGGCGGCGCGAGGGGCCGATCACCATGGAACTCCGTCGCTAGAGGGGCTGAGCCTTGGTCAAGCGGGCGGCGCGCTATGTCTGCCAGGCGTGCGGCGCCATCTACCCGAAATGGACCGGCCGCTGCGAGGCGTGCGGCGAATGGAACACGATCGTCGAGGAGCCAGCCGAGCCGCGTGCCGCCGCCGCGAAGCCGGGCCGGGCGCGGCCGGGAGCGCTCGATCTCGTCGGGCTGGCCGGCAGCGCCGAGCCGCCGCCGCGGTCCTCGACGCAGATCGCCGAGCTCGACCGGGTGCTGGGCGGCGGGCTGGTGCCGGCCTCGGTGGTGCTGGTCGGCGGCGATCCGGGGATCGGCAAGTCGACCCTGCTGCTGCAGGCCGCCGCCGCCATGGCCTCGGGCGCGGACGCGCGACGGGTGATCTACATCTCGGGCGAGGAGGCGGTCGACCAGATCCGGCTGCGCGCCCGCCGGCTCGGCCTCGACGCACCGGCACTCGACCTCGCCGCCTCGATCAACGTGGCCGACATCGCCAGCCAGTTGGAGGCCGAGCGCGACGTCACGCTGGTGATCATCGATTCGATCCAGACCATGTGGCTGGACAGCGTGGAGAGTGCCCCGGGCACTGTGAGCCAGGTGCGGGCCTGCGCCTTCGAGCTGATCCGGCTGGCCAAGGGGCGCGGCTTCGGCCTGATCCTGGTCGGCCACGTGACCAAGGAAGGCGCCCTCGCCGGGCCGCGCGTGCTCGAGCACATGGTCGATGCGGTGCTCTATTTCGAGGGCGACCGCGGCCACCAGTTCCGCATCCTGCGCGCGGCCAAGAACCGGTTCGGCGCCACCGACGAGATCGGTGTGTTCGCCATGACCGACCAGGGGCTGGCCGAGGTCGCCAACCCTTCGGCGCTGTTTCTCGCCGAGCGGCGCGGCAACATCGCAGGCTCGGCGGTGTTCGCCGGTCTCGAGGGCAGCCGGCCGGTGCTGCTGGAGATCCAGGCGCTGCTGTCGCCGCGTGGCGAGACGCCGCGCCGCAGCGTGGTGGGCTGGGATGGTGCGCGGCTCGGCATGCTGATCGCCGTGCTGGACACGCGCTGCGGGGTGAAGCTCGGCAGCTACGACATCTATCTCAACGTGGCGGGTGGGCTGCGTGTCACCGAGCCCGCAGCCGACCTGGCGGTGGCCGCCGCCCTGGTCTCGGCCGCCACCGGCCAGCCCACCAGCGCGGGGGCTGTGTATTTCGGCGAGGTCGGACTGTCGGGCGAGGTGCGCCAGGTGGCGCAGGCCGAGGCGCGGCTGAAGGAGGCGCAGAAGCTGGGCTTCGAGCGGGCCGTGCTGCCGCGCCGCATCGCCGCCCGCGGCGGCAAGCGCCTCGTGCCGCCCGCCGGTCTGGGGCTGGAGGAGATCGGCCACCTGTCGGATCTGGTGGCGCTGTTTCCCGCCGACGGCGAGGATTAGGCCAACTTGTAAAACTATTTCGCTGAGCTGATCATTTATAGGTAGGACATATGACGGAGTGACCCACGTGCGTTATTCCTGCCTCGTTGCGATTGCGCTCCTCGCTCCAGGTCTGGCTAGGGCGGACGAACTCGACACACAGCGCAAGGCTCTCCAGCTCATAAGGGAGATGGCGGCGGCAACTTGCGACCAAGTCAGTCAGTCGGGTAGCGAGACTAAAGAGCAGATCTCTGGAAAAGTCGGGGCTCAGTTGCCGAGCCTGACCAAGAAGCTCTTGGAGCTTGGGATCAGTGGAGCGGGCAAGCTTCAGGCTGAACAATATCAAGGCGTGGTGAGGGCTCAACTAGCTGAAGCTGTTGCCCACTCATCTGACTGTCGCCTCGAAGTACTCAAAACTCTGGTTAAGATCGTGGCGCCACCTCCGGCGTCCGTTGAACAGACCTCCATAAGAGGCCCTCTGAAGGTGCAACTGGTTCATTGCGAGACTGCTCTTAGCGGTCTGCAGTGTATACTGGTTGTCACGACTGCACGCGCCGGAACTCTTGAGGTTGTAGGCCCTGACGCCGAGCAAGGGCTGCAAAGCGACTTCGTCGCTAGTGATAGCCCCCTGCCTTACCCCGCGAAGGCCACTATCGACTACCCGCTAGGTAGCCCTTCCCACATATTCGTAAGGAGGGAAGACTACATCCAGCCCAATTTCGCTCGACGCGTCTATCTTCTTTTTGAGGGTTTGCCAGCAGATGCAAGCAGCGGCGATTTGACAGTAGCGTTTTTCTTCGACCGGGAGCCAGGAAAAGCAACTTTTCACATCGATCTTGGGCGTCAATGATAAGGCTCGCAGCGTCGATTTGGCGAGTAGGACCAAAGTGATTTGTCTGCAGCGTGCAACCCGAGCATGGCGGCGATGATCGACATTCCTGAAGATGAGCTCGTCGAGCGGTTCGTGACGGCGTCGGGGCCTGGCGGGCAGAACGTCAACAAGGTGGCGACCGCGGTCGAGCTGCGCTTCGACGTGCGGGCCACCGCGCAGCTTTCGGGCGCGGTCAAGGCGAGGCTCGCGGCGCTGGCCGGACGCAGCCTGACCAATGACGGCGTGCTGGTCATCTTTGCGCAGCGTTTCCGCTCCCAGGAGCGCAATCGGGCGGATGCGCGTGAGCGGCTGGCCGAGCTGATCGCGCGGGCCAGTGTGGCGCCGGTGCGGCGACGGCCGACGCGACCGACGCTGGGCAGCAAGACGCGCCGGCTGGAGAGCAAGCAGAAGCGCGGCGCAGTCAAGCGCGGCCGCAGCGGCGGCCGCGGTGACGAGGAGTGAGCACGCGGCGTCGCGGCCCGCTCAGCTCTTGCAGAGTTTCAGCAGACGCTGCCCGGCGGGGCTGGCGAGTTCGCTCCGGTCAAGTGTGCCGTCATGGTCGGTGTCGGCCTTCCTGAAGCGCCGCTGGATGATCCGGTCCCATTCGGCCTGGCCGAGCGTGCGGTCGTCGCTGGCATCCGAGATGCCCAGCATGTAGGTTGACAGCAGCGCCTTGGTCTTGCGCCGGTCGAGCGTGTCGTGGTGCGGGCCGATGTCGGGGCCGAGCGAGGCGAACCTGCGGTCGGCGGCCGCCTTGACCTCCGCCCAGTCCAGCTTGTTGTCGTGGTTGGCGTCGAGGGGGGACAGGCCGGCCGGCGAGCCCGCCGCCCGCGCCGGCTGCGCGGACAGGTTGGCGGCGAGCACCAGGCCGGTGGCGGCAAGCATCAGGCCGGTGGCAGGCATCAGCCTGGCGGCAGCGGTGGCGCGCCGGCGGGTCGGATGAACGGTCATGCCGCAGGCCTCAGCTCGGTCTTGATCCAGCCCGGCTCGCGCTTGTCGAACGCCTCGTAGGCGGAGACCACGTCGCTCATCGGCTCGATCCTGGTCAGCACGGAACACGGATCGATCACCCCGGTGCGCACCAGCCCGACCAGCTTCGGCACGATGGCGTGGTGGTTGCAGTTGCCGAGCTTGATGGTGAGGTTCTTGTTCATCGCCGCCCCGATCGGGAAGCTTTCGGCAGCCGGCGGATAGACGCCGATGATGCCGAGCGTTCCGGCCTTGGCCAGCGACTGCACGGCCCATTCCAGTGCCTGCGAGGGGGCGTTGCCCGGCACCCAGTTGCCGTGGTGGACGTGCTCGCCGTGGGCGTTGCCGGGGGCGACCTGTTCGACTTCCGCCTGGAAGGCCGCAGACTTCTCCTGTGCTGCCTTGGCGGCCGGTCCGTGGTCGGCGTGCTGCGCGTCCACACCCACCGCATCGATGGCGCGGTCGGCGCCGGTGCCGCCGGTCAGCATCCTGATCGCCGCCACCGGGTCTTCGCGGTCGAAATCGACGGTGAACGCGCCCTGGCGGCGGGCCATTGCCAGCCGGTCCGCGTGGCGGTCGACGGCGATCACCCGTCCGGCCCCCATCAGCAAGGCGCTGGCGATGGCGAACTGCCCGACGGGGCCGCAGCCGAACACGGCCACAATGTCGCCGCCTCCCACCTCGGCGAGCTCGGCGCCGAACCAGCCGGTGGGAAAGATGTCGCTGATCAGGATCGCCTGGTCGTCGGTCACCGCGTCCGGCAGCTTCACCAGCGTATTGGCGGCGAACGGGATGCGCGCGCGTTCCGCCTGCAGGCCGTTGATCGGCCCGGTCAGCTCGGGGCCGCCGAAGAAGCTGGTGCCGGCCTCGGGCCCGTTCGGGTTGGCGCGGTCGCATTGCGCCGTGTCGCCCGCGCGGCAATAGGAACACACGCCGCAGGAGATGGTCGAGCAGACCACCACCCGGTCGCCCACCTCGAGATTGCGCACCTGGTCGCCTAGCGCCTCGACGATGCCGACACCCTCGTGGCCGAGGATCGTGCCTTCTTTCATGCCACTCATCGTGCCGCGGACGAAGTGCAGGTCGGTGCCGCAGATCGCCGAGGCGGTCAGGCGGATCACCGCGTCGGTCGGCTGTTCGATCTTCGGATCGGGGACATCATCGAGCCGGATGTCGCCCAGTCCGTGCCAGACGAGAGCTTTCATGAGGGGGCGTCCTTCGCAAGCCAGATGGGCGAGCGAACGTGGCAGCCGCGCCCGGGGTTGGCCGGCCTTCCGCCTGTGCGACGATCGCGCGCCTCAACAGATCGGGAGGTGCCGATCCGCCGATCGGCCCTGTCGCTCAGCCCAGCGTCTCAGCCCATCACCGGCGCCAGGCGCTTCACCGCCTCCGAATCGTTCCCGAGCCAGGCTGCGTTCTTGGCCGTGCCGTCGAACAGCGAGCTGGTCTTGAACGGCTCGTAGCGGCCTTCAAGCGCATAGGGGCGGCTGCGGCCGAGCAGCTCGGCCACGGCCGGCTTGTCCATCGTCGTGAAGCTGCGCACCGCCTCGAAGGCCTGGTCGAGGTCGCGCTGGCTCTCCATGCCGGTGATCACCACCGCGACCGGCAGGTTGAGGTTGTAGTGCAGGTATTCGATCGGCTTGATCGGTGCCTGGCTCTTGAGGATCACGCTGTCGGCGAAGGTCTTCATCGCCAGGGGTGCGATGCCGTGCTCGACGAGGTAGGGCAGCACCAGATGGGCGAAGCTGCGGAAATGCGCGTCCATGACGTTGAGCGGCATCTGCACCGCGTCGAAATGGAAGCCGTGTTCGGCGGCCACCGCCAGCATCTGCAGGTGGATGCGCGGGTCCTTGTGGCCGGTGAAGCCGACATGGCGGATCTTGCCGGCCTTCTGGGCTTCGAGGCAGGCGGCGGTGGCGCCGTCCTCGGCGAAGATCCGGTCCGGATCGTCGTAGCGCAGGATCTCGTGGTGCTGCAGGAGGTCGATGCGGTCGGTGCGCATGCGCCTGAGGCAGGTGTCGATCTGCTTCGCCGCCTCCTCCCTGGTGCGCCCATCGATCTTGGTCATCAGGTAGGCGCGGTCGCGATAGCCGCCCTGGCTCAGCGCCAGGCCCGCGCGTTCCTCCGAGCGGCCCTCGTTGTAGTCCCAGCAATTGTCGATGAAGTTGATGCCGCGGTCGATGGCTTCATGGATCAGCCGCACCGCCTCGGTCTCGCTCAGCGCGCTCTTGCCGAGATGGAAGCCGCCCATGCCGATCGCGGACACCATCTCGCCGCTGCGGCCGAGCGGGCGGTAGAGCATGTCGCCGCGCTTCTCGCCGGGGCTGGCGAGTGCTGGCAGGTCGGCCGGATCGGGCACGAGGCTGGCCGGCAGGCGCGGGCTGTGCAGGCCGCTGGTCCCGTTCGCGCCACTATGTTGCGACATCTGGTGTCTCCTTCTGGTCTGGCCCGCTCAGCCGGCGGCGGTGCCGAGATGCGGCAGCAGGATGTGCAGCACCAGCAGCACCAGTACCACGCTGATCAGGATTGCAAAGATGCCGCCGAACAGCCGGATGGCGCCGACGATCAGGGCGATCGCCACGACCAGCATGACCGCGTTCTGGCCTTCCCGCCCGATCCCCATCGGGATCAGCGCGTCGCGCAGCACATGCTCGATGGCGCCGATGCCGGCGATGATCAGGCCGAGCAGGCCGGCGATCAGGGAAAGAACCAGGTTGATGGCGTGCTGCATGCTGGCCCCTTGCGTTCATTGGGTCTCGAGCCGGTCGAGCCGGCGAAGGGACGGGAACAGGCGCATCCAGACCAGCACGACGCCCAGCGTGCCGACCCCGCCCAGCACCACGGCCGGGGTGGCGCCGATCAGGGCGGCCAGCGTACCGCTCTCGAACTCGCCGAGCTGGTTGGAGGTTCCGATGAACAGCATGTTCACCGCCGAGACGCGGCCGCGCATGGCGTCGGGCGTCTGCAGCTGCACCAGGCTCGAGCGCACCACCACGCTGACCACGTCGGCACCGCCGAGCACGATCAGGGCGGCGACCGACAGCGGCAGCGAACGCGACACGCCGAACACCACCGTGGCCACGCCGAACAGGGCGACGGCTGCGAACATGCGTGCGCCGGCCTGCCCTGCGATCGGCCGGCGCGACAGCCACACGGACACCAGCAGGGCGCCGATGGCAGGGGCGGCGCGCAACAGGCCCAGGCCGAGCGGGCCGGCATGGAGGATGTCGCGTGCATAGACCGGCAGCAGGGCGGTGGCGCCGCCGAGCAGCACGGCGAACAGGTCGAGCGAGATGGCGCCGAGGATGTCCGGCCGGCTGCGTATGAAGGCGATGCCGCCGAACACCGCCGCCGCGGTGACCGGCTCGCGCGCGCCGGTCCGCGCCCGGGCCGGCAGGCGGCTGACATTGAGTGCCGCAAAGGCGAACATCAGGGCGCAGACCGCGAACGGCACCGGCGGGCGCAGGCCGTAGAGCAGGCCGCCGAGCGAGGGGCCGAGGATCGCCATGGTCTGGAACAGGGACGAGGACAAGGCGGCGGCGCGCGGGAACTGGGCGGCCGGTACCAGCGAGGGCAGCTGCGCCTGCATCGCCGGCTGCTCGAAGGCGCGGGCCGCACCCACCAGGGCGACGGCGGCGTAGAGCCAGGTGGGGGTGAGCAGGTGCAGCCAGGCGCCGGCGGCGAGCGAGGCGGCCCCCAGCATCTCGACCGCCTGGCAGCAGCCGGCCACGAGGCGCCGGTCAAGACGGTCGGCCGCGTGGCCGGCGGCAAAGATCAACAGGACCAGGGGGAGAAACTGGGCAAGCCCGACCAGGCCGAGGGACAGCGCGCGGTGGGTGAGGGCGTAGATCTGCCAGCCCACCGCGACGCCCTGCATCTGGTAGGCGAGCGACGAGCAGCAGCGGCTGGCGAGCAGCCGGCCGAGGCCGGGATAGGCGCGTAGCAGTCCCTGGCCCGGCAGGGCGGCAGCCGGTGTGTCGCTCATCGCCCCCAATAGAGCCTGTCCGCCGGGCGCCCGCCAGTCTTGCGCCGACTGATCTTGCTGCGACCAGTCTTGCTGGGGCCAGTCTTGCTGGGGCCAGTCCTTCTGCACACACACCTTGCCGCGCAGGTGCGCCGTGATGCACGCGGCATCTGCGTCTTGGGACAGGTAGGATAGCCGCATGTGGCCGCCCCGGGGGCGGGTCCGGGTGAGAGTGGGAGAGAGGCATGCGGGAGCCAGACGGGGTTTCGGGGCTCGAGCGGCTCGTGGCGCGGCTGCAGGTGGCAGTCGAGCGTCTGTCGGCGGAGGAGCAGGCGGCGCTGGACGCGGCGCCGGCTGGCGCGACCCACGGCGACATGGTGCGCATTCCGGTCTGGCTGACGGTGGAGATCCCGGGCGAACTGCTGGAGGAGTAGCCGCGTGCGGCCTGGCTAGCCCGGCCGCGGCTGGAGCCCGTTCAGCACCAGGTCGACCACGCTGTCGGCAGCGCGACGCATCTCGGCCTCGGTCAGCTCGGAAACGCCCAGCACGGCCGCTGCCTCGACCGAGAAGTTGGCGTAGAACTCGGTGCCGGCCCAGATCAGGAAGAACAGGTGGCGCCCATCGACCGGGCGCAGCAGGCCGGACCGGCTCCAGCCTTCGATGAGCCGCAGCTTGCGGTCGAGAAGCGGCAGCAGGTCGACTGACAGGAAGCGCCTCATCCGACTGCCGCCGCGCAGCATCTCCTGCGCCACGATGCGTGACGCCGCAGGGTGCGCATAGGAAACATGCATCTTGGCGCGAACATACGCAGCAATCGCGTCTTCCGGCGGCTGACGCTCATCGATCTGCTCGATCTCGTGCAGCCAGCGGCGCAGCACGTCCGAGAGCACCGCCTCGTAGAGGATTGCCTTGCTGCGGAAATAATAGTGCACCGTGGCAGCCGACATGCCGGCCCGCGCCGCCACCTGGCCCACGGTGGTGCCGGCGGAGCCCGTGTCGGCGAACAGTTCGGCCGCCGCATGCAGGATCCGGCCCTCGGCCGCCTGGCGGATGCGCGCCTTCGCCGCCTGCGCCGCGGCCATCCTGGTTTCGACACCGTTCACTTTTCGGGAACGACTCCCTGGCATGTCTTCTGCTAGATCCTGATCGTATCGTCAGGATCGTGTCGCGGCCAGTGCGGCACGAGGAGGGCACCGATGACGCTGCCGGATTTTGCCTATGTCCGTCCCGACACGGTCGAGCAGGCGCTGGCGCTGCTGGCCGAGGACGGGGCGATGGCGTTGGCCGGCGGGCAGAGCCTCGTCGCACTGCTGGCTGAACGGCAGGTGGCGCCACGCACGCTGGTCGATCTCGGCAGACTGGCCGAGCTTCGCCACCTGGAGACGCAGGCGGACTGCCTGTGGGTGGGGGCCGGCGTTTCGCTTGCCACCCTGGCCGCCGCAGCCTCGGTCCCGCCGCTGCTCAGGGAGGCAATCGCCTCCGTGGGCTCGCCGCCGGTACGCAACCGGGCGACGCTGGCCGGCAACCTGATCCGGGCCAACCCGACCAGCGAGCTGCCGGTGGCCGCCGTGGCCCTGGGCGCGCGGCTCGTCCTGTGCGGCCCGGCCGGGCGGCGCGAGGTGCCGGCGGACGGATTCTTCCTGGCCCCCTACATCACGGCACTGGTGGCCGGCGAACTGGTGCTCGGCGTGAGCCTGCCGCACAGCCCGGCGCCCTGCACTGGCAGCGCGTTTGCAGAGATCGCGCTCCGGGCCGGGGCGCCGCCGCTGATCGCGGTGGCCGCGTGCATCGAGACGGACCAGACGGGGATCGTCACGGCCGCGCGGCTGGTGGCGGGCGGCATCACCGGCGTGCCGCAACGCTGCCCGCGCGCGGAGGCGGCCCTGCTCGGGCGGCCGGTGGCCGAGGCCGTCTCGGCGCTGGCCGGTGCGGCGCAGGACCGGTTCGTGCCGTCGCCGGAGCTGGAACATGCGGCCTATGCGGGCGAGGTGCTGCCGGTGGTGCTGCGCCGCGCCGTCACCGCCGCCGCGGCGCGTGCGAGTGGCAACGGAGCGGACAGTCCATGACGCAGGCAGCCCACCCCATCCGACTGACAATCAACGGCGAGACCGTTGCCTGGCAGGCGAGGCCGCGATTGCTGCTGTCGGAGCTGCTGCGCGACGGGCTGGGGCTGACCGGCACCCATGTCGGCTGCGGCACGGGGGTCTGCGGCAGCTGCACCGTGCTGCTCGACGGCCAGCCGGTGCGCGCCTGCCTCCTGCTGGCGGTCCAGGCCGACGGGAGTTCGGTGGAGACGATTGAGAGCGTGGGCGAGAGCGCAGGCGAGAGCGCAGGCGGGGCGGGGCGGCTGCATCCGGTGCAGGAGGCGTTCCAGGCCCATCACGCGCTGCAATGCGGCTTCTGCACGCCGGGCATCGTCATGTCGGCGGTGGCGCTGTTCCGCGCGACGCCGCGGCCCGACCGGGCGGCGATCGAGACGCTGCTGGAAGGCCATCTCTGCCGCTGCACCGGCTATCGCAACATCGCGGCCGCCCTGGCGTCGGTCGCGGAGTCCGGGGCGTGCGGCGGGGCCGGATCATACGGCGCGTCTCGGCGCGCGGCTTCAACCGGGGAGGAGAGCTGAGATGGCGGCTGGCCGGCTGGTGGGCAGCCCGGTTGCCCGCCGCGAGGACCGCAGGCTGCTGCTCGGTCAGGCGCGCTTCGTCGCCGACATCGCCGCACCGCGCATGCTGCACATGGCGATCGTCCGCTCGACGCGCGCGCACGCCACGCTCGAGGGCATCGAGACCGGGCCGGCGCTGGCCATGCCCGGCGTGGTGCGCGTCTTTACCGGCGAGGCGCTTGGCGACGCGGTCGGGCCGCTGCCCTCGATCGACCTGGTGGGCGACGGCAAGATCGCCCTGCAGCGGGCGCTGGCGTCGGGCAAGGTGCGCTTCGTCGGCGAGCCGGTCGCCGCCGTCATCGCGGACGATCCGCACCGCGCCGAGCAGGCCGCCCTGGCGGTGAGCGTCGGATACCGCGACCTGCCGGTGGTGCTCGATCTGGAGGCGGCGGCCGGGACCGCGCCACCCGCGCTGCTCTACGAGGCGCTGGGCAGCAACGTGATCCACACCTGCAGGCAGGATGTGGGCGATGTCGAGGCGGCCTTCGCCCGCGCCCACCGGGTGTTCGAGGACACCTTCCGCATCCACCGCTACCTGGCCGCACCGATGGAGACGCGCGGCGTGCTGGCCGATCCGACCGGGCAGGGCGAGCGGATCACGCTCTACAGCTCGACCCAGTTCCCGCATCTGGTACGCGGCTTCCTGGCCGGCGTGCTCGGCCTGGCCGAGAGCGACATCAGGGTGGTGGCACCCGATGTGGGCGGCGGCTTCGGCGCCAAATGCGAGTTCTATCCCGAGGAGGTGCTGGCGGTGCACGCTGCCCGCGAGCTGCGCCGGCCGGTGCGCTGGATCGAGAGCCGGCGCGAGCATTTCGTCGCCACCACCCATGCGCGCGAGCAGCTGCACCGGGTCCGCGCCGCGGTGGACGAGGCGGGGATGGTGACCGCCGTCACCCTGCACTCGCTGACCAGCAACGGGGCGGCCGCCGCCACCCTGTCGGTCACACCCGCCTCGATCTCGTCGGCCATGCTGCGCGGGCCGTACCGGATCCCGCACTACCGGGCGCGGTCGCATTCGGTGGTGACCAACAAGACGCCGCTTGCCGTCTATCGCGGCGCGGGCCATCCGCAGGCGACGCTGTGCATGGAACTGACCATGGACCGGATCGCCCGCGAGATGGGTTTCGACCGGGTCGAGTTGCGCCGGCGCAACATGCTGACCACGGCCGACATGCCGAGCGACCGGGGCACGGCGATCGTCCTGGCCGGCAAGGTCGTCTATGACAGCGGCGACTATGCCGGCTGCCTCGACCGGGCGCTGGTGCTGGCCGGCTGGCCGGAGCGCGAAGCCCGCGCGGCCTCGGCGCGGGCGCGCGGGCGGCTGTTCGGCACCGGCATCGCCTGCTTCGTGGAGGAGACGGCGATCGGGCCGTATGAGACCGGCCATGTGCGGGTGAGCGGCTCGGGGCGGGTGACGGTGCTGACCGGCGCCTCGCCGCACGGGCAGGGCACGGCGACCGCGATCGCCCAGCTGGTGGCCGACGAGCTCGCCATCGACATCGACCAGGTGCGGGTGCAGCACGGCGACACCGACCTGCTGCCGGACGGGATCGGCACCTTCGCCAGCCGTGGCGGCGCGATCGCCGGGGCCGCGGCAAGGCTGGCGGCGCGCAAGGTGCGGGAAAAGGCGCTGCTGGTGGCAGGCGAGATGCTGCAGGCCGATCCGGGCACGCTGGTCTGGGCCGAGGGCGAGGCGCGGGCGCCGTCGGGGGCCAGTGCCACGCTCGCCGCCATCGCGGCGCGTGCGACGGCGTGGAACCCGCCGGTGGACGGCACCGGCGGCTTCAATCTCGCCTGCGAGGTGCAGCACCAGGTGCCGGGCATCGCCTTCGCCAACGCCACCCATGTCTGCGAGCTGGAGATCGATCCGCAAACCGGCGAGCTCGACATCACCGGCTACGCGGTGGTGCATGATTGCGGCACGGTGATCAATCCGATGATCGTCGAGGGCCAGGTGATCGGCGGCATCGCCCAGGGTCTAGGCGGCACCTTGTTCGAGGCACTGCGCTACGACGAGGACGGAACGCTGCTGACGCGCAGCTTCGGCGACTACCTGCTGCCGACCGCGGCAGACATGCCGCGCGACATACGCACCGGCCACATGGAAAGCCCCTCGCCGCTCAACCCGTTCGGCATGAAGGGGGCGGGCGAGGGGGGCACCACCGGGTCGGTCGCCGCCATCGCCGGTGCCGTGGCCGACGCACTTGCCCCGCTCGGCGTGCGGGTGGCGAGCGACGGCCCGTTCACGCCGCCGCACGTCTTGGGATTGATCAAGTCCGCAGCGGAGCCGGTGGCATGAGCACGATCCTGGCCGATGCCTGCGTGGTGACGATGAACCCGGCGCGCGACGTGCTCGATTGCGCGAGCGTGCTGGTCGGCGGCGAGCGGATCGCGGCGATCGGCACGCTGGCCCAGCTCCGGCAGGCGCATCCGGAGGCGGAGATCATCGACTGTGCCGGCGGGATCCTGATCCCCGGCATGGTCAACACCCATACGCACCTGTTCCAGACCCTGCTCAAGGGTCCGGGCGACGACATGGTGCTGAAGCAGTGGTTCACCTGCATGACCGGACCGGCGGCGGTCGAACTCACCGTGACGGATGCGCACGTCGCGGCCCTGCATGGCTGCATCGAGAGCATCCGCTCGGGTGTCACCACCCTGGTCGATTTCATGTACGCCCATCCCCGCCCCGGCCTGACGCAGGCGGTGATCGACGCCTATGAGCAGACCGGCATGCGCGGCTTCGTGTGCCGCGGGTTCCTGTCCGACGGCGTCCAGTATGGCGTGCCGCCGGCTTTGATCGAGACGCCGCAGGCCGCACTGGCCGATGCGCGCGCCTTGATCACGAAGCAGAACCGGCCTGGCGGGCGGGTGCAGGTCGGGCTCGCGCCGTGCATGATCTGGTCGCTCGACGAGGCGAGCCTGCGTGAGACGCGGGCGATGGCCGACGAGCTCGGCGCGCTGGTAACCATCCATGTCGCCGAGACGCCGTTCGAGATCGAGGTGGCGGCCGAGCGCTACGGGCGCACCGACACCGAGGTGTTGAGCGACCTCGGCTTCCTGCGTCCGGACGTGCTGGCCGTGCATTGCGTGCAGTGCAACAGCGGCGACGTGGCCCTGCTGCGCCGCCACGACGTCAAGGTCTCGCACAACCCGTGCAGCAACATGTATCTGGCCTCCGGCTTTGCGCCGATCCCCGAGATGCTGCGCGCCGGCATCACCGTCGGGCTGGGCAGCGACGGGCCGGCGAGCAGCAACAACCACAGCCTGTTCCAGGCGATGAAGTTCGCAGCCCTGCTGCAGAAGGGCTTCCATCGCGACGCCACCATCATGACCGCGCAGAAGGCGCTGGAGATGGCCACCATCGACGGCGCGCGGGCGGTCGGGCTGGAGGGCGAGATCGGCTCGATCGAGATCGGCAAGAAGGCCGATCTGGCGCTGGTGGGCACGGGCAGCGCCTTCATCGGCCCGGTGCATGATCCGGTCTCGGCCCTGGTCTATTCAGCACTCGGCCACGAGACCAGCCTGGTGATGATCGATGGCCGCATCGTGCTGCGCGACGGTCACCTGCTGTCGGCCGACGAGGCGGCGGTGCGGCGCGCGGCGCAGAGTGCCGCCCTTGCCCTCGTCGAGCGGGCCGGGGTCGGCAGGCAGCGCCGGGCTGAAGGTGATGGCGTGTGAGGTCAGGCGCCCGGGCCGGGGCGGGTTGCCAGGAAACGCGGCTGCGGCACGTTTCTTGCTGCTTGGGTTGCACCAACTTCCATTGATCCGGGTCTGGCGGGGCATCGCATGCTGGCTACGCAGGAAACGGCGCTTCGGCGCTACTGGTACTGCCTCTTTCCCATCGCGGAGCTCGCGGATACGCCGCGCCCGTTCACCCTGCTCGGCGAGAACATCGCCGTCTGGAAGGACGATGAAGGCCGGCCGCATGCCGTGCTGGATCGCTGTCCGCACCGCACTGCCAAGCTGTCCGCGGGCCATGTCGAGAACGACCTGATCGTCTGCCCCTATCATGGCTGGGCGTTCCGCGGCGACGGCGCCTGCGTGCGCGTGCCGCAGGACGTGCTCAACAAGCCGGTGCCGTTCGGGGTCAAGGCCTATCACTGCACCGAGCGCTACGGGCAGGTGTGGGTGTGTCTCGACGAGCCGGTCAGCGACATTCCCGAGGTCCCGCAGTTCGGCCAGCCCGGCTTCCGCCAGGTGTTCGAGTTCTCCGAGGAGTGGGAGTGCTCGGCGCTGCGCATCATGGAGAACGAGTTCGACGCGGCCCATCTCTCCTTCGTGCATGCGACCAGCTTCGGCTCGACCAACCCGGTCCCCTCGATCGCGCGCCTCGAGGAGCGACCGGACGGCTTCATCGCCTACAACGAGATGGACGTGCGCAATCCCGAGGACATGCGCGGCGCGCTGCACATGAGGGAGGACAAGACGATCCGCCGCACCACGGGCCGCTACATGCTGCCCTTCAACCGCGTCACCGAGATCGCCTATCCGAACGGACTGCGCAACGTGCTGGTCACCTGGCTGACACCGATGACCGACGGCCGCACGCGGTTCAACCAGTTCGTCATGCGCAACGACACCGACGAGCAGGTCCCGGCCGAGCAGGTGCGCGCCTTCGACCGCAAGGTGACGCTCGAGGACAAGGTGGTGCTGGAAACGACGGAGGCGATGGTGCCGCTGCATGTCGGCGAGGGCGTCGAGCTGCACATGCCGAGCGATCGTCCGGGCATGCTGATGCGTCGCATGCTGCAGACGGTGCTGCGGGCGTCCGAACAGGCGGCGTGAACAGCCAGGCGTTGCTGCCCACTAGGATCTCATGAACCGGATCACCGGCGCCAGCCGCGTCTCGGGCAGCTCGCCAAGCTCCTCGGCGTAGATCCGTTCGGCCTCCGCCAGGCTCGTGGTGTGGCGCAGGGCGGCGACTCCGCGGCAGGCCTGCTCGATCATCACGGCCGGATCGAAGAACAGGATCATTGCCGCCATCGGCGTGATCCGCACCGGGATGCCCCAGGGGGTGCAGGTCTGCACGCGGCGAAGGCCGAACTCGCCGCGCGCGGCAAGGGCCGCGTAGTGCTCGATCGGGTCGGGATAAAGCGCGCAGGCGTCGAGCATCTCGACCACGTCGCGCTGGGTGAGGCCGATGGCGCCGAGAAAGCCGCCGGCGGCCATCACGCGCGAGACGCGCGCATCGAGCTCCTCGATCTGCATCTCGCCGTCCGCACCATAGCCGGCCAGGGCGTAGACCACCGGCACGTCGAGCTGCGACAGCGCGCCGATGCTGAGGAAGTCGATCAGCGAGGTCTGCGCGCCGAGCGTCTCGGTGCCGTCATGGAAGGAGTCCGAGCCGATATCGACGCCGACCACGAGGTCGATGCCGCGCTCGGCGACAAGCTGGCGCAGATTGTCGCGCAGGCCGGCGGCACCGTGCGTGAGGCCGGCGACGAATGGCGTGCCGCCGAGCCTGTCGGCCAGCACCGCCTCGGCCGGCTGGCGGCCGTGCCAGTGCGAACTGCTGCTTACGCCCACGATCTGCTTCGTCCAGGGCTGGCTGTCGGTGAGCTCGGTCACGTCGAAGACGATCGGGCCGTAGGTCATCGCCGAGGCGTCCTGGGAGACCGGGTGGCCGTCGGGCATCCACCAGCAGGAGCCGACGCCGCCCACCAGGATCTCGCCCACGCCGAGCAGGCGCAGATGGTTGGCCACCGGGATCGACTGGATCACGTCTCCGCCGCCGCCGACGCCGATGATCAGCGCGCGGCGGGAGCGCAGCGCCAGTTCGGTCAGGCTCGGCCGGATGGTCATGGGCGGGCTCCTCGGCGGCGACGGATGGCACGGCCTCGTGGCACGGGCGCGTGGCACGGGCACATGGCACGAGGGATGCATCTTCCGTGCCCGGGTTGTGGGAGCGTTGAGGATGGAGGAAGCGACGCGGCAGCCGGGCTTGCTCGAGGCGATCGAGCCGGGGCTCGCCGCGTTCATCCGCGCCCTGCCAAAGGCGGAGCTGCATCTGCATCTCGACGGGGCGCTGCCCTGGGCGCGTCTGCGCGAACTGCATCCCGAGCTGCCGCCGGCGCCGCCCTTCTGGGCGCCCGCGCATCGCTACCGCGATTTCGGCGAGTTCGTGGACGAGGTCGCGACTTATGGCAGCCTGTGGCTGACCTCGCCCGAACGCTATGGCGAGACGCTTTCGGCGATGCTGGTGGAGGCAGCACAGCAGAATGTCCGCTACCTGGAAACCAGCATCCATCTGCAGAAGGCGGTGACGGTGGCCCCCGCTGCCGAGATCCTGTCGGTGCTGCGCGGCGTGGCACGCGACGCGCCGGGGATCGAGGTGCGTCTGTTCGTCGGGCTCTGTCGCGACGACGGCGAGCGGTTCGCGCGCGAGATCGACGCGCTGCTGGCCTGCGACGATCTCGACGGCCTCGACCTGCACGGCTTCGAATCGATCGCCATGCAGGACTGGACGCCGCGCGTCTGGCAGCGGGCGCGGGAGCTGGGCAAGTTCACCAAGGCGCATGCCGGCGAGCTGGGGCCGGCTGCCCATGTGCGCGAAGCGGTCGAGCGGCTCGATGTCCGCCGCATCGAGCACGGGGTCCGCTCGGTCGAGGACCCCGAACTGGTCGCGCTGCTGCGCGATCGCGGCGTGACACTCGATGTCTGCCCGTTGAGCAACCTCAAGCTCCGGATCGTGCCGGACATCGCCTCGCACCCGATCGCCGCCTTGCACCGCGCCGGCGTCGCCTGCACGGTCAACACCGACGACCCGTTCTTCTTCGGCAACCGCCTGCACGAGGATTATGCGGTGCTGGCCACCGAACTCGGCTTCAGCCGCGCCGATCTCGCCGCCCTGGCGGCCAACGGCCTGCGTGCCGCGCTGGTGCCGGAGGCCTGGCGCGCGCGGCAGTTGGCGGAGATCGCGGCGCTGGCCGGGGCCGCTTGAGCCGTGCGCGGTCGGCTGCCCTGGCTGGTGGCGGGCGATTTCGGCGGCTTCTTCGCGCTGTTCATCGACAACGTACTGATGTTGATGCTGATCGGCGCACTCTGCCCGGGCGTCTGCGGGCTGCCGGTGTCGTTGGTCTTCGGGCGCATCCTGCCCGGTGCTGCGCTGTCGATCTGCGTGGGCAACCTGTTCTATGCCTGGCAGGCCAGGCGGCTCGCGCAGCACAGCGGGCGGTCGGACGTGACCGCACTGCCGTACGGCATCAACTCGCTGTCGGTCATCACCTTCTGCTACTACGTGATGGGCCCGGCCTATGCGCGCACGCATGATCCGGTGCTCACCTGGCATGTGGGTCTGTTCGCCTGCGGGCTGACCGGGGTTATCGAGGTGGCCGGCGCGTTCTGCGCCGACTGGCTGCGCCGCAACACGCCGCGCGCCGCACTGCTCTGCCCGCTGGCCGGGCTCGCACTCACCTTCCTGACCGGCGGCTTCGCCATCGAGATCTACGCGCAGCCGCTGGTCGGGCTGATCCCGATGCTGCTGGTGGTGCTGGCCTATGGCGGCCGCCGGCGGGCATGGCGGCGATCGCAGTCGGCGTTGTGCTCGCCACCCTGTTCCAGCGGCTCGGCTGGGCGCACGCCGTGGCGCTCGCTGCGCCGCCGCACCTGGGCTTCACGCCGCCCGTGCCGGTCGCGCTGGGTCGCCTGCTGGCCACCCACGGCTGGGCCTACCTGTCGGTCATCCTGCCGATCGCCGCACTGGGCGTCTTGTCGTCGATCCAGATCCTGGAAAGTGCCGAGGTGGCCGGCGACATCTATCCGACCCGCCCGTCGCTGCTGATGAACGGGATCGGCACGCTCTGTGCCGCCTGCTTCGGCAGCGCCTTCACCACCTCGCTCTATATCGGCCACCCGGCCTGGAAGGGGCTCGGAGCGCGCACCGGCTATTCGGCGCTGAACGGGGTGGCGATCATGCTGCTCTGCCTCACCGGCGGCATGTCGCTGGTCGTGCGGCTGGTGCCGATGCCGGTGGCGTTCGGCATCCTGGTGTGGGTGGGCTTGATCATGATGGCCCAGGCTTTCGGCAGCGTACCGCGCCGCCAGGCGCCGGCGGTGGCGCTGGGGCTGGTGCCGGGCCTGGCCGCCTGGACCCTGCTGCAGGTGCAATCCGCCCTGGCCGCCACTGGTGCAACGCTTGCCTCCGCACCCGCCAGGCTGGAGGCAGCGATCCATCTCAGCGGGCTGGTCACCCTGGCCCAGGGCTCGCTGTTCAGCGCCATGCTGCTCGGGGCCTGCGCCACCTTGGTCATCGAGCGCCAGTTCGCGCGCGCCGCCGGGTGGGCGGCGGCCGCCTCGGTGCTGTCCTGCCTGGGCGTGATCCATGCCGGGCGGATCACCCCCGAAGGGGTCGTCAACAGCTTCGGCTGGCTTGCCGCACCACGCTTCGCGCTGGCCTACCTGGCGTTCGCCGGCGTGCTGCTGGCCTGCCACCTGGCCGAACGAAGCCGCTGGCGCGTGAGCGACGCAAGCCCCGGCGCTGACCGCGACATGGCCGCCGTTCTGGCGCAAGACCCGGCCGAGTGACCGATCGCGCGTCTAGCGGCCTGGACCGTCTGACATTGTACGGGCTGGCGGACGGGCTGGCGGTGAATGGCCGCTCGCACCGGGTGCGGCCGCATCCCGGCCAATGTCTGCGCAGCCTGCTGCGCGAACTCGGTCAGACGGACGTAAAGCTCGGCTGCGACAGCGGCGATTGCGGCGCCTGCACGGTCCTGCTCGACGGCGTGGGGGTGCATTCCTGCCTCCTGCCGGCCTTCCGCGCCCTGGGGCGCGAGGTGACCACGGCGCAGGGGCTGGGCAGTGCTGCAGCGCCGCATCCGGTGCAGCAGGCGTTCATCGACCAAGGCGCCTTCCAGTGCGGCTACTGCACGCCCGGGATGGTGATGACCACGGCGGCGCTGGCGACCGATCTGCTGCGCGACCGGCCGCTTGCCATCGAGCGGGCGCTGAAGGGCAGTGTCTGCCGCTGCACCGGCTACCGCACGATCCGGGACGCGGTGCGCCAGGGTTTGGACCAGCGCGAGGGCCTGGGCGCGCCGGCGTCCGAGGCGCTCGGCGCGCCGCCGCACGAGGCGGCCGGCGTGGTGAGCGGCGAGGCGGACTACACGCTCGACCTGCCGCCGCCAAAGGGCCTGCTGCATCTGAAGCTGCTGCGCAGCCCGCATGCCCACGCCAGGATCGTGCGCATCGACACCGCCCAGGCGCGCGCGGTGCCCGGCGTGGTCGCCGTGCTGACCCACGAGGACGCGCCGCTTCTCGCCTATTCCAGCGCCCGCCACGAGGATTACCGATCGGACCCCGACGACACCAGGCTGCTCGACCCGGTGCTGCGCCATGTCGGGCAGCGCGTGGCGGCGGTGGTGGCGGAAAGCGAGGCGGCAGCACTCGCCGGCCTCGCGGCGCTGCGCGTCGCCTACGAGATCCTGCCGGCATTGCTCGATCCGGAGCGCGCGATGGAGCCGGGCGCGCCGCGCCTGCATGGCGACAAGGAGGCGGCGGTGGCCCGCATCCGCGATCCCGCGCGCAATCTCGTGGCCGAGACCGGCGGCGAGACGGCCGATGTGGAGGCAGCCCTGGCCGGCTCGGACGTGGTGGTCGAGCGCGTCTACCGCACGCAGCGCGTGCAGCACGTGCATCTGGAAACCCATGCCGCCACCGGCTGGCTCGATGCGGGCGGCGTGCTCACCCTGCGCAGTGCCACCCAGGTGCCGTTCCTGACCCGCGATGCGCTGTGCCGCCTGTTCGCGTTGCCGCCGGAGCGGGTGCGGGTGGTGGCCGGGCGCGTGGGCGGCGGGTTCGGCGGCAAGCAGGAGATGCTGCTCGAGGACATCGTCGCACTGGCCGTGCTGCGCACCGGCCGCCCGGTGAGGCTCGAGCATACGCGCGAGGAGGCGTTCACCGGTGCTGCCTGCCGCCATCCGATGCGGCTGCGGGTGCGCGCCGGGGCCGCGCACGACGGACGGCTGCTGGCACTCGATCTCGACGTGCTGTCCGACACCGGCGCCTACGGCAATCACGGGCCGGGCGTGATGCACCATGCCTGCCACGCGCCGCTCGCGCTCTACCGGTGTGCTGCCAAGCGGGTGCGGGGGCGCGCGGTCTATACCAACAACCCGCCCTCCGGCGCGTTCCGCGGCTACGGGCTCGGCCAGGGGGTGTTCGCCGTCGAGAGTGCGATCGACGAGCTCGCCCGGCTCGGCGGGTGGGATCCGGTGGCGTTCCGCGCTGCCAACATGATCGGGCCGGGCGACCCGCTGGTCTCGCGCGGAGCGCCGGAGCCGAACCTCACGATCGGCAGCTACGGTCTCGACCAGTGCCTCGACCAGGTCGCACGCCGGCTGGCAGAGCCGACAGGCGGAGCGCTGCCGGCGGGCGGCGACTGGCAGGTGGGACGCGGCGTGGCGATCGCGATGATCGAGACCATCCCGCCGCACGGGCACCGCTCGGAAGCGCGTATCGAGGCGCTGCCTGACGGGACCTACCAGTTGCGCGTGGGCACCGCGGAGTTCGGCAACGGCACCGGGACGATCCATGTGCAGGTCGCGGCCGGGGTGCTCGGGGTCGAGCCGGAGCGCATCACCCTGCGCCGGTCGGATACCGCGCTGCTCGGCTACGACACGGGTGCCTATGGCAGTGCGGGCATGACGGTGGCCGGCCAGGCGACGGAGCGGGCGGCACGCGACCTCGCCGCACAGATCCAGGCCGGGTGCCGCGGCGCGCTGGTCGGGCACGGCACGGCGCGCGCGGGCGTCAGGTCGACCTCGTTCAACGTGCAGGGCTTCGAGGTGGCGGTGGACCGCGCCTCGGGGCGCGTGCTGATCCTGCGCAGCGTGCATGCGGCCGATGCCGGCCGCGTGCTGCACCTCGCACAATGCCGCGGCCAGGTCGAAGGCGGTGTGGCGCAGGCGATCGGCGCGGCGATGACCGAGCAGATGAAGCTGGGCGAGGACGGGTGCATCGCGAACCCGTCGCTGCGCGACTACCATGTGCCGCGCCTGGCCGACCTGCCCGACACGGAAGTGTGGTTCGCCGACACGGTCGATCCGCACGGGCTGATGGGCGCGAAATCGATGAGCGAGAGCCCGTTCAACCCGGTGGCGGCCGCTCTGGCCAACGCGATCCACGACGCAACCGGGCTTCGGCTGCGCGAGACCCCCTTCCGGCCGGACGCGATCTGGCGGGCGCTGCACGGGCGCACCGGCAGCCTGTCAGCGGCCGGCTGAGCGCCAAGCTATGCGGGTAGGCGGGCTTAGAGGCCCGGCTCGCAGGCCTATTTGCCCGCGCTCTTGCCGCCGGGTCCGCCCGCCGGCTTGGGGGTCCGGGATGTCGAGGGCGCGGCGACGACCGTCTTGCTGGCTTTCGGCTTCTTGGCCTCGCGGCTCTTGCGTTTCTGTCCCTTGGCCATGGTTCTGCCTTTCCGGTTCTTGTTGACTGTCCAGCCACGCGCGGCTGGGGGCGGTCGTGGCCCGACCGGTCACCCGCAGGAGGCGGGGGTTTCCTGGGCGGTCTTGAGGAGCTCGAGCAGGTGGGCCTGGGCAAAGGCCGCATCCCACGTCATGAGCAGGGCCAGTTCGGCTGCCAGGCGTTCGAGCGCTGCCAGGAAGAGACTGCGCTCGCTGAAGCTTCCGTTGTCGTTGCCGGCGTGGTGGCGCAGGTCGCGCACGACTTCAGCGAGCTGCATGACCTGGCCAGAGGCGAGCTTCTCGTCAAGCATACGTTTGCGCTGCGTCCAGTTGCCGCGCTTGATCGAGGGGCGGGCGACGATGACGGCGAGCGCCTCGTCGATCAGGTCACGCGAAACCAGGCGGCGCAGGCCGGAGCTGTGTGCGCTCGCCACGGGAATGCGCAGAGTCAACTGGTTGGCGGGAAAGCGCACCTCGATCACACGCAGCTTGTGTCCGCCGACATCCTGCGTCCCGATCCGGTCGATGCGGCCGATGCCATGCGCGGAATAGGAGACCAGCTCGTCGCGCTCGAACGGCGCTGCTCCGTGATCGCTCTCCGGGACATCGGCGCTGGTCCGGATCGCGGCGTCGGCCATCGCATTCGTCACCGACCGGCGCCCGCTACTGAAGCTGAGATTCATCATCGAGCGGCATCCATCTCTGGTGCGGAGAAGTGAAGATCTGCGCCCGGCTTCCCCGATGGTCAGGGGCGCTACATCCCAAATCATTCGATTGGATGCCGTCTGGCGGGTTCTGAGCACAGCCGGTCCCTACAAAGATGGGCCTTGTCGTAACAGAAACAATGCTCCCTTCTTCTATTTGCGCACGCGCCCGCATCGATGCTGCTACGGCAGCACCGGATGGGCGGGCAGGAAGTCCAGGCTGAAGGCGCGCTGCCAGTCGGCTTGGGCCGGCAGCAGCCCGTAGCGGACCATGAACGCGTAGGTGGCGCGCCAGCGCGCCTCGGTCATGACGCCGATGCCGCCATGTGCGGCGTCGCCGCCGGTGCAGACGGCGCTCGCCTTGATGGTGCGGATCGCGCAATCGATATCGTCCTGGCCGAGATTGCGGTTCTCGCGACGGATGATGGCATTGGCCGGTTCGGGATTGCCGCCGAGATAGTCGCGGTAGCCCTGGATGGAGGCCTGCAGGAAGGCGCGCAGGCGCGACGGGTCGCGCTCGGCCACGTCGCGCCTCGTCACCACCGTGCAGGAATAGGTCGGATAGCCGTAGTCGCGGAAGGCCAGGAACCGGAAGGGGATGCCACGGCGGCGCAACTGGCAGGGCTCGGCGGTGGCGATCGCCTGGATGGCGATGCGCGGGTCGAGCATGAAGGGCTGCAGGTTGTCGCTGTAGGCGCGGGTCTGCTCGTCGGTGAAGCCGAAGCGCTGCTTGAGCCAGGGCCAGAAGCCGCCCTGCGAGTTGGTGGCGATCATCAGCGTGCGGTCGCGAAGCTGCTCGATGCGCTGGACGTCATCATGCACCAGCAGCCCTTCCTGGTCGTACTGGAACATGGCGGCGACCGTGACCAGCGGCATGCCGCGCGCGACCTGGGACAGCACCTCCGTGTCGAAACCGATGATCGCGTCGACCGCGCCGGCGAGCAGGAGCTGCGAGACGTTGAGCTGCGGCGCGCCACCCTGGATCGCGACATCGATCCCCGCCGCGCGGTAGAGCCCCGTTGCCTGCGCCTGGAAGAAGCCGCCCTGGTCGGGCTGCGCGTACCAGTTGGTGACCAGGCGGAACGGCTCGGCGGCGCGGGCCGGGCGGACGAATGGCATGGCGAGTGCGGAGGCGCCGGCCAGCAGCAGGGCGCGACGAGGGTGTACGGCTGCGGCGGACACCGCTCAGAACTCCAGCAGCGTCTCGCGCAGGGTGCTGGCGGTGTAGGCGCTGCGCACGAGGCCGCGCCGCTGCAGGGCAGGGACCAGCCCGTCGGTGATGGAGACGATGTAGGAGCGGGTCAGGCGGTGGAACGGGCGGGTGATCAGGAACCCGTCGCCGCCGACCGCCTCCATCGCCTCGCCCATCAGGTCGGCGACATGGTCGGGCGTGCCGACCAGTTCGAGCGAGCTCGAGGTGCCGCCCTCGCGCACCAGCTGGCGCAGTGTCTTGGGGCTCGGCTGGCCATCCTGGATCTGGCAGAATTTGTCGAGTGCGCCCTGCTCGCCGTTGGTGGTCAGCGGCGGCAGCGGCTGGTCGAGATCGAAGCGCGAGAAATCGATGTCGACGAAGGAGCTGATCAGGCAGAGCGTGCGCTCGACGAATTGCGGGCTGGCGAGCACGCGCTCGAACTGCTCGCGCGCCGCCTCGTTGGTCTCGCCCACCACGGGCGCCACCAGGAACAGCACCTTGATGCTGTCCGGGTCGCGCCCCTGCCGCTCGGCGTGCGCCCGCACGTCGTCGCGGTAGCGCTTCATGCCGGCGATGCCGTTGGCGGTGGCGATGATCGAGTCCGCGTGGCGCCCGGCGAACTGCCGCCCGCGCGGCGAGCCGCCGGCCTGGATGTAGGCGGGCCGGCCTTGCGGGCTGCGCACCGTGTTGAGGGGGCCGGCGGAGCGGAAGAACCGCCCCTCGAAATCGAGCGCGTGCACCTTGGACGCATCGGCATAGGTGTCGGACGCATGGTCGCGGACCACCGCGTCCGGCTCCCACGACTCGAGCAGCCTGGTGACCAGCTCGACATATTCGTCGGCCATGTCGTAGCGCACGCCGCGCGGCGGCATCTCGGTGAGGCCGAAATTGCGCGCCGCCGCATCCTCGGTGCTGGTCACGATGTTCCAGCCGATGCGCCCTCGTGTCAGGTGGTCGAGCGTGGCGGCGAGGCGGGCCAGCATGAAGGGCGGGTAGGCCATGGTCGACAAGGTGACGACGATGCCGAGATTGCGTGTGCAATGGCCGAGGATCGCGGCGAGCGGCGCCGGGTCGTGCTTGGGCGCCATGAGCGCGTGCTTGAGGTAGGCTTCGTTGCTGCCGCCATAGGCGGACGGGATGCTGAGCGTGTCCTCGATCAGCATGTAGTCGAAGCAGGCCCGCTCCATGGCACGCGCCAGGTCGATATGCAGCGCGCCGTCCCAGGAGTCGGGTGCCGAGCCCAGCGGGTCGTTCCAGCCGACGCCGGCGAAGCTGGTGAACCAGCCGAGGTGAAAGCGCTTCGCGGCCATAGCCATCTCCGTCCGGGACGGGGTGGCAAAGCAAGAGTCGTTCCGCCCGAGCCGGAGGGCGTACCTTCAGGCCGCAGGGGTGGCGCGTGGCCGGCTGGCGGCACTGGCCAGCACGCCCGCGGTGCCGATCGCCAGCACGCCTGCCATCGGCAGCAGGCCGGAGACCGGGATCATCTCGATCACCAGGCCGCTGACCGAGCCGAGGCCGAACTGCAGGGTGCCGAGCAGGGCCGAGGCGCTGCCGGCGTGACGCGCGTGGCTGGCCAGCGCGAAGACGATGCCGTTGGGGCTGATGAAGCCGAGCGAGGCCATGATCATGCCGATCGGGGCGGCGACCAGGATGGCCGGATGATCAGGCCCGGCGACGTGGGTGAGGACCAGCACGAGGAACAGCAGCACGCCCAGGGTGAGCAGGCCGATGCCGAAGCGCAGCAGGCGCAGCATGCCGACGCGGTGCACGAGATGGGCATTCACCTGCGAGGCGAGGATGTAGAAGAAGGCGTTGACGCCGAACAGCATGCCGAATTGCGGCGGCGAGAAATGCAGCACGCGCTCGAAGGCGACCGGCGCGCCGGACAGGTAGCCGAAGATCACGAAGGTGGCGAAGCCGCACAGGCAGGCGTTGGACAGGAAGGCGCGTTCGCGCAGGATGGTGCCGTAGCGCCCCAGCACCTCGATCGGCGGCAGGCGCAGCCGGTTCGCCGCCGGCAGCGTGTCAGGCAGCGTCCAGGCGACCAGCGCCACGGCAAGCACGCCGTAGAGGGTCGCGACCCAGAAGATCCAGCGCCAGGAAGCCACGGTGAGCACCAGGCCGCCCAGCGTGGGGGCGAGGATCGGCACCACGCCGAGCACCAGCATGAGCTGCGACATCAGGCGCGAGCCCTGCGAGCCGGTGGCGATGTCGCGCACGATGGCGCGCGGGATGACCATGCCCGACGAGCCGCCGAAGGCCGCGAGGAAGCGGCAGACGACCAGCTCGACGACGGTGTGCGACAGCGCGCAGCCGATCGAGGCCAGCGTGTAGAGGCTCATGCCGAGCAGCAGCGGCACGCGCCGGCCGAACCGGTCGGACATCGGGCCCTGGCTGAACTGGCCGAAGGCGAGGCCGGCGAACCAGGCGGCGAGCGTGATCTGCGCCGAGCCGGCGGCCCCCATCTGGGCGTCGATGGTCGGGAAGGCCGGCAGGTACATGTCGGTCGACAGCGGACCGACGGCGCTCAGCGCGCCGAGCAGGATGATCAGCCAGACCGGCAGCGCCCCGCCCGGGGCGAGGCTGTCGCGGACCCGTTCGGCGCGGCTCGACCGCGGAAGAGTAAGGGAGGCCATCGGCGTCGGGGGAGGAAGCCGGGTGCTGCTCAGCCCGCCGTGCCGCCCACGGTGAGGCCGGCCATCTTGAGCGTCGGCTGGCCGACGCCGACCGGCACGCCCTGGCCGTTCTTGCCGCAGGTGCCGATGCCGGGGTCCAGCGCCAGATCGTTGCCGATCATGCTGACCTTGGTCATCGCATCCGGCCCGTTGCCGATCAGCGTCGCACCGCGCACTGGCGCGGTCACCCGGCCGTCCTCGATGAGGTAGGCCTCGGAGGCGGCGAAGACGAACTTGCCCGACGTGATGTCGACCTGGCCGCCGCCGAAATTGACCGCGTAGAGCCCGCGCTTGACGGAGCGGATCATCTCCTCGGGCGTGTGGCCGCCGCCGAGCATGATGGTGTTGGTCATGCGCGGCATCGGGCTGTGGGCGAAGGATTGCCGCCGGCCGTTGCCGGTCGGCCCCACCTTCATCAGCCGGGCGTTGAGCCGGTCCTGGATGAAGCCGGTGAGGATGCCGTCCTCGATCATCACCGTGCGGTTGGTCGGCGTGCCCTCGTCGTCGACGGTGAGGCTGCCGCGACGACCCTCGATGGTGCCGTCATCGACCACGGTGACGCCCGGCGAGGCGACACGCTTGCCGACCAGCCCGGCAAAGGCCGAGGTCCCCTTGCGGTTGAAGTCGCCCTCGAGCCCGTGGCCGACGGCCTCATGCAGCAGGATGCCGGGCCAGCCGGCGCCGAGCACCACCTCCATCTCGCCGGCCGGCGCCGGGCGGCTGTCGAGATTGACCAGCGCCTGGCGCAGCGCCTCGTCGACCGAATGCTGCCAGGCGCTTTCGGTGAGCAGGGTGGAGTAGGCGTAGCGGCCGCCCGAGCCGTAGCTGCCGCTTTCGCGCCGGCCGTCACGCTCGACGACGACCGATACGTTGAGCCGCACCAGCGGGCGCAGGTCGGCGACGCGGTGGCCGCCGGCACGGATGATCTGCACCGCCTGCCACTCGGCGGCGAGCGAGGCCATCACCTGCACGACGCGCGGGTCGCGGGCACGGGCATAGGCGTCGATCGCCGACAGGATTCCGGCACGGGCGGCGAAATCGGTCTCGGCGAGCGGGTTGGCTTCCGAATAGAGCCGCTTGTTGGTCGCGCGCGGCTGGTCGGCATTCGTGCCGCTGCGACCGGCGCGCACCTGGCTGACGGTGGCGGCGGCCCGCTTGAGCGCGCTGTCGCTCAGCTCGTCGGAATGGGCGTAGGCGGTCTCGTCGCCGAGTACGCCGCGCATGCCGAAGCCGCTGGTGGTGTCGAAGCTGGCCGAGCGGATCACGCCGTCATCGAGCGACAGCATCTCGCTTTCCCGATATTCGAGGAACAGCTCGCCGTCGTCGGTGCCTTCGAGGGCCTGGTCGAGGATCCGCTCGGCGCCCAGCCGGTCGAGACGCGACTGGGCGCTTTCGAAGAAGAGCTGATCGGTGGCTGCCAGGGGCGTAAGCGCTGTCATGGAATGGCTCCGGTGGTCCTGGTCAGGGGAGCGGGACGCCCCCGGCGGCTGACGAAGCTAGGCCTGAAAGGTGAAGTCTAGGAGGTGGGGCGCACGGAAGGCCAGCACAACGGGCGGCGGCCGACGCGGCGGGGGCCTTGCGGGCGCGCGGCCCTAGCCGGGCCGGGCGCGCAGGCCGCGCAGCGTATGGAGCAGCAGCAGGACGCAGCCGAGCAGCACGGCGGCGAAGGTCTGGTGCAGCGTGCCGGCCCAGACCGGGACCACGAGCAGCAGGGTGGTGATACCGAGGCAGTACTGGATGACCACGGCGCCGGCGAGCAGCAGCAGCGGCCGGCGCACGGCGGGCGGCGGCGCGGCGCGCAGGCCGACCGCCAGGGTGGCGAGCACGACGAGCACGGTCAGGGTGGCGAGCAGGCGGTGGTCGAACTGCACGGCGACCAGATTCTGCGTGAGGTTGCGCCAGAACGGCTGCAGATGGGCGTAATGCTCGGGCACCAGCCGGCCGCCCATCAGCGGGAAGCTGTTGTCGATGAAGCCCGCATGGGTGCCGGCGGTGAAGCCGCCGGCGACCACCGTAAGGGCCACCAGCACGCCGGTCACGGCGGCAAGGGCGCGGGTGCGCAGTAGTGCGGCGGTGCGCGGCACCGGCGCCGGGGCCGCCCAGCGCACATCCATCGCCGTCCAGAAGATGGCGGCGGCGAGGGCGAAGGCGAAGCTGAGATGCAGCACGAGGCGGACCGGCTGCACGGCGGTGCTGTTCGGGTCGAAGCCGGAGGCGACCATGAACCAGCCGATCGCCCCCTGCAGGCCGCCGAGCACCAGGAAGGCGACGAGCCGGGCGATCAGCCGCACGCTGAGCGCGCCGCGCAGGGCAAACCAGACCATCGGCACGAACAGCTCGAGCCCGATCAGCCGGCCGGAAAAGCGGTGGATCCATTCCAGCCAGAAGATCCGCTGGAACCCGGCCAGCCCGAACCCGTCATGCAGGATCCGATATTGCGGGATGGTGCGGTAGAGGGCGAACTGACGCTCCCATTCGGCGTGGGTGAGCGGCGGGATGATGCCGGTCACCGGCCGCCAGTCCATGATCGACAGGCCCGAGCCGGTGAGCCTGGTGGCGCCGCCGAGGGCGATCATCACCAGCAGCAGCGCGCTGATGGTGAACAGCCAGGCCGAGACGGCGCGCGGAGCGCCAGGGGCCAGCGGCGCGCGGGCTGCCTGGCGGCGCGCACCCTCCCTCGAGCGGGTGGCGGGAGAGACCTCGGACATTGTCGGCATGCTGCGAAGTGTAGCAGGCGCGCCGATCAGCCCGCTAGCCGCCTTGTCCGCCGGACGCCTCTTTGCTACCGCCGCGCTATGCAATGGCACCAGGCAGGGCCCGGCACGTCGGCAGCGGTGAGTGCGATGCCGCGCGAGGCGGGCCGCGCCTGGCGCGCGGTGCTGCGCGGGCTGCTGATGCTGGCGGCCCTGGTGCTCGCCGGCCTGCTGGTGCGCAGCCTGCCCGGCTTGCGTCACGCCCTGTTCGACGGCGTGCTGCTCCGGCGCGGCCTCACCGGCCGGCTGGTGTTCCTCGGCATCGGCACGCTGATCTGTGCCTCCGGCCTGCCGCGACAGGCGGTGGGTTTCGCAGGCGGCTTCGCCTACGGGCCGCTGCTGGGCACGCTGCTGACCACGCTGGCGACGACGGCCGGGTGCCTGGTCGATTTCTACTGGGCACGGCTGGTAGGGCGCGACTGGGCGCGGCGCCGGCTGCTGCGCGGCCGGGCGGCACGGCTCGACGGGTTCGTTGCGCGCAATCCGTTCAGCGCGGTCCTCACCCTGCGCCTGCTGCCGGTGGGCAGCAGCCTGATGCTGAGCCTGCTGGCCGGTGTGCTGGACGTGGCCGTGATGCCGTTCACCGCGGCGAGCGCGCTAGGCAGCCTGCCGCAGACGGTGATCTTTGCCCTGGTCGGCTCCGGGACGCGGATCGGGGAGAGCGGACGCATCGGCCTCGGTGCGCTGTTGTTCATCGCCTCGGGCGTCCTGGGCGTCGTGCTAATGCGCCGGGCCTTGCCGCGCGGCTGAGGCGGCCCGGCGAAGGTGGGCGGTTCAGGCGCAGGTGGCGCGGCGTGCCGCGCTGCGCCACACGCAGGCTGCTCGGCTGGCAGGCTGCTCGGCTGGTCGGTCGCCTTCGCCCGCTGCCTCGGCATCGTCCTGCCAAGGGGCGTCGTGGCCTCGGCGGTTCGGGCGGCGGGGCGGGCGCCAAGACCCGTCACGCCCATCGCGCCGGAGTCGCGGCTGCCCGACCGGCACTCTGCGGCAGGTCCGCACGGGGCAGTTCCCTGCCGTTAACCATTCCACTTCCATTATTTTATACGCAGTCAAGACAAGAGTGCGCGTGCTCCGGACTTTGTTATGTGGTATTGTTAATCAGGCCTGAAACCCGTTCGGCATCAAGCTGGCAGCAGCTTGATGGGAGTGCGAGGTGTGGATCGTCTCCTGGTGCGCGATGTGAACCTGCTCCTCCCGCCGTTGCTCGCGGTGGTGATCGGACTGCTTGCGGCGTTCGGCTGGCAACGGTCGGACCAGATCCAGCACGCCCGCAAGGCGGCCTTCGTCGTCTCCGAGGAATCGCGCCTGATGACCCTTGTCTCGGCCAACCTCAGGGAGGCCGAGCAGGCCGAAGGGCATTACCTCGCCGGCGGCGCCGCAGCAGATCTGGTCGCCTATCGGCAGGCTTCGGCACGGATGGAGGCGCTGAGTGCCGCCCTTGCGCAGCGTGCCGCCCACGATCCGCTGGCCGGCGGCATGGTGTTCAACGTGATCCGGATGCTCGACGCGCGTCGCCAGGCCATGGCGACCGAGATGCTGCGTCGTCCGGCGCCGCCCAGCTTGTCGGTCCCGGCCTCCGATCCCGTGCTGGGCCGGATCGGCGAGGCCGCGCTGGCGCTCACGGCGAGCCGCGCCACCCACCTGCAGGCGATCACCGATGGCATCCGGACGCTGCGCTGGCTCGCGGTGGCGGTGGCGGGGCTCGGCATCGTCAGCGTGCTGAGCGTGTTCCGCTTGCTGCGCCGCGCCTGGCGCCGGCTGGCGCGGGCCGAGGGTGAGCAGCGCAGGCTGGCGCAGCAATTGCGCAACAGTCTCGACAGCCTCAGCCAGGGTGTCGCCGTGTTCAGCGCCAACGGACAGCTGCAGACCTGGAACATGCGGCTGCAGCAGATGCTGGACCTGCCGCCGGACCTGCTCGGCTCGCGTCTGTCCTACGAGACGCTGGCGGGCCATCTGGCAGCCGACGGCCCGAACTTCCTGGAGCCGCTGGCGGCGATCCGCCGCGAGGCGCTGATGGATCCTCGCGACGGCGAGCACCGGCCGGTGGTCTACGAGCGCGCGGTCCGGCAGCGTTCGGCGATGGCCGAGACCCAGATCGAGATCCGCCGCACGCTCACCCCCGAAGGCGGCTTCGTGCTCACCCTGACCGACGTGACCGAGCACGTCCGCGCCGAGCGGATGCTGCGCGAAGCGCAGAAGATGCAGGCGCTGGGTCAGCTCACCGGTGGCATCGCGCACGACTTCAACAACATGCTCACCGTGATCCTCGGCTCGCTGGAGATCTCCGGCGCCGAGCTGTCCGGCTCGCCGGGCCAGCAGGTCGCGATCCTCGCCTCGCGCATGCGCCGCGCCTCGCAGGCGGCCGAAAGCGGTGCCGCGCTGATCCGCCAGCTTCTCGGCTTCGCGCGCAAGCAGCCGGTCGCGCCGGCCCCGGTCGAGCTGGGCGCCCTGTTGCCCGAGCTGATGCCGCTGCTGCGTCACTCGGTTGGCGAGACGGTGGAGATCGCGTTCGACGCCGAGCCCGGCCTTTGGCCGGCGCTCGCCGATCCGGCACAGCTGGAGAGTGCGGTGCTCAACCTGGCACTCAACGCGCGCGACGCGATGCCGCGCGGCGGCCGGCTGCGCATCCAGGCCGACAACGTCACCGTGCGTGCCTCCGATCCGCTCCGCCACCCCGAGCTCGCCGCCGGCGACTATGTCCGCATCTCCGTGGCCGATACCGGGCAGGGCATGGACCGCGACGTGATCGCCCGCGCCTTCGAGCCGTTCTTCACCACCAAGGCGGAGGGGCGCGGAACGGGGCTCGGACTGGCCATGGTGTTCGGCTTCGCCAGGCAGTCCGGCGGCATCGCCACGATCGACTCCGCCCCGGGGCAGGGCACACGGGTGACCCTGTTCCTGCCGCGCGTGTCGGCGCTTGCGCCGGCCGAGGCGCCGGCGGCGCCCTGCGAGCCGCCGGGTGCCGCAATACGCACCGGCAGCCCCATGCATGTCCTGCTGGTCGAGGACGACCCGTCGGTGCGCGACATCACCGCCGAGATCCTCCGCGGCCTCGGCTACCGGGTGAGCGAGGCGGCGGATGCCGAGCAGGCGAAGCTGGCCATGCAGGTCGGTGGATCGCGGGTCGATCTCCTGCTCACCGACATCATGCTGCCAGGTGCCGCCGACGGCCGCGAGCTCGCCTCCACCGTCCGGCGTGGCTGGCCGGAAACCAGGGTGCTGTTCATGTCGGGCCATATCGAGGGGGGAGCGGGGGCTGCCGGCGCCGACGAGGCGACGCAGTGGATCGGCAAGCCGTTCCGGCGCGCGCAGCTCGCGGCGAAGGTGGACTCGCTGCTCGGCGTCAGGCGCACCGGACGCGCCGCCTGACGCGGCCGGCGGCCGGCGCCCTTGGGGGCGGAGGGCTCTGCGCGCGCACTCCGGACGGCTTGCCGTCCACGCGGTCCAGCGGCGGGGCGCCCTGGCCTTGATCGCCGGGCAGGGAGCCGACCCCGGCCACGGCCTTGCTGCGCGGGCACTTATTCGCTAGGAGCCGCGCTGTCCTGGAAAGCCGGCCGCCGCTCGTGATCGACCTCAAGCCCTACATCCGCAGCGTTCCCGACTTTCCCAAGCCGGGCATCATGTTTCGCGACATCTCGACGCTGCTGCGCGACGCGGACGCCTGGCAGGTGGCGATGGGGCGGCTGTCCAAGGCGGTGGCGCCGGGCCGGCCGGATCTGATCGCCGGCGTCGAAAGCCGCGGCTTCCTGCTCGCCGCACCCCTGGCCACCAAGCTCGGCTGCGGCTTCCTGATGCTGCGCAAGCCCGGCAAGCTGCCAGGCCCGGTGGAGTCGCTGACCTACGCGCTCGAATATGGCTCGGACCGGCTCGAGATCCAGGCCGATGCGATCAGGCCTGGCCAGCGCGTCGTGGTGGTCGACGACCTGCTCGCCACCGGCGGCACCATGGCCGCCTCCATCGCCCTGCTGCGCAAGGTGGGCGCCGAGGTTACGGCGGCCGCGGTGATCATCGAGCTGGCCTTTCTCGACGGGCGGGCGCGGGTGGGCGTGCCGGTCACCTCGCTGGTCACCTTCGAGGACGAGGCGCCCTGACCGGGAGCGGCGACGCTGGCGTGACAACCGCCGTGGAAGCCGCCTGACGGGGGCTCAGCCGGCCGAGACGAAATTCTCCAGCCAATGGATGGTGTAGTCGCCGGCCTGGAAGGCCGGGTCGTCCATGATGCGCAGGTGCAGTGGCGTCACCGTCTTGATGCCGGTGATGACGAACTCCTCCAGCGCGCGGCGCATGCGGGCGATCGCCTCCGGGCGGGTCGGCGCGTGGACGATCAGCTTGGCGACCATGCTGTCGTAATAGGGCGGCACGACGTAGCCGCCATAGAGCGCGCTGTCGATGCGTACGCCCAAGCCGCCCGGCGGGTGGAAGACGTCGACACGCCCCGGGGTGGGCATGAAGCTGACCGGGTCCTCGGCATTGATCCGGCACTCGATGGCGTGGCCGCTGAACCGGACGTCGGACTGGCTGAAGCCGAGCCGGTGGCCGGCGGCGATGCGGATCTGCTCGCGCACCAGGTCGATGCCGCACACCATCTCGGTGACCGGATGCTCCACCTGCAGCCGCGTGTTCATCTCGATGAACGCGAACTGACCGTCCTGGTAGAGGAACGCGAGCGTCCCGGCATTGCGGTAGCCGAGCTGCTTGAGTGCCGCGGTTGCCACCTCGCCGATCGCGTCGCGCTCGGACGGGCTCAACGCCGGCGAGCCGGCCTCCTCGAGCAGCTTCTGGTGACGCCGCTGCAGCGAGCAGTCGCGCTCGCCGAGATGGACCACCTCGCCATGATTGTCGGCCAGGATCTGCAGCTCGATATGGCGCGGCCGGTCGAGATATTTCTCGAGATAGACCTCGTCGCTGCCGAACGCGGCGCGCGCCTCGGCACGGGCCAGGCGCCAGGCCTCATCGAGATCGGCGGCACTTGCCGCCACCTTCATCCCCCGCCCGCCGCCGCCGGCAGCGGCCTTGATCAACACCGGGTAGCCAACCTCCTCGGCCACCGCGCGTGCCGTCTCGTAGTCGCCGACCGCGCCGTCCGAGCCCGGCACCAGCGGCACGCCGAGCGAGCGCATCGCCGTCTTGGCGGTGATCTTGTCGCCCATCATCCGGATGTGGTCGGGCGACGGGCCGATGAAGGTGAGGTCGTGCGCCTCGACGGTCTCGGCGAAGTCAGCGTTCTCGGAGAGAAAGCCGTAGCCCGGGTGGATGGCGTCCGCCCCGGTGATGGTGGCCGCGGTCAGGATCGCGGCGACGTTGAGGTAGCTCTCGCGCGACGGGGGTGGGCCGATGCACACGCTCTCGTCGGCGAGGCGCGTGTGCATCGAGTCCGAGTCGGCGGTCGAGTGCACCGCCACCGTGCGTATGCCGAGCTCGCGGCAGGCGCGCAGGATGCGCACGGCGATTTCGCCGCGGTTGGCGATGAGGATCTTGTCGAACATGGGCAACGTCCCTGCCCCCGGGTCAGTCGATGATCGCGAGCACCTCGTCGAACTCGACGGGGGCTCCGGAGGTCACAAGGAGGCGGATCAGCGTGCCGCCCTTGGGAGCCTTGATCTGGTTGAAGGTCTTCATCGCCTCGATCAGCAGCAGCGTCTGGCCGGGCGTGACGGCCTGGCCCTCGGCCACGAAGGGTGTCGCCCCGGGCTCGGGTGCGAGATAGGCGATGCCGACCATCGGGCTCTTCACCGCGCCAGGGTGGCGCGACAGATCAGCCGGGGCGGCCGGCGGAGCCGGAGTGCCGGCTGACTGGGTCATGGCGGGCGCCGCGGCCTGCGCCGGGGGTGGAGCATAGGCCTGGACCGGCGCGGGCGCCTTGGCGACGCGGATCCGGCTGTCCTTCTCGGCAATCTCGATCTCGGTGAGGCCGGTATCGGTCAGGATGTCCGCGAGCGCACGGATCGTTTCCTCGTCCACGAGCAGGCGGCTCATCGATCGTCCTCGTCCATCAAGCTGTCCGCCATCGCCGTCAGCGCCAGGGCGTAGCCGCGAACCCCAAGACCGCAGATCACGCCGAGGGCCGCCTGCGAAACGTAGGAGTGACGGCGGTACTCCTCCCGGCGATGGATGTTCGTCAGATGCACCTCGATCACCGGCAGCTCCACCGCCAGCAAGGCGTCCAGCAGCGCGATCGAAGTATGACTGTAGCCACCCGGATTGAGGACGATCCCGCGTGCGCGGCCCCGACATTCCTGCACCCATGAAATAAGCTCGCCTTCGCCGTTGGTCTGGCGGAAGTCGATGGCGATATCGAGGCGCTCTGCCGCCTGGATGCAGACCTGCTCGAGGTCGTCCAGCGTCGCCCGGCCGTAGATGGCCGGCTGCCTCAGACCCAGCATGTTCAGGTTCGGTCCGTTGAGCACGGAGATGAGCGGCGGCCCCATGCCGCGGGGCGTTAGCATGACGGACCCCGCTCTCCAAGCGCTCTCGCGCGGCTGCGGCCAAATCGCGCCGGCGCTGTGTCCGGCGTCCGTACGGGTTCGCGGTGGCGAGACCAGCCGGGTGGCGGCAGACGGCTGGCAGCGGCAAGTCCGGCCGCGACAAGTGCCAGTATTCGTTGCCGGATCCATGAGCGACATCGCGCCGCACTGAGTCGACACGGCACATAAAACCGCCGGTTGTGCGAACGTTCTTCTAACTTGCTGATGGAAGAATTATGCGCAGGGTTGATCTTTCTCCTCTCTTGCGCATTTATACTCGCCAACAGGAGGAGTTGAACCGCTGGTGACGGCAGGAGCTCGTCGATCCCCCGCTCGCATCGCGAGGCGGGCCCGGAATTCGTTGCATGTGCTGGCGGCCGCCATGGTCGTGTTGGCAGCGTCCGGCACAGGGTCCTCGCGCGCCGGCACGGCGGGCGCCAATGGACAGCTCGCCCTCGGCCATGCCACCGAGGCGGCTTTCACCGAAGGTGGCCGTCGTTTCGTGCAGACCGGCATCGCCAGCTGGTACGGGCCCGGGTTCGCGGGCCGCAAGACGTCGAGTGGCACGCGTTTCGATCCGCGACGCCTGACCGCGGCCCACCGCACCCTGCCGCTGGGCACGCGCCTGCTGGTCACGTCGCACGCCACCGGTCGCTCGGTCGTGGTCACGGTCAATGATCGCGGGCCTTACCTGCACGGGCGGATCATCGACCTGTCGCGCGCGGCGGCACAAAGGCTTGGCATGGTCTATCGTGGCGTCGGCAGCGTGACGTTGAAGCAGCTGCCTTCCCCGGGTGCTGTCGAGGTGGCCCAGGCCGCCGAGCCGGGCGATGTCCCGGTGGCCGGCGCCAGCCGCTAGATTGCTGCCGATCGGGGCCCGCTGCCGGCAGGGATCTGTCGCCGATGAGGTGAGCCGGTTGTCCGCTCAATCCTCGGCGACGTGGTCCGCGACAAAGGCGCCGCGGTCGCCCATCGGCTTGGGTCGTCCGGTCGTGCTGTCCTGGGCGGTCTGCATCTCGAGCTCGGCGTTCAGCTCGGCGCCGAGCAGCACCACGTAGGCGCTGACAAAGAACCACATCATGATGCCGGCCACCGCGCCGAGTGGGCCGTAGGTCGCGTCATAGCTGGCGACGTGTCCGACATAATAGGAGAAGCCGGTCGAGGCGAGCAGCCAGAGCAGGGTGGCGATCACCGCGCCGGGCGTGATCCAGTGCCAGCGTGCCTCCTGGCGGCTCGGGCCGAACCGGTAGAGCAGCGACACGGCGGCGACCACGAACAGCAGCATCAGCAGCGAGCTGCCCAGCCGGATCATCCGCTGGGTCTGCGCCACGATGACATGCAGCTGCGGCACGTGGTCGGGCAGGAAGGCGAGCAGGGCCGGCAGGAAGACCAGCAGCGCCAGGGTCAGTGCCGCGGCCAGGATGCCGCCCAGGGTCATGCCAAGTGCGGTCGCCTGGTAGGTGAGGAACGAGCGGCGCTCCTTTTCCTCGTAGGCGATGTTGAGCGCCGCGAGCATCGATTTGGTGCCGGCCGAGCTCGACCACATGGTGATCAGCAGGCTGACGATCAGGCTGATGGTCAGCGTGCTCTGGTCCTTGCTGACCAGCATGTGCACCCGGTCCGAGATGAGCTGGAAGGCTGGCGCTGGCAGCAGGTGCTGCAGCAGGCGGAGCTGCGGCTCGACGGTCTGCGGGTCGAACACCAGGCCATAGACCGAGACCAGCATGCTGATCGCCGGGAACAGGGCGAGGGTGGCATAGAAGGCGCAACCGGCGGCGGCAAGGCCGATCCGGTCGGAGATCATTTCGGCAACTGTGCGCCGCAGGACCTGCTTCCAGCCGCGCCAGGGGATCTGGGTGGGTACCCGGGCATGGCGGCCGAGCGTCCTGGCAGCTGGCGTTTCAACCGCCGTGCCGGTGCCCGGCCCGGCGACCGCGCGCGTGGTGCCGGTTCGCGCCTCGCCGACCCTTGCCTCGCCGACCTTCAGCTCGCCCGTCGGCGGCGGCCCCGCCTTGCGTTCCGATGCCCCGCTTTCCGGCCGCCCGTCCAGCTTGACGGGCGTGTCGCACACCACACCCTTCTGCACCGCCATCCTCACCCGTTCGCCGCAAGGGCGTTGTAGCACTCCAGGCCCGTGAGGCTCCCAACACCCCCCGAAGGTTTTCGGTTGCATCAGCCGGACGCTGGTCCCATATCGGGCGTCACGCAGCAACGCACGTGCCACTGGCCCTCTGAGGTTACGCAACGACGTCAAGCGTTCTGGCAATGGGGCTCCTCCGGCAACGGAGACCCTGTCTTTCGCTGGTCCGTTCGACCGTTTCGCAACTCGTCCACCGCCTGAACAGGTGGATGACACAGAAGGAGCTAGGGCAGCGATGACCCCCAAGATCGCCCGCTTTCTGTCCGATCACGCGCCGCCCACGCCCTGCCTGGTGGTGGATGTCGACCGGGTCGAGGAGCGCTACCGCGCCCTGCAGACAGCACTGCCGCTCGCCCGCATCTACTATGCCGTCAAGGCCAACCCGGCGGCCCCCGTGCTGGAGCGGCTGGTCTCGCTCGGCTCGTGTTTCGACGCCGCCTCCTGGGAGGAGATCGCGCTGTGCCTGGCGGCCGGTGCGCGGCCGGCGTCGATCTCGTTCGGCAACACCATCAAGAAGAACCAGGCAATCGTGCGCGCCTTCGAGGCCGGGGTCAGCCTGTTCGCCTTCGACAGCACGGAGGAGCTGGACAAGCTCGCGCGCCTGGCGCCCGGCAGTCGCGTCTATTGCCGGCTGCTGGTCGAGAACGACGGGGCCGACTGGCCGCTGTCGCGCAAGTTCGGCACGACCGTCGAGAATGCCCGCGCCCTGATGCTGCGCGCGAGGGCGCTGGGGCTCGATCCGTACGGGCTGTCCTTCCATGTCGGCAGCCAGCAGACCAGCACGGAAGCCTACGAGGCGGCGATCGGCCGGGTCGGCATGCTGTTCACCGACCTGGTGCGCAAGGGCCTCGACATCCGCATGGTCAATCTCGGCGGCGGGTTTCCCACCCGCTACCAGGACGACGTGCCGGAGATCGATGCGTTCGGCACCGCGATCGAGCGCGCCATGACCCGCGCCTTCGGCAACGCGCTGCCGGAGATGCTGGTCGAGCCTGGCCGGTTCGTGGTCGGCGACGCCGGCGTGGTGTCGGCCGAGGTGGTGCTGGTCAGCCAGCGCGGCACGGACGACAAGCGCTGGGTGTATCTCGATATCGGCCGTTTCGGCGGGCTGGCCGAGACCGAGGGCGAGGCGATCCGCTACCGCTTCCGCACCCAGCACGATGGCGGGCGCACCGGCCCGGTGGCGATCGCCGGCCCGACCTGCGACGGGGCCGACATCCTGTACGAGCGCAGCGGCTACCGCATGCCGCTCGCCCTCGCCTGTGGCGAGCGGGTCGAGCTGCTGTCGACGGGAGCCTATGTGTCGACCTACTGCTCGACCGCATTCAACGGTTTCGCGCCGCTCGCCGAACACTACATCTGAGCGAGGGTCCCGCTTCGGATGGCCGCAGCCGCCCGCAAGGGGGCACGGCAGTCAGGCGTGCAGCCGGGAGATGTCGAGCAGGGTCGCGGCTTCCATCTCCTTCTCGCTCAGCCGCTCGCGCACCATGTCGCGGATGCTGACCATGCCGCTCAGCTTGCCGTCCTTGATGACCGGCATGTGGCGGATGTGACGTTCGGCCATGATTGCCATCACCGCATCGACACGGTCCTCGGGGCGGCAGGAGATCACCGGGCTGGTCATCAGGTCCTGGACGTGGATGTCGAGCACGCCGGGGCCGCGCCGGGCGAGTTCCCGCACGAGGTCGCGCTCGGAGAAGATGCCGACCACGGCACCCTTGAGCGTTTCGACCACCACGGCGCCGATCCGCTCCTCGGCGAGCATCGCCACGGCGCGCGCGACCAGCGCCTCGGGTGCCACGGTGGCGCAGCGTCGCCCCTTCTTGTCGAGAATCTGCTCGATGATCATGACAATCCTTTCGCGGTTGAACCCGCCCCCCGTGGTGGGCGCGTGCCGTTATCAAGATATTGGCGCGCTGTGCGAAACGTCACCTGCCGAGACCATGAAGCGGCGATGAGAGTTTCTTAACCGCGCCCAGGCTTCGGCCTGAGCCGTCATGCCGGTCCCCTGGCCGGGAAGGCGGAGGCGCCGGCGCGGCGCGCGCCCTGCCGGGCTCAGCCGGCGGCGGCCGCGCGCAGGCCCGCGCCGCCGGCCAGCGGGCAGAGCGGCAGGGCGCCGCACAGGAAGGCGGCGAGCAGCAGCAGGTCGGGTGCCGCCGGCAGGCCGGACTGCGCCGCATCCACCGCCGCGGCACCGAAGATCAGGGCAGGGGTGGCGAGCGGCAGGACCAGCAGCGGCAGCAGCACGCCGCCCCGCCGCGCGCCGAGCACGATCGCCGAGGCCATCGTGCCGATCAGCGACAGGACCAGGCTGCCCAGGGCGAGCCCGCCTTCCAGCAGCGGCAGAACGGGGGTCGGCAGGCCGAGCATCAGGGCGAGCGCGGGGGCGGCGACGAGCAGCGGCAGGCCAGTGGTTAGCCAGTGCGCGGCGGTCTTGGCGAGCACCACCAGCGAGGCCGGCAGGCCGCACAGAACGAGCTGGTCCAGCGCGCCGTCCTCCAGTTCCGAGCCGAGCAGCCGGTCGAGCGGCAGCAGCGAGGCGAGCAGCGCGCAGACCCAGATGATGCCGGGCGCCATGCGGCGCAGCAGTTCGGGCGAGGGTCCGAGGGCGAGCGGGAACAGGCTGCCGGCGAGCAGGAAGAACAGCACGGCCCCCAGCGTGTCGGCGCCATGGCGGGCGGCGAGCAGCAGGTCGCGCGAGACGAGTGCCAGGAAGCGGCGCGCGGCATGGCTGCCGGTGCGCTCGTTCTGCGGCTGGGCGGCATTCATCGGGGTGGCTCCTGCGTGCCCGCGCCGTCCGCGCCCACGTCGCCCGGGTCCTCGTTGTCCGAGCCCTCCTTGTCCGGAGCCCTGTCGTCCGGGTCCACCCCGTGCTGGCCCGTCCCTTTCGCGCCCGCCTCTTGCGCATCACGGTTCTCGCCGCCCGCGCCGCCCGCGCCGCCCCGGTCCGGGCCCTCCGGCGCCGGGTGGAGCGACAGGCTGCGGGCGCCGGGCAGCGGCAGTGCGACGTGGGTGGTGGCGATCACCAGCCCGCCGGCCGCGCGGTGGCGGGCGAGCATGGCGCCGAGCAGCCCGATCGACTGGCGGTCGAGGCCCAGGCTCGGCTCGTCGAGCAGCCAGAGCCGGGCGCGCAGCAGCAGGATCCGGGCCAGGGCCGCGCGCCGCTTCTGTCCGGCCGAGAGCAGGCGCGCCGGCAGGTCGTGCAGGGGCGAGAGCCCGAGGGCTGCGAGTGCCCCGGCCAGGTCGCCGCCGCCGGTGATGGCGGCCAGCCGCAGGTTCTCGGCCAGGGTCAGTCCGGGCTTGAGCGCGTCGAGATGGCCGAGATAGGCGGTGCGCCGCGCGTGGGCCGCCGGGTCCTCGGCGATTGGCTCGCCGTCCCAGAGCACCGTCCCGCTGTCCGGCGTGCGCAACCCGGCCAGGATGCGCAGCAGCGTCGATTTGCCCGCGCCGTTCGGGCCGGTGAGCAGCAGCGCCTCGCCGTCGTGGCAGGCGAGGCCGAGGCCGTCGAGGACCAGCCGCTCGCCGCGGATCACCACGAGCTGGTCGGCCTGCAGGCGGGCGGTCGCGCCGCGGCCATGCGCGGGTGGGTCGTCCCGCTCCGGCGTGGGTGCGGCGTCCCGCCCTGGGGCGGAAGGGGCCAAACTTGTCTCAGGCACGCGACAGGGTATGTTCGACCGGGCTTTTGTTATCAAGTCAGCGGGGTTATCAGGCGGCCGGATAGCCGGACGCCTGCCTGGATGGACGACCGTCATGGTCCGGGGTGTGTGCCGCGCGCCTTTGAGAGGGATCAGCTATGAAAGCGGTAGGTCATGACAGCCTGGGCACGCGCGCCGCGCTGGAGATCGACGGCAAGACCTACCATTATTTCTCCATCCCCAGGGCCGAGGCGGCGATCGGCGACGTGAGCCGCCTGCCGGTCAGCCTCAAGGTGCTGCTGGAGAACGTGCTGCGCTTCGAGGATGGCCGTTCCTACACTCCCGATGACGCGCGCGCCATCGCCGGCTGGCTGGAAAGCGGCCGCAGCCTGCGCGAGGTGCCGTTCAAGCCGTCGCGGATCCTGATGCAGGATTTCACCGGTGTGCCGGCGGTGGTCGATCTTGCCGCCATGCGCGACGGCATCACGCGGCTGCAGGGCGACCCGCAGAAGGTCAATCCGCTGGTCCCCGTCGACCTGGTCATCGACCATTCGGTTATGGTCGACGTGTCCGGCACGCCCGACAGCCTGCAGAAGAACGTCACCATCGAGTTCCAGCGCAATTTCGAGCGCTACGCGTTCCTTCGCTGGGGGCAGGAGGCGTTCGAGAACTTCACCGTGGTCCCGCCAGGGGCCGGCATCTGCCACCAGGTCAACCTCGAACACATCGCGCAGGCCGTCTGGACGGCGACGATCGCGGGCGAAACCTTCGCCTATCCCGACACGCTGTTCGGCACCGACAGCCACACCACCATGGTCAACGGCATGGGCGTGCTCGGCTGGGGCGTGGGCGGCATCGAGGCGGAGGCGGCGATGCTCGGCCAGCCGATCGCCATGCTGATCCCCGACGTGATCGGCTTCAGGCTGACCGGCCGGCTGCCGGAGGGTGCCACGGCCACCGACCTGGTGCTCACCGTCACGCAGATGCTGCGCAGGAAGGGCGTGGTCGGCAAGTTCGTCGAGTTCTTCGGCGATGCGCTTGATCACCTGCCGGTCGCCGATCGGGCCACGATCGGCAACATGGCGCCCGAGTATGGTGCGACCTGCGGCTTCTTCCCGGTCGACGCGCTGACCATCGAGTATCTCGAGCAGACCGGTCGCGACCCGCACCGGATCAGGCTGGTCGAGGCGTACAGCAAGGCGCAGGGGCTGTTCCGCGACGCGCACTCGCCCGAGCCGCGCTTCACCGACACGCTGGAGCTCGACCTCGCGACGGTCGAGCCGTCGCTCGCCGGACCGAAGCGTCCGCAGGACCGGGTCGCGCTGTCGCAGGCGGCGAGCGCGTTCAGCACGGAGCTGACCAGGAGCCTCGGGGTCGCAGCCAACGATGTCGGCAAGCGGGCCGCTGTTGCCGGCAGCAACTACGATCTCGGCCACGGCGACGTGGTGATCGCCGCGATCACCTCCTGCACCAACACCTCCAACCCGGCGGTGATGATCGCAGCCGGGCTGGTGGCGAAGAAGGCGCGGGCACTCGGGCTGCACCCCAAGCCCTGGGTGAAGACCTCGCTGGCCCCCGGCAGCCAGGTGGTGACCGAGTATCTCGATCGCGCGGGCCTCACGCCCGAGCTGGACGCGATCGGCTTCAACACGGTGGGCTATGGCTGCACCACCTGCATCGGCAATTCGGGGCCGCTGGCTGATCCGATCGTCGATGCGATCGAGGACAACAAGCTGGTTGCCGTCTCCGTGCTGTCGGGCAACCGCAATTTCGAGGGGCGGATCAGCCCCAACGTGCGGGCCAACTATCTCGCCAGCCCGCCGCTGGTGGTGGCCTACGCGCTGCTCGGCAACATCCGCGAGGATATCACCACCGCCCCGCTCGGCACCGGGTCCGATGGCAGGCCCGTGTTCCTGCGCGACGTCTGGCCGTCGAACAAGGAGATCGCCGCGCTGATGGCCTCGGCGATCACCCGCGAGCAGTTCATCGAGCGCTACGGCGAGGTGACGCGCGGCACGCCCGAATGGCAGCAGCTTCAGGTGGCGACCGGCTCGGAGACCTATGCCTGGAACAGCGGTTCGACCTACGTGCAGAACCCGCCCTATTTCGAGGGCATCACGCCCGAGCCGACGCCGAAGGGTGACATCAAGGGCGCGCGTGTCCTGGCGCTGCTCGGCGACAACATCACCACCGACCACATCTCGCCGGCCGGCTCGATCAAGAAGGCATCGCCCGCCGGCGAGTACCTGATCGAGCACCAGGTGCTGCAGCACGATTTCAACTCCTACGGCTCGCGCCGCGGAAACCACGAAGTCATGATGCGCGGCACGTTCGCCAACATCCGTATCCGCAACGAGATGGTTCCCGGCGTCGAGGGCGGCATCAGCAGGCACTACCCGTCCGGCGAGCAGGCGCCGATCTACGACGTCGCCATGCGCTACAAGGAGGAGGGCGTGCCGCTGGTGGTGTTCGGCGGCAAGGAATACGGCATGGGCTCGTCGCGCGACTGGGCGGCGAAAGGCACGCTGCTGCTCGGCATCCGCGCCGTCATCGCCGAGAGCTTCGAGCGGATCCACCGCTCCAACCTGGTCGGCATGGGCGTGCTGCCGCTGCTGTTCCCTGAAGGCGTCAGCCGACAGACGCTGGGGCTCACGGGCGAAGAGACGATCACCATCGAGGGGCTCGACAAGCTGTCGCCGCGCATGACGCTGACCATGGTGCTCACCCGCGCCGACGGCAGCAAGGAAGACGTGCCGCTGATCTGCCGCGTCGATACGCTCGACGAGGTCGAATACTACAAGCATGGCGGCATCCTGCAGTACGTGCTGCGCGGCATGGCGAAGGCGGCCTGAGCGGACGGGCTCCGGTCTCCCGGCAGCGGCCGCCTCCTCGGCCGCGGCGGCCGGACAAGGCGGGCCGGTGATCGTCGAGGTGCGGGGGCTGTGCAAGAGCTTCGACGGGCACCAGGTGCTTGGCGACCTGTCGCTCGAGGTCGGTGCCGGTGAGCTGGTCTCGATCATCGGCCCGTCCGGCTGCGGCAAGTCGACGGTGCTGCGCTGCCTCAACCTGCTCGAACGGCCCGATTGCGGCCGGGTCGGCGTCGCCGGCCATGTGGTCGAGCGGGCGGCGGGCGGACGTTGGACACGCGGCCATGAGCGGGCGGCGCACCGGCTGCGCGCCGCGGTCGGCATGGTGTTCCAGGGCTTCAACCTGTTCGCGCACCGCACGGTGCTGGACAACGTGGCCCTGGCTCCGATGGTGGTGCGCGGCGCCAGGCCCGGCCAGGCGCGCGAGCAGGCGCGCGGCCTGCTCGACAAGGTGGGGCTGGGAAGCGTCGCCGGGCGTTATCCCGCGACCCTGTCCGGCGGCCAGCAGCAGCGTGCGGCGATCGCGCGTGCGCTGGCGCTGGAGCCGCGCGTGATGCTCTATGACGAGCCGACCTCGGCACTCGATCCGGAACTCACCGACGAGGTGCTAAGCGTCATGCGCGAGCTCGACGATGAGGGCATGACGCAGATCGTCGTGACGCACGAGATGCGGTTCGCCCGCGCCGCGTCCGACCGGGTGGTGTTCATGCAGGCCGGCCGGATCGTCGAGATCGCAGCACCGGAAATCATCTTCACCCGCCCTGCCGAGTCTGCGACACAGCGCTTCCTCAAGGCCTTCCTGTGAGGCGTCAGCCCGGGCCGCTGCCGCCCGGCTGGCTGGTGGGCGGATCGTTGCTGATCGCACTGCTGCTGCTTGTCGCGGTTGCGACGCGCGCCGCCGAGGTGCCGGCCCAGACGCAGACGCAGATGCAGACGCAAACGTCGACCCAGACGCGGGCGCCGCTGCGCTGGGGCAGCGATGCGTCGTCGGGCGCGCCCTACGTGTTCCATGATCCGCTCCACCCGTCGCGGGTCACGGGCTTCGAGGCCGAGATCATCCGCGATGTGGCGCGCAGGCTGCATCGCGCACCGGTGATGGTGCAGAACGACTGGGACGGGCTGATTCCCGGCCTGGAGCGCGGGTTGTACGACGCGGTGATCGACGGCATCGAGATCACGCCGGAACATCGCGCGGTAGTCGATTTCTCCACACCGTACTATCGCACGTTCGAGCAGATCGTCGTGCGCCGTGACCAGGCCGGGCTCGACAGTCTCGCCCTGTTGCGCGGCCATGTGGTGGGCACGCTCAAGGCAAGCCTGGCCGACCGCATCCTGTCGCAGGATCCGCAGATCCGCGTGCGCTATTATGACGAGGAGACCAACGCCTATGCCGATCTGGCCAATGGCCGGCTCGATGCGGTGCTGCTCGATGCGCCGATCGCGCTCTATTACGCCAAGCCAGATCCGCGCCTGAAGCTGGTCGGCGCCGCAGTGGGCGAGCTGACCTACGGGATCGCGATCCCGAAGGGTCACGAGGCGTTGCGCAGGCAGATCGACGCTGCCTTGTCGGCGATGCGCGACGACGACACGCTGCGCCGCATTCTCTCGGCCTGGAACCTGTGGACTCCGCAGGTTGCCGCCATGCTGGGCCAGGGCGCCAATCCGGCGGGGCCGCCGGTGGCGTGGCGGCTCTACCTGGAGGAGACGGCGCCGCAGACGAGCTGGCACGACCGGCTGCGTCGCTATGCGGGCTTTCTGCCGTTGATCGGCCGCGCGGCCCTGCTCACGCTGGCGGTGTCGGCCTGCGCCATGCTGCTCGCGGTGAGTGTGGGTCTGTTGCTGGCGGTGGCGCGCGGGTTCGGACCGCGGCCGGCGGGCTGGATCGCGATCGCCTATATCGAGATCGTGCGCGGCACGCCGCTGTTGATTCAGATCCTGTTCATCTTCTACGGCCTGCCCGGTCTCGGGATCCGCCTCGATCCGTTCCTCGCCGGCGTGGTGGCGCTCGGCCTCAATTACGGCGCCTACGAGGCCGAGAATTATCGCGCCGGGCTGTCATCCGTGCCGCACGGCCAGACGGAGGCGGCGCTGGCCCTGAACATGAGCCAGGCGCAGCTGCTGCGCCACGTCGTCATGCCGCAGGCGTTCCGTTTCGTGGTGCCGGTCATGACCAACGACTTCATTTCGCTGCTTAAGGATTCGTCCCTGGTCAGCGTGATCACGTTGTCGGAGTTGAGCCAGACCTATGTCCGGCTGTCGACGACCTATTATGATTATTTCGGCACTGGCCTGATGATCGGTGCCGCCTACCTGCTGCTCGGATTGCCGTTCGTGCATCTCGCACGCCTGGCGGAGCGGCGTCTGGCGACGCCCTTGCGGCGCGAGCGACGGCGCACCTGACAGGCCGCCTGGCCGCTCCTGGCTGGGCGAGGCGGCGGAGCGCGTGTGGCGCGTGCGGGGATCACTATCGCGGCACCTTGCAGAGGGTGGCTTGCGTCGTTCGTGGAAAAGCTTAAGAATGACGTGTCGAATTCGTGTGCTCCGGCACGCCGAACTTTGCTCACAATTGGGTGCCGTGCGCTCGCAATTGAGTGCCGAGCTGGTGTCCGTTTCGCCCGATGCTTGACCCGCCGTGTCAAGCTTAAACGGCGGACTGAAACTTAATACGGAACACCATCATGTCTCAAGGCACAGTTAAGTGGTTCAACGTCCAGAAGGGTTACGGATTCATCCAGTCGGATGATGGCTCCAAGGACGTGTTCGTGCACATCTCGGCGGTGGAGCATGCCGGTCTTGGAACCCTTAGCGAGGGACAGAAGCTCAACTTCGACCTTGAGCAGGGCAAGCAGGGCAAGGTTTCTGCCATCAATCTGAAAGCAGCCTGACGGCTGCGGAGATCGCGTCCAGCCTCGCGGCTGGCGGGATCTCCAAGCAGCCTCTCGGCTATAGGCAGCCTTTCGGCTATGGGCAGCCTGAACCGGCTCGGGCGGCGCATGACGCCACCCGAGGCCCAGGGGTGATCGAATGGCTCAGCATAAATTCTCTCCGGGCGACCGCGTCGTGGTCCAGCCGGACAGGACGAACACTCACATCCGCCCGGGCGTCTACACGATCGTCCGCGTGTTGCCGGTGACCAATCTCGGTTGCCAGTACCGGGTGAAGAACGCGCTCGACAGCCATGAGCGTGTCCTCGACGAAGTCCAGTTGGGCGCGGCCTGAAGCGCCAGTCTGTCCCCGTCCAGCCGGGTGGTCCTGTCGGCCCCCGGCTGGACGCCTGGCCAGGAACTCCCTGGGCGTCGACATGCGAGCGGGGCGTTTGGTTGGCGAGCAGGGCCGCTGGGCCGATCCGGGAGTGCAGTGCCATCGAGCCGTCGAGCCTCACCACCACCGAGATCGCCTTTCTGTCGCGGCTGCGCTCCGCCTCCCGTCCGACCGGACAGTGCCAGGACGCCTTGACCGTTGGTGCCCTGATGCGCCTCGGCCTGGTGGCGTGGGAGGAGGGCAGGGCGCCCGGCCGAACGGCCCCGAATGGCCGCGGCTCCTTTTCGCTCACCTCGCGCGGACGCCGCCGCCTCGTCGCGCACGAGGCCGCGCTGCGACCCGCCGGCGTTGCTGTTGCCTGCTGAGGTTCGAGGCCGGAGCAGCGCGTGGCGTGTCCGCATGAAGGCGCCCGGCCGATTTGGCGAAGACATTGCTGCACCAGCCGAGCCGACCCCGAGCGCCTGACGCGAGGGTGAGCTCGACCGGAGGCCCGCGGACGCGGAGCGCGGGTGCGCACTTGAGCCCGCCCATCGAGGAAGATGCCGGATCTTGTCGGCGCCCGAGCGGCGTCCCAAGGACGGAGGGTCGCGTCGCGGCTTTGGCCGGCGGATGCACCCCTTGTCACAGAGGCGGAAACCGCCTATCTCGGCGTCATCAAGATCTTCCGTTGGTTATTCGGGGGGTGGCCTTCACGGGCCGCCTTTTTTGCATTGGACGATGACGTCACACAGGGGCAGGAAACTGAAGTCGGACTGCCGCAGGCAGCCGGGCTGGAGGCGCGCATTGCGTCGTCGATCGCGCCCACCTTGGGCCAGCTCGGCTATGAGCTGGTGCGTGTGTCCGTGCTTGGGCGGGACCGGCCGACCGTGCAGGTAATGGCTGACCGCGCCGACGGGCGGCTGATCGGCATCGAGGATTGCGAGCGGATCAGCCGGGCGATCAGCGCCGTGCTCGATGTCGAGGATCCGATTCCCGGCGCCTGGGCGCTCGAGGTCAGCTCGGCCGGGATCGACCGGCCACTGGCGCGAGTCAAGGACTGGAACCGGTTCGCGGGACACCAGGCGCGGGCAGAGCTGCTGGTGCCGCTTGATGGGCGCCGGCGATTCGTGGGCATTATCCTGGGTGCCGATGAGCAGGCCGCGCGCCTGCGGCTCGATGACGGATCGGAGGTGTCGGTGCCGCTCGCGCAGCTCCGGCGGGCCAAGCTGGTGCTGACCGACGCGCTGATCGATGCCTCCGCGCGCATGATGGGGGCCGAAACGGCGCAGGACGACGAGGCGCAGGCCGAGGACGCCGGCAGCGGGCAGGCTGACACTGAACAGGTCGGTGAAGATTTCGAGACCGGGCAGCGGCGCCAGCCGGTCCGCCGTCCGCACTGAACTTCGCGCCCGGCGGCCCATCGCAGGGGTGGCGCCGTCGCAGAAGAACGAGCAACGAGGATCACCCGAGGGTCATCATGGATACAGCCGTTTCCCGTCCCGAGCTGCTGCTCGTCGCCGATGCGGTCGCCCGCGAGAAGTCGATCGACCGCGAGGAAGTGCTGGAAGCCATGGAACAGGCGATCCAGAAGGCCGGGCGCGCCAAGTACGGCCACGAGAAGGACATCCGCGCCACCATCGACCGCAAGACCGGTGACGTGCGCCTGTCGCGCTGGACGGAAGCGGTGGAGACGGTCGAGAACGAGGAGACGCAGATCCCGGTCGTGATCGCCCGCAAGTTCAAGCCCGAGATCAAGGTGGGCGAGCACCTGGTCGACCCGCTGCCGCCGATCGATTTCGGACGCATCGCCGCGCAGACCGCCAAGCAGGTGATCGTGCAGCGGGTGCGCGAATACGAGCGCAAGCGCCAATACGACGAGTTCAAGGACCGGGTGGGCGAGATCGTCAACGGCACGGTCAAGCGCACCGAGTACGGCAACCTCATGGTCGAGATCGGCCATGCCGAGGCGCTGCTGCGCCGCGACGAGCTGATCCCGCGCGAGAACTTCCGCAACTCCGACCGGGTGCGCGCCTACATCTATGACGTGCGCGACGAGCCGCGCGGGCCGCAGATCTTTCTCAGCCGCACGCATCCCGCCTTCCTCGCCAAGCTGTTCGCCCAGGAAGTGCCCGAGATCTATGACGGCATCATCGAGATCAAGGCGGTGGCCCGTGATCCGGGCTCGCGCGCCAAGATGGCGGTGATCTCGCGTGACAGCTCGATCGATCCGGTGGGTGCCTGCGTCGGCATGCGCGGCTCGCGCGTGCAGGCGGTGGTGGCCGAGCTGCAGGGCGAGAAGATCGACATCATCCCCTGGAGCCCGCAGGCGGCGACCTTCGTGGTCAATGCGCTGGCGCCGGCCGAGGTGACCAAGGTGGTGATGGACGAGGAGGCCGGCCGCGTCGAGGTGGTGGTGCCCGACGAGCAGCTCAGCCTGGCGATCGGCCGGCGCGGGCAGAACGTGCGCCTGGCCAGCCAGTTGACCCGCTGGGACATCGACATCCTCACCGAGGCCGAGGAGAGCGAGCGCCGGCAGGAGGAGTTCCGTCGCCGCTCCGGGCAGTTCGTCGAGGCGCTCGACGTCGACGACGTGATCGCCGGCCTGCTGGTGACCGAGGGTTTCAACTCGATCGAGGAGCTGGCCTTCGTGCCCGTCGACGAGCTGGCCGAGATCGAGGGCTTCGACGAGACGGTGGCTGAGGAGCTGATCCGCCGCGCCGAGGCCTTCCTGGTGCGTCGCGACGAGGGGCTGAACGAGAAGCGCATCGAGCTCGGCGTCACCGACGAGGTGGCCGAGGTGGGCGGCTTCTCCGTGCAGGCGCTGGTGACGCTCGGCGAGAAGGGGATCAAGACGCTTGACGACCTGGCCGACCTGGCTGCCGACGAGCTGATCGAGTTCCTCGGGCAGGACGCTCTGGACGAGCAATCAGCCAACGAGATCATCATGGCGGCGCGTGCCCACTGGTTCGCCGACGGCACTGAAACGGACGAAGCGGCAGGTGGCGAGGCGGCGCATGCGCAGGCCGCGGACCAGGCCGAGCCTGCCGACGCCGAATCTGCCGAAGGCGAAGCTGGCGATGCCGAACCTGGCGACGCTGGGCTTGGCGATCTGGGGGCCTCGGACGCAGAGGGTGCGACGGGCGTGGAGGCTTCCCACGCCTGACGCGAGCGCCGCTCCGGTGGCGGCCAGCAATGCGGCGGCCCACGGTTCCGTCGACGACGAGGATGACGAGCGCGGGCCGCTGCGCCGCTGCGTCGTCACGCGTGAACGGGGACGGCCGCCGGAGATGCTGCGCTTTGTCGTTTCGCCGGATCGTGTGCTGACCCCTGATCTGGCAGCGCGGCTGCCCGGACGGGGAATCTGGTTGAGTGCCAGAGGGGATGTGCTAGAAACCGCCCGGAAACGTGGCGCATTTGCGCGCGCCGCGCGCGGGCCCGTCACCGTCCCTGCCGATCTCGACACGATGCTGCGCGACGGGCTCGTGCGACGTATGGTCGATGTTCTCGGTCTTGCCCGGCGCGCGGGTCAGGCGGTCTTCGGGTTTACCAAGGCGCGTGAGTGGGTTGTGGCGCACAAAGCCGGCCTGATTGTCAGGGCGACGGACGGGAGCGAGGCCGAGCTTGGCCGGCTGCTGTCCGGTGCGGGCCACGCGTTTCCGGTCGCCTCGGCGCTGACCGGGGACAGTCTGGGCGCGGTGTTCGGCCGTGACCATGTTGTGCATGTGGCCGTGATGGCGGGGTCGTTGGCCGACCGCCTCGTCACGGAGCACAGGCGTTATGCGGGATTGACCGGGACGGCACAGGCCGCGACCGGGTCCCGGGAGAATACCCCGGCGGAGTGACTCCTCCGGGCTTGAACAGGCGGGATGATGAGCGAAGGCAACGATCAGGATCAGGGTAAGGGGCGTCTCTCCCTGCGGCCGGCGAGCCGTCTGGAGCTGGGGCGCACGGTCGATGCCGGATCCGTGCGGCAAAGCTTCAGCCACGGACGCTCGAAGGTGGTGCAGGTCGAGGTCCGCAAGAAGCGCGGACCTGGTCCCGCCGCGGCGCCCGCTCCTGCCGCCGCGCCGGGGGCAGGTCGCCCCGGTTCCGCGCCGGGTGCCCGTCCGGCCGGTGCCGGCCGTGCGCTGACCGCGTCCGAGCTGGCCACCCGCCAGCGCGTGCTGGAGGAACAGCAGCGCGAATCAGCCAGGCGCGAGGCCGACCGGCGCGAGCAGGAGAAGATCTCCATCCGATCGGCGGCCGAGGAGGCACGCCGGCGCGAGGAGGATGCCAAGCGCCAGGCCGAGGCCGAGGCCCGGGTGCGCGACGAGGAGGCCGAGGCCGAGCGTCGTGCGGCGGCGGCGGAGCGCGCGCGCGCCGAAGCGGACGAGCGTGCGTCCCGGGCGCAGGAGCCTTCCGAGGCCGAGGCCGGCGGCGAGCAGGAACTCGCACAGGCGACTCCGATCGGTCGTCCGGGCGTGCAGATCATTCCGCGCGTGTCGGCCGAGCCGGTCCGGCCGCTGGCCGAGCGGGCGGTCATGGCGCCGCTCAACCGCGGTGCGACCCGTCCGGTGCGCGAGGCGACCACCCGCGAGGCGCCCGCCGCGCCCGGCGAGACGCTGCGCCTGCGTGCCAACCGCCCGGAAGAGGATGACGGTCGCCGCCTCGGCGCGCCGCGCCGTCCCGGTGCCGTGCTGCCGGCGCGCAAGACGCCGGTGGCGGTCCCCAAGAAGGCCGGCGACCGCCGTGCCGGGCGTATCGACGTGCAGGCGGCGATCGAGGGCGAGGACGAGAAGACCCGGTCGCTCGCGTCGGTGCGTCGCCAGCGTGACCGCGAGCGCCGTCAGGCCGAGCTCGAGCGTCTCCGCTCGGACCAGGTGCGCGTCGTCCGCGACGTGGTGCTGCCCGAGACGATCAGCGTGCAGGAACTCGCCAACCGCATGGCGACCCGCGCGGCCGACGTGATCAAGTCGCTGATGAAGATGGGCGTCATGGCGACCGTCACCCAGTCGCTGGACGCCGACACCGCCGAGCTGGTGGTGCAGGAGTTCGGCCACCGGGTGCGTCGCGTCTCGGAAAGCGACGTGGAGCTGGGCATCGAGGGCGACTTGGACGAGGACATCGACCTCGAGCCGCGCGCGCCGGTGGTGACCATCATGGGCCATGTCGACCACGGCAAGACCTCGCTGCTCGACGCGCTGCGCGCGACCGACGTGGCCGCCGGCGAGGCCGGTGGCATCACCCAGCATATCGGCGCCTATCAGGTCGAGCTGCCGAGCGGCAACCGCATTACCTTCATCGACACGCCGGGCCACGAGGCCTTCACCTCCATGCGCGCCCGTGGCGCCTCGGTCACCGACGTGGTGATCCTGGTGGTGGCGGCCGATGACGGGGTGATGCCGCAGACGATCGAGGCGATCCGCCACGCCAAGGCGGCGGACGCGCCGATCATCGTGGCGATCAACAAGATCGACAAGCCGGGCGCCAATCCCGACCGGGTGCGACAGGAACTGCTCAGCCACGAGATCGTGGTCGAGTCGCTGGGCGGCGAGACCCAGGAGATCGAGGTCTCGGCGCTCAAGCGCACCAACCTCGACAAGCTCGAGGAGGCGATCCTGCTGCAGGCCGAGATCCTCGACCTGCGGGCCAATCCCGCCCGCTCGGCGGAGGGCACGGTGGTGGAAAGCCGGCTCGATCGCGGCCGCGGACCGGTGGCGACCGTGCTGGTGCAGAAGGGCACGCTGCAGCAGGGCGACATCGTCGTGGCCGGCGCCGAATGGGGCCGGGTGCGCGCGATGCTCGACGACAAGAACCGCGCGATCAAGGAGGCGGGCCCCTCCATGCCGGTCGAGCTGCTCGGCCTGGCCGGCGTGCCGGGAGCGGGCGAGCCGTTCGTGGTGGTGGAGAACGAGACCCGCGCCCGCGAGATCTCCGAGTTCCGCCAGCGCAAGATCAAGGAGAAGCAGGCGGCGGGCCACGTTGCGGCGCGTGGCACGCTCGACCAGATGCTGGCCCGCATCCAGGCCGGTGCGCAGAAGGAGGTGGCAGTCCTCATCAAGGCCGACGTGCAGGGCTCGGCCGAGGCGCTCGCCACCACCGTGCAGAAGCTCGAGCACGAGGAGGTCAAGGTCCGGGTGCTGATCGCCAGCGTTGGCCAGATCACGGAAAGCGACATCCAGCTGGCCAAGGCGTCCGAAGCGGTGATCGTGGCGTTCAACGTGCGCGCCACCAGCCAGGCGCGCGACCTCGCCGCCCGCGAGGGTGTCGACATCCGCTACTACTCGATCATCTACCAGGTCTCGGACGACATCGAGCAGCTGGTGCGCGGCAAGATCGCGCCCAAGCATCGCGAGAAGTTCCTCGGCTATGCCGAGATCCGTCGCGTGTTCGACATCACCAAGACCGGCAAGGTGGCGGGCTGCTACATCACCGAGGGTCTGGTCAAGCGCGGCTGCGGCGTGCGCCTGCTGCGCGACAACGTGGTGATCCACGAGGGCGAGCTCAGCCAGCTCAAGCGCTTCAAGGACGATGTCCGCGAAGTGGCGCGCGGCTACGAGTGCGGCCTGTCGTTCGCCGGGTTCAACGACCTGCGGGAAGGCGACCGGGTCGAGTGCTACGAGATGGAGCTGGTTCCGGCTTGAGCAGGCACGCGCAGCAGGGCGAGGAGACAGCGGGGCGCGGCAAGCGGGACGGGACGCATGCCCCCTCGCAGCGCCAGCTCCGCGTGGCCGAGGAGATCCGCCACGTGCTGGCCGGGCTGTTCACCCGCGGCGAGTTCCGCGACCCGGAACTGGCCGGGGTGTCGATCACCGTGACCGAGGTGCGGATCAGCCCGGACCTCAAGCACGCTACCGCCTTCGTCACCCGCCTCGGGCGCAGCGACATCGACGCATTGCTGCCCGCGATGCGCCGGGCCGCCCCCTACCTGCGCAAGGAGGTGGCGCATGCCATGCGCTTGCGCGGCGCGCCGGAGATCCATTTCCAGGCGGATGTCTCGCTCGACCGGGCGATGCATATCGACTCGCTGCTGCGACTGCCGGAGGTCCGGCGCGACCTGTGAACCACGTCGCCGGTCGCGCGTTTCGGCCCTGGCGGTCGTCTGCGACCCGCATGCCTCCGCCTGGAGGATCAGCGATGCTTCGCATAGCCCTCGCAGCACTACTCGCGGCCGGCGTCCCGGCCACAGCCTTCGCCCAGACCCTCGATTCCGGCAGCGGCGAACAAGCGAGCCGGGATGTCGAGCATTCCGACATTCCTCATCACCAGGGCATGGCGCCGTCCATGCACAAGACGCGTAACGGGACGAGCAAGACAGTCTGTCGCAGCCCGGGCCAGACCCACTGCATCCGGCCGCCCAAGCCCGAGTAGCGCCTAGACGGGGTCGCGGCTGTCCGCCCCCCCCGGCGCGGTCCGATGCTCCCCCATCACCACCGCATCGAGCGCACCTCCGGGTGCGACTTCCGGGCCCCCAGGTTGCCCGATCAGCGCAGGTCGCGCAGCAGGGGATTCGACCCGCTTTCCAGTATCTCGCGGGTGACCAGGAGCGTCGGCACGTCGATCTGGCGCGCCACAGCGTGGCCGGCGAGCAGTTCGGCCGTGTGCAGCACCGCCTCCTGGCCGAGCAGGAACGGCAACTGCGCCACAGTGCCGTCCAGCTGTCCGTCGCGGATCGCCTGCAATGCCTCCCCGGTGCCGTCGACGCCGACGATGACGGCCTGCCGGGCCGGACTTCGTGCCTGGCGCGCCACACCGAGCGCACCCATCACCATGCCGTCGTTGCAGGCGAAGATCGCGCGCAGGTCTGGTGCGCGGGCGATCACGTCGCGGGTTATCGCGGCGGCCTTCTCGCGGTCCCAGTCGGCGCTCGCACGCGCCACGATGACCAGGTGCGGGGCGAGCTGGTGCAGCCGGGCGGCGAAGCCGTCGGCGCGCTGCTGGCTGGACAGGTTGCCGGCCAGGCCCTCGATGACCAGCACGTTGCCGGTCGCCTGATCGCCGCCGAGGCGGCCGACCACGAACCCGGCCGCCCTGGCGCCGGCGGCTTCGTTGTCCGCCCCGATCCGGAAGGCGACACGCACGCCCTGCCGGCGGTCGAGAGCGGGAGCGAGGTTGTCGTCGAGATCGATCACCGGAACATGGGCGCGGTGCGCCTCGGCCAGGCAGGGCAGCAGGTTGGTGCTGTCGATGGACGCGGCGAGCAGGGCGGCCGGACGGGTTGCCAGCGCCGCCCGGCACTGGTCGAGTTGTGCCGAGGCTGCCTGGTCGGAAGGAACGCCCGAGATCGTGACCGCGACCTGCGCCGTCCGGGCGCCGCCGCGCACGCCGGCGGCAAGCGAGGACCAGTAGGGATTGGCCAGGCTCTTGAGCAGCACCGCGTAGCTCGGCGGCCCGTCGGCCGGCCGGGCGGCAAGGGCGTCCGGCTCGGGCCCGGCGAGCAGGAGGGCGGTCGCGACCAGGCTCCGCAGCGCGCGGGCGCCGCTACGGGATCGCACGCGTCAGGCTCCGGCCCCGGCGCCTGGACCAGGCGGCGGCCAGTCCGAGCCGCCGGACGAGCCGCCTCCCGGCAACCCACCCCCTGGGGAGCCGCCTCCCGGGAACCCGCCACCCGGTGACCCTCCGCCGGACGAGCCGCGTGCCTGCCTGACGTCCCGCGCCGCCTGGACCATCATCATCTCGCCGATATTCTCCGGCGTGATCAGTCCGACCAGCCGCCCGGCGCCGTCCTCGACCCCGATCGCCGGCAGGCGACGCTCCTGGAGCAGGCGCAAGGCCGCGGTCAGGCTGGTGCGGTGGTTGACCAGCGGGATGTCGCGGATCATCGCCTCCATCACTGGCGTCTGCGGACCGTTGTCGCGCAGGGCGCGGATCATGCCGTCGCGGGTCAGCACGCCGCGCAGCCTGCCGCCGCCATCGACCACCGGGAAGGCGGTCTGGGTGGTGTGGATCAGCGCCTGCACCGCCTGCTCGATGTCGCTGAGCGGCGAGAGGCTTTCGAAATGGGTCACCGCCGCGTCGGCGGCGAGGATGTTGCGCGTCGCCTCGCGCATCTGCACCGCGTAGGCCTCGGAGGCGGCGCCGAGATAGACGAAGAAGGCGATGAACAGCAGCATCGGGTTGCCGAGCAGGCCCCACAGTCCGAGCAGGAAGGCGAAGCCCTGGCCGACGGTGGCCGCGATGTGGGTGGCGCGGGCGAAGCCGAGCCGGTAGGCGAGCAGCGCGCGCAGCATCCGCCCGCCATCCATCGGGAAGGCCGGGATCAGGTTGAAGACCACCAGGAAGATGTTGGCGATGGCCAGCTGGGCCAGCAGGCTGGTGCGCGGGTCCTGCAGTTCCATCGCCGCCGCCGGCGGCCGGCCGCCGAGCAGGGCCAGCAGCAGGCCGGCGATGACCACATTCACCAGCGGCCCGGCTGCGGCGATCATCAGCTCCTGGCTGGGCTTCTCCGGGATGCGCTCGAGGTGTGCGACACCTCCGATCGGCAGCAGGACCACTTGTGGGGTCTGCACGCCGTAGCGGCGGGCGGTCAGGATATGGCCGAACTCATGCAGCAGCACGCAGAAGAACAGCAGCAGGATGAAGGTGACACCCTCCAGCGCCGCCCGGGCGCCACCGTCCGTGTAGTGGGCGAATGCGATCCAGACGAGGAACAGCAGGAAGGTGAAGTGGACCCGGACCACGGTTCCCCGGATCGTGGCGATCGGAAACGACCAGCTCATGCCAACCTCGCTCGGTGATGCCGCCCGTCGCGGCCCCGCGCGGGCAGGACCGGGTTCGCGGACGGAGCGCGGGGTCGAGGTTGCCCGCGCCGGCGGGTCCGCGCCAGACCTACGACCGCGCGCCTGATCCGTGCGGGCCGGACCCGGGCGTGGCGGATGCGCGCCGGGCTTTCAGGTGCGCTCGATCGGGCGGGAACGGGAGCGGGTCACCGTTTCGCGCTGCGCGCGCCGGCACATCACCGGCGGCAGGCCGCGGAGGATCAGCCCGGCATCGGCCAGGCTCTGGCGGCCGATCTCGAGCAGGGCGTCGGTCATCGCGCCCGCGCGATGGGCGGAGAACAGCATCCCGCTATTGTCGCGCATCGGATCGGCGGCCGCGACCGGCTCGTCGGGGAACACGTCGGTGGCGATGCGCAGCCGTCCGCTCCCGGCCTGGCGCAGCATCTCCGGGAAGTCGACGACCGCGGCACGGCTGAGCAGCAGGAAGGCGCTGCCCGGTTGCATGTGCTCGAACTCGGCCCGGCCGATGAAATGCGCGTTCTCGCTCGAGGGGGCGGCGAGGCAGAAGACGACGCGCGAGCGGCCCAGAAGCCGGTCGAGCGGCAGGGGCTCGAGCCCGTGGGTGCGCAGGAAATGGTCGGGCAGCCAGGGATCGTAGGCCGCGATCCGGCAGCCGAACGGCGCGAGCAGCCGGTGCAGGGCACGGCCGAGATCGCCATAGCCGATCAGACCGATGTCGCTGCCGGCCAGGTGGAAGCAGCCTTCGTTGCTCGCCAGTCCCCACTGCTCCCGCCCGGCGCGGAACTCGCGGTCGGCGCGACTGATCCCGCGCACGAGGTCGAGCGCCAGGCCGAGCGCCATCTCGGCGACCGCGGCGGCGAACGCGCCGGACGGCGCCAGTACGTGGATGCCACGTGCGAAGCAGGCCTCGTAGTCGATGTTGGGCAGGAAGTTGGTCTCGACGTTGATGATGCCGCGCAGGTTCGGGGCGCGGTCGAGCCGGTCGCGTCCCATGGCGGTCTGGCCGAGCAGCAGGCCAAGGCGCGGCAGCAAGGGGGCAAGTGCTGCCTCGTCGATCGGGCCCTCGTCGTGCACCACGAGGTCACCGAGGCCGACGAGGGCGGCCAGGTCGGCGGGGGCAAAGATCTCGCCAACCCTGCGCGGATGGGGGTTGAGCAGCAGCAGCGGCGGCGCGTCAGGCGGCACGGTCGAGGTGGGCATGCAGGAGCTCTCCGGTATCGCGTCCGTCCGGCGACGGCTCGCCCCGCCTGAGGATGGCGGTGGCGCGCGCCGCCGGCTCGCCGCCGACGGTGAGCAGGGTCTGGCCGAACACCAGGCGGCCGGTGGCGCGCGGATAATCGCTGCGCGCCTCGACCCAGGCGCCGAGCGGGATGGCGGCGAGGAAATCAACGGACAGGTTGATCGTCGGCATGATGAACAGGCCGGGGCGCAGCTGGTAATGGGCGCCGAGCGAGATCATGACGTCGCACAAGGTGGCGATCATGCCGCCGTGGCAGACGCCGCCATAGTTGCACTGCCGTCGTTCGACGCGGAAGCCGCCGATCAGGCGGCCGGCGTCCGCGCGCGCCCAGAACGGGCCGCAGAGCTGGTGGAAGCTGGGCTCGCCGATTTCGGGCAGCTCGACGAAGCCGGTTGGCGGCTCGTGGACGCGCTGTGTCACCTGGCCTCCTTTGCCGCGGTTCGGCCTTGCCATGGTCCCCTTGCGTGGTCATTGCCCGAATGCGGCCGCGTCAACAAGCGGCGGCCCCTCCCGAACAGCGAGGGCTTGCCGATCAGGCGGCGTCTAAAACTTTAGAACAAAGTCTTGTCTGGAAGTCATTGACGCGGCTTTGTTATGGCAGCAAACAGATTTGCACGGTCGGGGTAGAGGAAGCATCGATGCGGCAGTGGCAAGCGTCGCGCCGTTTCATGCTGGCTTGCGCCCTTCTTGCCTCGATACCTACGGCGGGCAGCAGGGCGGCCGGGTTCTACGAGCAGGACCAGTCGGCGGTCGGCACCGGGCGCGCCTTTTCCGGCGAGGCGGCCGACCAGGGCGCGCAGTCGATGTGGTGGAACCCGGCCGCGATCGGCGGGATCGACGGCAACGAGTTCGGCGGCACGCTCAGCGACTACACTGCCTGGTCAAAGGCGACCGACCAGGGCTCGTCGCTGCAGCGCGGCTTCGGCACCTTTCCGGTCGGCGGCAACCCATCCTCCAGCGGCGTGGTCGAGGACGGCCTATTGCCGAGCGGCGCGGTGGCCCTGCGGCTCGACCGGAACTGGTCGGTCGGGTTGTCGGTGACCTCGCCGTTCGACTTCGTCACCCAGTATGGCGAACAAAGCTGGGCCCGTTACAGCGCGCTCACCACCCGGCTCGAGATCATCGACATCCAGCCGACGCTTGCCTGGCGACCGGTGCGCTGGCTCAGCATCGGAGCCGGGCCGAACATCGAGCATACGGTGGCCGAACTCACCTCCGCGCTGCCGGGTGCTGCGCCGTTCCTGCCGGACGGCACGCAGAGCGTGCATGCCGACGGGTGGGATGCGGGCTTCAATGTCGGAGCGCAACTGCACCTGCTGTCCGACCGGCTGGTGCTGGGTGCCGCCTACCGCTCGCGCATCGAGCATACGCTTGGCGGGACGTTCGCAACGGCGGGGCTGCTCGGTCCGTTCGCGCCGTTCAACCGGGCCACGGACGACGCGCTGGCCCGCTTCACCACGCCCTGGGCGATGACCTTCGCCGCCCGCTACCGGGCAACGCAGCGGCTGACGGTGGAAGCACAAATCGTGCACACCGGCTGGAGAGTTTTCGACGACGTGGTGCTGGTCCGCCCAGTGCCGATGGCGATCGCCGAGAACTACGGCGATACGACCAATGCGGCGATCGGTGCCGACTACGCGCTCAGCCGCCGGTGGGTGCTGCGCGCCGGCCTGCAGTATGATCCGAGCCCGGTCAACGGGCAGGACGCCGAAACCCGGGTGCCGGACGGCGACCGCTGGGTGGTGGGGATCGGCGCCAGCGTGCAGCCGCTGCGTGGCTGGTTCGTCGATGCCGGTGCGAGCTACATCAATGTCGCAAGCGTGCGTATCAACCGTGACGAGCCGGTCTTCGCGGGCACGCCGGCCGCCTCGCTGCTGCAACTGCGCGGCTCGTTCGCGGCGAGCGGCTTCGTGTTCGCCCTGGGCAGCCGGCTGCGCTTCTGATCGCGCGGCGCCGGCTGCGGCTCAGTCCGTGGCGGCTCTCGCGCCGAGCAGGGAGGCCGCGTGGGCGATGGCGGCCTCGGCGCTGTCCAGGATCGCCACAGCACCGCAAGCCATCATCAGGTTATCGGCCAGCGGCCGGTCGAACTCCTCGACCAGCATGCCCTCGCCGTCGCGCAGCCTCCCGTCAGCGTCCCGCCCCGCGCCGGGCAGCTGGCTCGCGCGCCCGACCAGGGAGCGCGGGTCGTCGGTCCAGCCGATCACCGGTTTTGCCAGGGCGGCGGCGACGCCCATCTCGTACGCGGTGCCGGGGTCCATGGAGACGCCACGGAACGGCGTCATGTTGGCGACCAGCGCATCGCACGACGCGATCATCGCCATGTTCGCGTCACGGATGGCGCGCGCCGGATCGCACCCTCCGCTGATCTCGCTGTCGGCGGGAAACAGACCGGCGAGGCCCACGCGGTCACAGATCGCCTTGAGTAGGGCGCCGCGCGCGGCGGCATCGGGGCGGAACACGTCCGGTCCGGCCAGGTAGACGACAGGGCGCATGGGCAACACCTTCGGGACGACCGGCACACTGCACATCAACGGGCGAGAGCGACTTCCGATCCGAGGGGACCGGATCGTGCTGGTGCCGGGGTGGATCTGACATCAATGCAGCGAGCGTCCGGATCCCGACACCGATCGATATCTGGGGCGCGTCGCGCCTCCGGCGGGGCGCCAGCACCAGGACCAGGCCAGGGCGGGGCCGAGGGTCGTCGGGGTCACGGTCCTCTCGCGGCGTGCTCGACCCGTTATAGGAGCCGCCGTGCCCCGCAATGACGGGCCTGGACCCCGATCAGCCCGGCGCCGCCGCGCTGCTGACTTCGGGTGCCAGGCTGCTGCCGCGCGGCCAGGCTCGCAACCGCCGCGTCCTGCTGCCGCGCGCGCCCAGCCGGGATTGTCCGGCCGATCGCGTGGTGGCGCAGGGCCGTCTGTGCAGCCCGGCGTGTGCTCAGACCGCGCGGACGGCGCTGACGAAGCGGCGCACCTCGCCCGACAGGCCCTCGGCTTCCCGCGACAGCGCGGTCGCCGAGTCCAGCACGCGGGCCGCGGCACTCCCGGTGTGGGTAGCGGCTTCACTGACCCCGGCGATGTTGCTGGTCACGCTCTGCGTGCTGCGCGCCGTCTGCTGCACGTGGCGGGCGATTTCCGCGGTGGCCGCACTCTGCTCCTCGACGGAGGTGGCGATGGCGGTGGTGATCTGACCCACCTCGTCAATCACGCCGATGATGCTCTGCACGGCGGCGACCGCCTCGCCGGTGGCCGATTGCACGGCGGCGATCTGGCTGCGGATCTCCTCGGTGGCCGAGGCGGTCTGCTGGGCGAGGTTCTTCACCTCGGAGGCGACGACGGCAAACCCCTTGCCGGCTTCGCCGGCGCGCGCCGCCTCGATCGTCGCGTTGAGCGCCAGCAGGTTGGTCTGCGTCGCGATGTTGTTGATGAGCTCGATCACCGCGCCGATCTTCTGGGCGCCCTGCGAGAGCGCCTGGATGACGGCGTTGGTGCGCTGCGCATCGCTCACCGCATGGCTGCTGATGCGGGCCGACTGGCTGACCTGCTGGTTGATCTCGCCGATCGAGGCGGAGAGCTGCTCGGCGGCGGCGGCGACGGTCTCCACGCCCCCTGCCGCGTTCTCCGCGGCCTGGGCGACGGCGGAGGCCTGTTCGGTGGTGCGTGCGGCAGTGCCCGACATGGTCTGTGCCGTGTCGCGCATCCCTTGCGAGGCGTGCGACAGAAGCCCGGCCATCTCGCCGGTGCGCGCCTCGAAGCCCTCGATCAGCCGCTCGAGTGCCGTCGCCCGTGCCTCCTTGCGTCGGCGCTCCTCCTGTTCCGATGCCACCAGGCTGTCGGCGCGCAACATGTCGGTCCTGAACACCTGCACGGCGGCGGCCATGCTGCCGATCTCGTCGCGCCGTCCGAGACAGGGGATCGCGGCCTCCATGTCGCGCGCCGACAGGCGGCGCATGGCGCTGGTCATCGCGCGGATGGGATTGCAGATCGCTGCGGTCATGAGCAGGCCGAAGCCCATGCAGAGCAGGCTGACCAGGACCAGGGCCCCGATGATCAGGTGCTTGGCAGCCAGGTCCTGGCGCGCACCAGCCCTGGATGCGGCCGCGCCGTCGCGCATGTCGAGCGCGATCTCGGCCTGCAGAGCGGTCTGGAAGCTGCCGAACAGCAGCCGCATCGGATCGTGGTAGAAATTGATCGCACCATCCGTGTCGTTGCTGTGCATGCAGGTCACGAACTTGTCGTCGAGTGACCCGTAGCGCGACCAGAGGTCGGCAAGCTGCCGGGCCAGCACCGCGGCCCGCCCGGCATGGGGGAGCCCGGCATAGTGGGCGAGCGAGGCCTCGGCCTGCCCGCGCGCCTCGTGCAGGCGGCGGCCCTCCTCGTTGATCGCGGCCGGGTCGGCGGCCAGGGCCATGGAGGCTTCGAGCTGGCGCACCCGCGTCGTCTGGTAGGCGAGGAGGCCGAGGGCGCGGGTCGACGGCAGGTCGCGGTCGCGCAGCAGGGCGGAACTGGCCTCGACGGCCTCCAGCCGCGCAACGGCGAACAGGCCAAGACCGAGAACGCAGGCGAGGATGACGGCAAAACCTGCGATCATCTTTGCCTTGATGCTGAGGTCGCGCAGGCGCTGCATGCCAGGTCACCGGTAAGGGGTTGGATCCAGGCAGCCTAGCGCCGGCGGGCTTAAGAAAGACTTACCCGGGCGGACGTCCGGCCCACACGGGCGCCCCTCAGCCGCGTCCCGCCCGTCTCGCGGCGGAGGCGCTGGGAGGAGGCGTCGAGGAAGATCCAGCCACCATGGTCCAGCTCAGCCACGATTGCTTCACCCAAGGCGCGCCGCTGCTCAGGTTGGAGGAGGCGATCGCGCTGCTGCGCGCCCGTCTGCCGGTGCTGGCGGGCGTGGAGGAGATCGGCCTGCGGGGCGCGGCGGGACGCATAGCCGCCGCCGACCATGTTGCGCGCTCCGCCGTGCCGCCTTTCGCCAACTCGGCGGTGGATGGCTACGCGGTGCGCAGCGCCGACCTGTCCGCGTCGGGGGAGACGACCCTGCCGCTCGCCGGGCGCCTCGCCGCCGGCGCGCAGCCGGCGGCTCTGGCCGCCGGATGTGCCGTGCGGATCTTCACCGGCGCGCCGGTTCCGGAAGGTGCCGACCTGGTGGTCATGCAGGAGGACGTGGACTTTCGCGATGGCGTGGTGGTGCTGCCGCTCGGCTTGTCGCCCGGGGCCAACCTGCGGCGGGCGGGGGAGGATGTCGCCCGGGGCGCGCGGATCATCGTGGCAGGCCAGCGGCTCCGGCCGCAGGATCTCGCCCTGGCTGCCGCATCGGGCCATGCGCGGCTCGCGGTGCGCCGTCCGCTGCGGGTCGCCCTGTTCTCGACCGGCGACGAGCTGGTGGAGCCAGGCGACGTGCGCCCGCCAGGTTCGATCTATGACAGCAACCGGGTGATGCTCGCCGCCCTGCTGGCCAGGACCGGCGCGGAGGTGGTGGATTGCGGCATCGTCCGCGACCGCCCGAAAGCCCTGCGGGCGCGGCTGGAGGCGGCGGCCCGGACGTGCGATCTCGTCCTCTGCTCCGGCGGGGTGTCGGTCGGCGATGAGGACCATGTGCGGGCGGCGGTGGCGGCCAGCGGCAGCATCGAGTTCTGGCGTCTGGCGATCAGGCCCGGCCGGCCGGTGGCCGTGGGCGTGGTGGCCGGCGTGCCGTTCGCGGGCCTGCCGGGCAACCCGGTGGCCGCGTTCGTGACGTTCAGCTTCGTGGTGGCGCCGATGATCGAGCAGCTTTCCGGCGCCGCCGCCTGCCTGCCGCGGCCGTTGCCGGTGCGTTCGGGCTTCGCGATGGCCAAGAAGACGGGGCGGCGCGAGTTCGTGCGCGTGCAACTGCGCGCGGGTCCGGACGGGGCACCGGAGGCGGTTCGGTTCGGGCGCGAAGGCTCGGCACTGCTGAGTTCGCTCGCCGGCAGCGACGGGCTCGTGGCGCTGGACGAGGACCGGGCGGCCGTCGGGGCCGGCGACCTGCTCGACTATTATCCGTTCGGCTGAGCGCTCAGGAGGCACCCGCATAGGCCAGCGACTGCACCGCGATGTTGAGCCAGGTGTCGGCCGGGTCGCGGATCACCCGTTGCAGGAGCAGGATGACGACCAGCCTGCGAGCCCGGTCGATCAGCACGCTGGTGCCGAAGCCGCCCATCCAGCCATAGCTGCCCAGCGCGGCAGCCTGGGTCGCGCGGGTCGTGACACTGCCGCCGTAGCCCCAGCCATTATAGTCCCAGAACTGCGGCATGAACGGCGAGCGCTGCTTCTGCCCGGCCGTGAGCTGGTCTCGCATCATCGCATCCACCGAAGCCTCGCCGAGGATGCGCACGGGGCCATTCGCACCGGCCACGGCCGTGCCGCCGGCTGCCAGCATGGCAGCGAAGCGCGCATAATCCCCGGCGGTCGAGACGAGCTCGCTCGGGAAGGCGGGCGGGTCGAGATAGGCGCCGGCCCGATCGCCCTGCCAGGCGGCCAGCCGGCCCTGCTCGTCGCGCGCGAACGCCTCGGCGAGCCGGTCGCGCTGTCCGGGTGGCACGCAGAAGCCGGTGTCGGTCATGCCTAAGGGTGCGAACAGCCGTTCGTCGAGGACCTGAGCGAGCGGACGCCCGCAAAGGCGGGCGATCAACACCGAGAGCACCTCGAAGCCGGTGTGGTAGAGCCAGCGTTCGCCGGGCTGAGCCAGCAGCGGCAACTGGCCGAGGCGGTGCATGAACTCGTCGGGGCCGAAGGAAAGCAGCTCCGGGCCGGCTTCCAGCCCGAGGGCCTGCAGGGCGGCGCGGATCGGCAGCCCGTCGGCCGGCGGCATGATCGCGCCGAAGCCCGGCCGCAGGGTCAGCAGGTCGTCGAGCGTGATCGGCCGGCGGGCGGGCTCGGTGTCGTCGAGTGGTGCGGCGAGGTGGCGGAGCACGCGACGCCCGGCGAGTTCCGGCAGCCAGGGCTCGACGGAGCTTTGCAGTCCGATGCGGCCCTCCTCGACCAGGATCAGCGCGGCGGCCGCCAGGATCGGCTTGGTCATCGAGGCGATGCGGAAGATCGTGTCCGGCCGCATCGGCGGCGATGCCGGCAGGCCCTGGCGTCCTGACGTGACGGTGCGCCGCTCGCCGTCATGCTCGACGAGGGCGACGGCGCCGGCAATGTCGCCGTCCGCCACATGCCGGTCGAGCAGGGCTGCGATCTGGTCCATGTCCGGCTCCCGCGCTGCCAGCCCCGGCGCCCGGTTCTGCCGGCCGTGTGATGGCGGACCGGCTTGACGCCGCGCGCGCCTGGCGGGAAGCTGCCCGCGTCCGAGGGGTGTCCCCAGTGAGGGGCTGAGATGACCGCCGAGTCAAACCCTTTGAACCTGATCCGGGTCATGCCGGCGAAGGGACGGGATGGGTCGGATCACAGGCGGCCCCCTTTCACCTCCATCGTGCCCGGATCTCCAACTTGCAGGAGATCCCATGTCCAACACCACCCAGCCTGCCCCAGCCAGTGTCACCACCGGACCGATCCGCGGGTCGCGCAAGGCCTACGCGCAGCCGCGCGCGCATCCGGGCCTGCGGATCCCGTTCCGCGAGGTGGCGCTGAGCGATCCAGCCGAGCCGCCGGTGCGCATCTACGATTCGTCCGGGCCATATACCGACCCGGCCGCGGACATCGATCTCAGGCGCGGCCTGCCGACATTGCGCGAGGCGTGGGTCGACCGGCGCGGCTTCGAGCGCACCGAAGGCCGCCCGGTCCGTCCGGAAGATAACGGCGGCGGGGCGGGAACGCGTGTCCTCGAACCTTGTCCCGCCGAGCGGGTGGTGCGCCGCGGCCAGGGCGGGCAACGCGTGACGCAGCTCGAATTCGCGCGCGCCGGCCTCATCACCGAGGAGATGGTCTATGTCGCGCAGCGGGAAAATCTGGGTCGCGAGCAGGCCGTGCGCGCGCTGTCCGACGCGGCGGACGGGGTGAGTTTCGGCGCCGCCGTGCCGGACTTCGTGACGCCGGAGTTCGTGCGCGACGAGGTGGCGCGAGGCCGGGCGATCATCCCGGCGAACATCAATCACGGCGAGCTGGAGCCGATGGTGATCGGCCGCAACTTCCTGACCAAGATCAACGCCAACATCGGCAACTCCGCGGTCAGCTCGGGCGTGGCCGAGGAGGTCGAGAAGCTGGTCTGGGCGATCCGCTGGGGCGCGGATACGGTGATGGACCTGTCGACCGGGCGCAACATCCACAACATCCGTTCGTGGATCCTGCGCAATGCGCCAGTGCCGATCGGCACCGTGCCGATCTACCAGGCGCTGGAGAAGGTGGGCGGCGATCCGCTCAAGCTCGATTGGGAGGTGTTCAAGGACACGCTGATCGAGCAGGCCGAGCAAGGCGTGGACTACTTCACCATCCACGCGGGCGTGCGCCTGGCGCATGTGCCGCTGACCGCCGAGCGGGTGACCGGCATCGTCTCGCGCGGCGGCTCGATCATGGCGCGCTGGTGCCTGGCCGGGCACCGCGAGAGCTTTCTCTATGAGCGATTCGACGAGATCTGCGACATCATGCGTCGCTACGATGTCTCGTTCTCGCTCGGCGATGGATTGCGGCCGGGGTCCATCGCGGACGCCAACGACGCGGCGCAGTTCGCGGAGCTCGAAACGCTGGGCGAGCTCACGCGCATCGCCTGGGACCGAGGTTGCCAGGTGATGATCGAGGGGCCCGGCCATGTGCCGATGCACAAGATCAAGGCCAACATGGACCGGCAGCTGCGCGCCTGCGGCGAGGCGCCGTTCTACACGCTGGGGCCGCTGACCACGGACGTCGCACCCGGCTACGACCACATCACCTCCGGCATCGGGGCTGCGATGATCGGCTGGTACGGCACGGCGATGCTGTGCTACGTGACGCCCAAGGAGCATCTCGGTCTGCCCGACCGCGAGGACGTCAAGACCGGCGTGATCACCTACCGGATCGCGGCACACGCCGCCGATCTCGCCAAAGGTCACCCGGCGGCGAGGCTGCGGGATGACGCGCTCAGCCGCGCGCGCTTCGATTTCCGCTGGGAGGATCAGTTCAACCTGTCGCTCGACCCGGACACGGCGCGCGCGTACCACGACGCGACCTTGCCGAAGGAGGCGCACAAGGTCGCGCATTTCTGCTCGATGTGCGGGCCGAAATTCTGCTCGATGCAGATCACACGCGAACTGCGCGACGCAGCACGGGCGTCGGCGGGGATGGAGGCCAAGTCGCGCGAGTTCGTCGAGGCGGGCGGACGGCTCTACCTGCCGGCCACGGACTGAACCTGTGCCGCCGGCCGCACGCCGGCGTGAATAAGGCGTGAGCCTGAAGACGGCCATTCTGGGCGCGCGCCCGTCATGCTATTTGCGTCCAGGCGGTGCCTGGTCGAGACGCAGAGGTCCGGACGGCAGGTCCGGACCGAGGTAACCTCCTGGCTGGCGGCGCGCGCACTCAGATCTTCAGCTTTCTGCCCGACGATGGCTTCCGGGCACGGGAGGTGCGACTTGATCCAGAGCAAGACGATCCCCGGCGAGTCGTTCAGGCTCGCCTCGCGCGACGGGACGGTCATCGGCAGGATCACCGTGCCCTACTACGTCGCCCGCCTGCTCGATCACCGCGACGAGGTGCTGTTCCGGCTGCCGGCGCAGGATCAGGCGCCTGGGCCGGATCAGGTGTCGGGAAGCCCGGCGCCGCGGCAGCCCGGCAGTCGCTACGCCCGCCTGTGCCGCAGCGCGACGATGGCCGATGCGCTCGAGCTGTCCGGTGCGACGCTCGAGGAGCTGCGTGACGCGGTTCGGCGCGAGCGTGCTGAACCGATCACCGAGGCGGTCCGGGGCGGCCGGGCTGGCATGCTCGGCCTGTGGTCCAGCCGTGACCGGTCGGCGGCGGGGGGAAAGCCGACGCTCAGCTTTTGACCGCATTGCCCCGGGCGTGGGAAGAGAGCGCCGACAGCGCTTGCGGCTCAGCGATGCGAGATCCGCTGGCAGGGTCCCGAGGCCGGGAACCCTGACCGCCACCGATCGGGCCATTTCTGCGGAAGTTCACTGCGCCGACATAGAAGACAGACTGGCGCACCCGGAAAGACTCGAACTTCCAACCCCCAGATTCGTAGTCTGGTGCTCTATCCAATTGAGCTACGGGTGCCCGTCGTGGGGGCGGGGTTTAGCCTAGCTGCCCCATGGGTGCAAGCCCCAGGCGAGGCGCCCGGTCAGTGGCCGAGAGCCCGCTGCAAGGGGTGTTCGTCAGGTCGGCGCAGGGTGATCTCGGCCCGGCAGGTCGGCGTGCCGTAGAGGCCCACGATGGCGCGCCCCTGGGGATGGGCCTGAAGTACCATCGGCACCGGCTTGTGGTTGGTGCCCGGCAGGACAAGCTGGGCGTGCAGGTGTGACCGGTCCGCGGTGCGGCGTCCATGCAGCACCAGCACCCCGTCGGCCGGGGCGAAGCTCAGCTCCTTCTCGTTGACCACCAGCGTCGAGCTCGACTGGTCGGGGCAGCGTCCCTGCAACGTGTGCAGGGTGCCGACCCAGCGGCCGTCCAGATCGGGGTCGGCGGCACGGGAGGCGGTGGCCGGCACCAAAGGGGCGGCCAGCAGCAGACAGGCGCCCAGCAGCAGGGGCGCAGCGGCCAGCAGGGGCAGCCGCACGGGGCGGCGCGGGCGACGGGGGCGGGGGGCAACATCCATGAGCCCCGTTGTAGAGCACGATCGCCCGCCATGCAGGCGTCGGTGTTGATCTTGCACCGCGACGGAAGGCGTGCTGCAAGCGGGCATGAGTGAAGGCTTGGAACAGACGCTGCACGAGGATCGGATCCTGATCCTCGATTTCGGCAGCCAGGTGACGCAACTCATCGCGCGCCGGGTGCGCGAGAGCGGGGTTTATTGCGAGATCTGGCCGTTCGCGGCCAGCCTGGAGCGCATCCGGGGGTTCGCGCCGCGCGGCATCATCCTGTCCGGGGGTCCGGCGAGTGTCACCGAGGCCGCTGCGCCGAGGACGCCCGAGGGGCTGTTCGAGCTCGGCCTGCCGGTGCTCGGCATCTGCTACGGCCAGCAAGTGATGTGCGCCCAGCTTGGCGGCGAGGTGCTGGGCTCGGAGCATCGCGAGTTCGGCCGCGCCCTTGTCGAAATCATCGCGGACAGCCCGCTGCTGCAGGGCACCTGGCAGCGTGGCGGGCGCGAGCAGGTGTGGATGAGCCATGGCGACCGGGTGACGCGGCTCCCCAAAGGATTCCAGGTGGTCGCGGCCAGTGACGGCGCGCCGTTTGCCATCATCGCCGACGAAGGCCGCCGCCTGTATGGCATCCAGTTCCACCCCGAGGTGGTGCACACGCCGCACGGCGCCGCCTTGCTGCGCAACTTCACCCATGCCGTCGCAGGCTGCGCCGGCAACTGGACCATGGCCGGGTTCCGCGCCATGGAGGTCGAGCGGATCCGGGCGCAGGTGGGTGGCGCCCGGGTGATCTGCGGGCTGTCGGGCGGTGTCGATTCCTCCGTCGCGGCTGTCCTGATCCATGAGGCGATCGGCGACCAGCTCACCTGCATCTTCGTCGATCACGGGCTGCTGCGCGAAGGCGAGGCGGAGGAGGTGGTCGAGACGTTCCGCGGCAGGTTCAACATCCGTCTCGTGCATCGTGACGCGAGCGACCTGTTCCTTGCCGCTCTCGACGGCGTGACCGATCCGGAAGTCAAACGCAAGACCATCGGCAGGCTGTTCATCGAGACCTTCGACGAGGAAGCGGCCAGGATCGGCGGCGCGGACTTCCTGGCACAGGGCACGCTCTATCCCGATGTCATCGAAAGCGTGAGCTTCACCGGCGGTCCTTCGGTGACGATCAAGTCGCATCACAACGTGGGCGGGCTGCCCGAGCGCATGAAGATGCAGCTCGTCGAGCCATTGCGCGAGCTATTCAAGGACGAGGTGCGGGCGCTTGGTGCCGAGCTCGGCCTGCCGCACGCCATCGTCGGGCGTCATCCGTTTCCCGGCCCGGGTCTTGCCATCCGCATCCCTGGCGCGGTGACCCGGGACAGCCTGGCGCTGCTGCGTCGCGCCGACCGCATCTTCCTCGAGGAGATTCGCGGTGCTGGTCTCTACGACGCGATCTGGCAGGCCTTCGCGGTGCTGCTGCCGGTGCGCACCGTGGGCGTGATGGGCGACGGCCGGACCTATGACCAGGCCTGCGCCTTGCGTGCGGTGACCAGCACGGACGGCATGACGGCGGACGTGTACCCGTTCGACATGGGATTCCTGAATCGTGTCGCGGGGCGGATCGTCAACGAGGTGCGCGGCATCAACCGCGTCACCTACGACATCACGTCCAAGCCGCCCGGGACGATCGAGTGGGAATGATCTCGAGGGGATCAGAACTTGCCGCCTGGCCTCTCTCCACTCGAGTAGAAATCGGCATGCGACGGTGCGTCTGACGATTTCCCACTGGACCGGTGGCGAAACCCACCGGGCCTCTTGCGATTGCAAACCGCCGGGAACGCCTGACTGAGCTTGATCGGGGACACGCGGGTCGCGATGAAGCGCGCGATGCGCTTGGAATGGACCAGTGCATAAGCGGACGGCGCTGTTGCGTCCTGCCGGATTGATGTGCGCCGCCGCGGACATCGGCATCTTGCCGGCGAGCTTTCACACCGCACCCCACGCGCTCGCGGTCTCGGTCGCCCGCACGAAGCCGGCCCGTGCGGGCAGCAGGCTGCGCGGTGGTGGAGGCACTCATTCTGCTGGCGACCGCCGCCGCCCGACGCACCTCGTGGTGCAGCCATCCGGCCGGGCGCTCCGCCGGTTCGCTTCGCACGCTGCGCCGGCATCGCCCCGTGCGTTGGCGATGAGGGAGCGCCCGGCGGTGCCTGGTGCACGGCTGGCCACGACCCGCTTTCGGGCACAACCCTGTCGCCGCCGGCCTGGTCTCAGAGTGGTCGGGATCGACCCTGGAAGCTGGATGACACACGCCGGCTGAGTGCGAGGGCATCGGCGGTGGCAGCGCCGGTGGCCGTGTTGTCGAAGATGCACCAGGTTTGCGGGGCGGCTGAGCCGGCGATCCGGGCGGCGCGGGCTTCGAGTTCCGCGGCCGGGTAGGCGGAGTAGTAGATCCGCGGCGAGCCGTGCAGGCGCCAGTAGGCGAGCCCGGGCCAGCCGCCGGGCTCGCCACCGAGCGGACCACGCGGCGGATCGGCGGCGACGCGCGCGATCCGGCGCTCGGCCAGCCAGCGATCGACATCCGCCGTGAACCAGCTTGCATGTCTGGGCTCGCAGGCCACGCTGGACGGGGCGCCGGTCGCCAGGGCCGCGCAGACGGGCCCTACGAGATCGGGATCGAAGGCCTGGCTGGGCGGCAGTTGCAGCAGCAGGGGCCCCAGCCTGGGGCCGAGCGCGCTGACATCCGCAAGGAAGGTTGCGATCTGCGCATCGCAGTCGCGCAGGCGACTTTCGTGCGAGACGCTCCGCGGCACCTTCACGGCAAAGCGGAAGGACGGTGCGACCGATGCTGCCCAGCGCTGGAAGGTGCTTGATCGATGCCTGCGATAGAAGGTCGAGTTGATCTCCACCGCATCGAACATGGCGGCATACCGCTCGAGCACGCTGCCGTGCGGCGGGAACGCGTCGGCGCAGGCGCGCGGCACCGACCAGGCCGCCGTGCCGATCCTAACCGGCTGCTGAAATCGCGCTGGGCGCGAAGTGGCCTCGGGGAGGACGGATCCAGGCGACGCACAAGAACTCTCCAAAACGTGATCCTGGCTCTGAGGTGGAGGGTCAGTGATGCGTGGCTGAGCTGCTCGGCAGCCGGCGACGCGGAAGGCAGACAGGTCGGGCACGCGAGGATTGCGCATCTTCTTCTTGCGCGATTGGTTCTGGCTGGTTCGATCAAGACTATCGAAACAATCAATTATACAATTCGGGCCAGTGGGCTACAGTTTCCCATGCCTGGCGGCGGGACCTGAGGTTCCACCGCGCGCCACGCGCGTTGATGCCGTGCTTCCCGCCAGGCCGCAGAACAGACGAGGCTAGGGGAGAGACATGGACGGACTGACCGAGAATGTCGGCGCAGGAAAGTGCCCGATGGGGCAGGGCCGAGCCGGCCGCGCGAACCGCGAATGGTGGCCCAATCAGTTGAGCCTGCTGATGCTCAACCGCCACTCGTCACGATCCAATCCGATGGGCGAGGCGTTCGACTACGCCGAGGAATTCAAGACCCTCGACCTGAACGCCGTCATCGCCGACCTGCATGCACTCATGACCGACAGCCAGGATTGGTGGCCGGCGGATTTCGGCCATTATGGCGGCCTGTTCATCCGCATGGCCTGGCATAGCGCCGGCACCTATCGCGTGACTGACGGCCGCGGTGGCGGTGGCGGCGGCCAGCAGCGTTTCGCGCCGCTGAACAGCTGGCCCGACAATGCCAATCTCGACAAGGCACGACGGCTGCTCTGGCCGATCAAGCAGAAATACGGCCGCAAGCTGTCATGGGCCGACCTGTTCATCCTGACCGGCAACGTCGCGCTGGAATCGATGGGCTTCAAGACCTTCGGTTTCGGCGGCGGTCGGGTCGACACCTGGGAGCCGGAGGAACTCTACTGGGGTCCCGAGGGGACGTGGCTCGGCGATGAGCGCTACAGTGGCGAACGCGAACTCGCCAAGCCGCTCGGCGCCGTGCAGATGGGCCTCATCTATGTCAATCCGGAGGGGCCGAACGGCAAGCCCGATCCGCTCGGCTCGGCGCGCGACATTCGCGAGACCTTCGCCCGCATGGCGATGAACGACGAGGAGACGGTGGCGCTCATCGCCGGCGGCCACACCTTCGGCAAGACGCACGGCGCGGGCGACCCGTCGTTCCTGGGCCCAGAGCCGGAAGGCGGCCAGATCGAGGACCAGGGTCTCGGCTGGAGAAGCAAGCACGGAACGGGTTTCGGTGCGGACGCGATCACCGGCGGTCCGGAGGTGATCTGGAGCCAGACGCCGGTGCGATGGAGCAATTATTATTTCGAGAACCTGTTCAAGTACGAGTGGGAGCTCACCAAGAGTCCGGCCGGTGCCTACCAGTGGCAGGCAAAGCAGGCGCCGGCGGATATCCCGGATCCGTTCGATGGCGCGAAGAAGCGTGTGCCGACGATGCTGACCACCGACCTGGCACTGCGTTTCGATCCGGCCTACGAGAAGATCTCGCGCCGCTTCTACGAGAATCCGGATCAGTTCGCCGACGCGTTCGCGCGCGCCTGGTTCAAGCTCACCCATCGCGACATGGGCCCGATCGGACGCTATCTCGGCCCTCTCGTTCCGAAGGAAGTCCTGATCTGGCAGGATCCGATCCCACCCGTGGATCATCCGCTGGTCGAAGCCGATGACATTGCCGCGCTGAAGGGCAGGATCCTCGCCACCGGCCTGCCGGTCGAGCAACTCGTCTCGACCGCATGGGCGTCGGCCTCGACCTATCGCGGCTCCGACAAGCGGGGCGGTGCGAATGGTGCGCGGATCCGTCTTGTGCCGCAGAAGGACTGGGAGGTGAACGACCCCGCCGAACTGGCGCATGTGCTGCAGGCGCTGGAGACGGTGGGCCGGGAGTTCAACGAGCAGGCAGGCGGCGGCAAGAAGATCTCGATGGCCGACCTGATCGTGCTCGGCGGCGCCGCGGGCCTCGAGGCGTCTGCGAAGCGGGCCGGAACGGAGCTGAGCGTGCCGTTCGTGCCGGGGCGGATGGACGCGTCGCAGGAACAGACCGATGTGGAGTCGTTCACCCACCTCGAGCCGATGGCCGACGGGTTCCGCAACTACCTGAGCGGGCGGCAGTTCATGGCGCCCGAGGAGGAGCTGGTCGATCGCGCGCAACTGCTCAAGCTGACCGGGCCGGAGATGACGGTGCTGCTCGGCGGATTGCGGGTGCTTGGCGTCAATGCGGGCGGTGCCAAACACGGCGTGTTCACCACGCGTCCCGGCATGCTGACCAACGACTTCTTCGTGAACCTGCTCGACATGGGCACGGAGTGGCGGCCGGCCGCGGAGGGGACGTACGAAGGGAGGGATCGCAAGACGGGCGAGACGAAGTGGACCGGCACGCGTGTCGACCTGATCTTCGGCTCGCACTCGGAACTGCGTGCCTTCGCGGAGGTGTACGGTTGTTCCGACGCGCAGGACAAGTTCGTCGGCGACTTCGTCGCCGCGTGGAACAAGGTCATGAACGCCGACCGCGTCGATCTGGTCTGAGGGAGCCGCAGGGCGGCCCGGGCTTCAGCGACGCTCGATCCGGCCTGGTGTTCGGGGCCATGGTCCGGGGCGGCACACGCGGTGTCGCTGCCCCGGATTGGTCGGCCGGGATTGGACGGCAACACGCCAGACCGGTCCGGCAGGATAGGTGCAGCGGGCGGCTCTCGTCGGCCTGCCACGCGTCGCCGCTGGGATCGGCGAACGCTGCCGTGAGCGGGTGGGGACCCAGCTTGGAGCGTCAGGCGGGGCCGCCCTCGATCGGCTGACCTCACTGCCGCTGGTATCAACCGCCGCGCGGGCGCGGCATCCGGCGCGGCTCGTCGTCGCGGTGCCTGTCGCACCACCTCGCGTGGTCGAGGCGCTCCGGGGCGGAGGCTGACGACATCATCTGCCTCGACACGCCACCTGGTTCCACGGCCGTGGGTGGCTCCTACCAAGAGTTCCCGCAGCTTGGTGATGAGGACGTGAAAACCCTGCTCGATCGCGCCGGCGCGCTGGCTGCTGCTGGCCGTGCGCAGGACCGTCCGGTTTCGCCCGGCACCCACTCCGCCTGGCCACCGGGGTGGCCGGCGCCTGGCGGCAGGCCGGGCGGAGTGGCTCCGCGGTGCGGGCCGCCAGCAGGATGCGGCCGGGTGCGGGATCGACGCGGAGGTCTCCGTCGCTCGCATGTCGCCGCTTCGGCGGCCGGTGCCGGCGATGGTATGGAGATGTCGCTGGGCGGGTGGGGAGGATGCGGTGGCCGGCAGACGGACAGCCCGGGAGCCGAAGCAGGCCGAGGCGGGGTCGATGAGCCGGCCTGCGTCCGCCGCCCGGGTGCTGGCTGATGTGGCTGAGCCTGACGGTCAGGCGGCCTTGGGTGATGAAGCGGGCGATCAAGAGGCTCCGGCTGCTGAACCCGTGGCGCCTGACCCTGCTGCGGCTGAAGCCGCGCGCGCCAAGGCTCCGGCAGCGGATGCCGGGGCGGGGGCAGCCGGCGGCATCATCACCTATCTCGCCCTCGACGGCGCCCTGGGTGCGGCCGAGTTCTATTGCCGGGCGTTCGGTGCCGAGATCGCCTCGGCCATGCCGCCCGATGCGCAGGGCCGGACGATGCACGTGCACCTGCGGATCAATGGCGGCTCGCTGATGCTGGGCGACGTCCATCCTGCGCCCGGCGAGCCGCCCAAGGAGCTGGCGGGCTTCCATCTGCTGCTGCCGGTGGCGGACGTGGATGGCTGGTTCGCCCGTGCGCTCGCTGCCGGCTGCAGCCCGTTGATGCCGCCCGAGGACATGTTCTGGGGCGACCGCTACGGGCAGCTCAAGGACCCATTCGGCGTGACCTGGGGCATCAGCGGCCCGCGTCTCGGCCCGCCGGCGCCTCGTGCCGGTGAGCCGGAGGGGGAGGCGTTCGGCGGCTTATCCTGAAGCTGGGTGGCTCGGGAGGGCGGCGCCTCTTGAAGGCAGGGGGGGCTTGCGTTTATACAGCCGCGCTTGTTCGCACGACCGGGCCTGGATGGGCATGCCCGGCTGCGATTGCTGCCTTGACGTTCGACCCGGACGATCGGCGGCCCGCGCCAGAGGAGATCAAAATGCCCAAGATGAAGACCAAGTCGTCGGTCAAGAAGCGGTTCAAGATCACCGCGACCGGCAAGGTGCTGGCAGGCCCCGGCAACAAGCGCCACGGCCTGATCAACCGCCCGCAGAAGATGAAGCGCACCAACCGCGGCTCCCAGACGCTGACCGAAATGGACGGCAAGACGGTGAAGCAGTGGGCGCCCTACGGGCTGGCTTGAGGAGGTACTGAACCATGGCGCGCGTCAAACGGGGTGTCACCACCCACGCACGGCACAAGAAGGTCCTGGCGCAGTCCAAGGGCTTCTTCGGCCGGTCCTCGACCAATTACCGCATCGCGCTCGAGCGCCTGGAGAAATCGCTCCAGTACGCCTATCGCGACCGGCGCAACAAGAAGCGCGATTTCCGCGGCCTGTGGATCCAGCGGATCAACGCCGCCGTCCGCGAGCACGGCATGACCTACAGCACCTTCATCAACGGCCTGAACAAGGCCGGGATCGAGATCGACCGCAAGGTGCTGGCGGCCATCGCCTATGACGACGCGGCGAGCTTCGCCGAGATCGTCCGCAAGGCCCAGGCCGCTCTGGCCTGAACATCCGGGCTGGGGCATCGCCGGTCCGAGCGGACCGGATGGTGCTCCAGACTTCGGGGAGCGGTACCGTTGCCTGCACGGCTCCCCCCTTATGCCGGCCGCGCACCGTCTGGTTCGCGGCCGTGCCTGTTTCGCGATCCGGAGTTGCTTCTGATGGCCGATGAACTCGAGACCCTCAGGCGCCAGACGCTGGCGGCGCTTGAGGCCGCCTCGGACAGCCGCGCCTGGGACGCGGTGCGGGTTGCGACACTGGGAAAGTCGGGCAAGCTCACCGCTCTGCTCAAGCTGCTCGGCAAGGCGGCGCCGGAGGAACGGCGCGAGCGGGGTGCCGCGCTCAACCGGCTGCGCGACGAACTCACCCTGGCCATCGAGGCGCGCGGCAAGGCGATCGAGGCGTCCGTGCTCGATGCGCGCCTGGCGGCCGAGCGGGTCGACGTCACCCTGCCGGTGCCCCCCGAGCCGAAAGGGTCGATCCATCCGATCAGCCGCACGATCGAGGAGATCGTGGCGATCTTCGCCACCATGGAGTTCAGCCTCACCGAAGGGCCGGACATCGAGACCGACTGGCACAATTTCGCAGCACTCAACATCCCCGCCCACCATCCGGCGCGGGCCGATCACGACACCTTCTACCTCCCCACGGTCGATGGAGAGGCGACGCGCCTGCTGCGCACCCAGACCTCGCCGGTGCAGATCCGCACCATGCTGGACCGCGCGCCGGCGATCCGGGTGATCGTGCCGGGCCGCACCTACCGCGCCGACCACGATGCGACCCATTCGCCGATGTTCCACCAGTGCGAGGGGCTGGTGGTCGATCGCGGCATCTCGCTCGCCCACCTCAAGGGCTGCCTGATCGAGTTCCTGCGCGCCTATTTCGACCAGCCCTCCCTGCCGGTGCGCTTCCGCGCCTCCTACTTCCCGTTCACCGAACCCTCCATGGAGGTCGATATCGGCTGGAGCCGCAAGACGGGCGAGATCGGTGGCGGCTCCGACTGGCTGGAGGTGCTGGGCAGCGGCATGGTGCATCCGCGCGTGCTGGCCAATTGCGGCATCGACCCGCGCGAATTCACGGGCTTCGCCTTCGGCATGGGCATCGAGCGGCTGACCATGCTGAAGCACGGCATCCCCGACCTGCGCTCCTTCTACGAAAGCGACGTGCGCTGGCTGCGCCATTTCGGCGCCTCGCCGCTGGCGCCAGCCCTGCTGCATGAGGGGCTCTGAGCGATGAAGTTCACCCTCTCCTGGCTGCGCGACCATCTCGATACCGAGACGCCGCTTCCCGACCTGCTCGCCTGCCTCAACCGCATCGGGCTCGAGGTGGAGGAGGTCGTCGATCGCGGGGCCGCACTCGCACCGTTCCGCACCGCGCGCGTCCTGTCGGCCGAGCAGCATCCGAATGCCGACCGGCTGCGCGTCTGCCGGGTCGATGTCGGGCGCGAGGATGGGACACCTGTCGAGGTGGTCTGCGGCGCGCCCAACGCGCGCGCCGGCATCTCGGTGATCTTCGCCTCGCCCGGCACCACCATCCCGGCCACCGGGGCGGTGCTGAAGGTCGGCGCGATCCGCGGCGTGGAGAGCCACGGCATGCTGTGTTCCTGGCGCGAGCTGGGCCTCGGCGATGAGCATGACGGCATCGCCGAGCTGCCGCCCAACACCACGCCGGGCCAGTCCTATGCGAGCTTCGCCGGCCTCGACGATCCGGTGATCGAGATCGCGGTGACCCCCAATCGCGGCGATGCGCTGGCGGTGCGCGGGATCGCGCGCGACCTCGCCGCCGCCGGCATGGGGCGCTTGCGTCCCTGGCTGGCGCAGACGGTGGAAGGCGGCTTTGCATCTCCCCTGTCCTGGCGCAACGAGTTCCCGGAGGCTTGTCCCTACGTTCTGGGCCGGACCGTGCGCGGCGTGCGCAACGGGCCGAGCCCGGCCTGGCTGCAGGAGCGGCTGCGCGCGGTGGGACTGCGGCCGATCTCCGCCCTGGTCGATATCACCAACTTCTTCGCCTACGACCTGGGCCGGCCGCTGCACGTGTTCGACGCCGACAAGGTTTCGGGCGCCGAGCTGGTGCTCTGCCGCGGTGGCGGCGAGCAGTTCCGCGCCCTGGACGGGCGCGACTACACGGCCGACCATGAGGATTGCGTGATCGCCGATGCGAGCGGCGTGGTCTCGCTTGCCGGGCTGATGGGCGGCGAGGCGACGGGTGCCTCCGAGGCGACCACCAACGTCTTCATCGAATGCGCGCTGTTCGACCCGGTCCGCGTGGCACTCTCCGGGCGCCGGCATGCCATCGGCTCGGATGCGCGCCAGCGTTTCGAGCGCGGCGTCGACCCCGCCCTGCCGATGTCCGCCCTGCATGCCGCCACGCGCATGGTGATCGAGCTGTGCGGCGGCGAGGCGAGCGAGGTGGTCTCGGCCGGCGAGCCGCCCGCCTGGGAGCGTGAGGCGCGTCTGCGTTTTGCGCGGGTGGCGGGGCTCGGCGGTGTCGAGATACCACCCGCCGAGGCGATCGCCTCGCTCGAGGCGCTGGGCTTTTCGGTCAGGTCGCGCGACGACGCCTCGGTGCTGCTCGACGTGCCGTCCTGGCGCAATGATGTCGCAGCCCCGACCGTGCTCGATGCCGCCGCAGGCCTGGCCGGGATGCAGCTTCTGGCCAGCGACGACATCGCGCCGATCGAGGCTGAGTGCGACCTGATCGAGGAAGTGCTGCGCCTGCGTGGCCTGGACACGGTGCCCGCGACACCACTGCCGCAGACGCGCCGGGTGCCGCTGCCGGCGCTGACCCGCGGCCAGGCGCGCACGGCGCTGCTGCGCCGCCTGCTCGCCTCCCGGGGGCTGTCGGAAAGCATCGGCTTCTCGTTCGTCGCCCGCGACGATGCGGAGCGGTTCGGCGAGATCCCGGAGAGCCTGCGTCTGCTCAACCCGATCGCCGCCGATCTCGATCAGCTCCGTCCGACGCCGCTCGCCTCGCTGGCGCTGGCCGCCAAGCGCAACCTCGCGCGCGGCACGGACTGGCTGGCCTTGTTCGAGATCGGCCCCGGCTTCTCCGACTCCGGCGAACGCCTGGTCGCGGCGGGGCTGCGGGCCGGCTTCGTGCCGCGCCAACCGGGCCATGCCGCCGAACCGGTCACCCTGTGGCAGGCCAAGGCCGATGCGCTGGCCGCCCTCGAGGCGCTTGGCGTGCCGATGGAGGCGCTGAGTGTCACGCCGGACGCGCCGGCGCACTACCATCCGGGCCGGTCGGGGATGATCCGCCAGGGGCCGAAGACCGTGCTCGGGTGCTTCGGCGACCTGCACCCCGCCCTGCTGCGCGACCTGGGCATCGCGGCGCCCGCCGCCGGCTTCGAGCTGCTGCTCGACGCGGTGCCCGAGCCCAAGCGCCGTCGCCGCGCGCCGGATCTGCCGCCGTTCCAGCCGCTCAGCCGCGACTTCGCCTTCCTCGTCGACCGTGACACGCCGGCCGATGCGGTGCTGCGCGCAGCCCGCGGCGCCGATCGCAACCTGGTCACCGCGGTCAGCCTGTTCGACATCTACGAGGGCGACCGCCTGCCCGAGGGGCAGAAGTCGCTGGCCATCGAGGTCGTCCTGCAGCCGCGCGAGCGCAGCCTGACCGACGCCGAGATCGAGGCGGTGTGCGGGAAGATCGTCGCGGCCGTCACCAAGGCGACCGGCGCCAGCCTGCGGGGGTAGCCCGCGCCAGTCATTGCGGACTGGAATCTCTCACCTCGCCCCGGCAAGCTGTCCGCCATGGACCAGCCGCTTGCCGGGCAGGCTCCGTCGGCCTGGTGGTCGGGGAGCCTCGCCGAGTTCCGTGACGAACCTGCCGCGTCCCTGCTCGGCGGGCTGGCGCGCCAGGCGGTCGGCCGGTTCCGGATCAACGAGGCCGTGCAGTTGCGCGCCTGGGCCGAGCAGGTGCGGCTGCTGCACGAGGCTCTGGCCGTGCTGCCGGAGTCTTGCGCGGGGCGCCTGCTGCTCGAGTTCGAGATCCCGCGCCTCGGGCGGCGGATCGACGCCGTCCTGCTGCTGCCCGGCGCGGTGCTGGTGCTGGAGTTCAAGATCGGTGCCGTGAGCTTCGCGGCGGCCGACCGCCAGCAGGCCGAGGCGTATGCGCTCGATCTGCAGGATTTCCACGCAGGGTCCCGCCGGCAGCCGATCATCCCTATCCTGGTCGCAACCGACGCTGTTCCCGGCCGGCAAAGCCTGCCTCTCCCCTGGCCGGGTGCTGCCCCGGAGGTGCTGGAAGCGAACGCCGGCTCGCTGCCCGGCTTGATCCGCGATCTCGCGGCCGGCTTCGCAGCACCTCTCCATCCGCTGGCGCTGGACTGCTGGGAGCAGGCGCCGTATCGCCCGGTGCCCAACATCATCGATGCCGCCAGGCTGTTGTTCGATCGACATGATGTGGCGGAGATCGCCAGCGCACGCGCCGACAGCTTGAACCTCACGCGCACGGCGGAGGCGATCAGGCGGCATCTGCACCAGGCGCACGAGGCAGCCCAGCGCATCGTTCTGTTCGTCACCGGCATCCCGGGTGCTGGCAAGACCCTGTGCGGGCTCAATGCGTCGTTTGGGACTGCGGCGCAGACCGGAGCCGCCTTCCTGACCGGCAATCCCACCCTCGTGCATGTGCTGCGCGAGGCGCTGGTGCGCGACGCGATCCGGCGCGGCGAGAGGCGCGGCGATGCCGAGCACCGGATGAAGGGCCTGATCCAGGCGCTGCCCCGGTTCCGCGACGACCTCGTCGGATCGGGGCACGTGCCGGCCGAGCGGGTGATCGTCATCGACGAGGCGCAGCGCGCCTGGACCGAGGCCCAGGCGGTCGCCAAGACGCGGGATCGTCCGGTGCGGCTCAGCCAGTCGGAGCCGGCGCATCTGCTCGACGTCATGAGCCGTCACGAGGGGTTTGCGGCGATCATCTGCCTGGTCGGCAATGGTCAGGAGATCCATGACGGGGAGGGCGGTCTGGCCGGCTGGGGCCAGGCGCTGCGCGTGCGTCCCGACTGGCGCGTGGTGGCGGCCCCGCACAGCCCCTTAGACGGCGAGCCGCGCAACCGGCTGGGCCTGGACGGTGCGGCGATGCAGGACGCAGCGTTGCACCTGACCGTCCCGGTGCGATCGCTGCGCAGCGACGCCGCTCCCGCCTGGGTAGACGCGGTGCTGCGCGGCGACGCTGGGGCGGCCCGGGCCATCGTCGCCCGGGAAGGAGCGGTGCCATTCCTGCTGAGCCGCAGCCTCGACGCGCTGCGGGCCGCTCTGCGCGCCAGGTGCCGGGGCCTGCACCGCTGCGGCCTGATCGCCAGCGCCGGCGCCCGCCGGCTGCGCGCCGAAGGGCTCGGCGCGGAACTCGCGCACATGGATGCCGAGGCGGTGGCACGCTGGTTCCTCGACCGCTTCCCGCAGGACGTGCGGGCGTCCGACGCGCTGGAACAGGTGGCCACCCAGTTCTCGGTGCAGGGGCTGGAGCTCGACCATGTCGGCTTGTGCTGGGACGCTGATCTGGTGCCGGGTCCGGGAGGATGGCGGATCCGTTCGTTCCGCGGCACGGACTGGCAGGTCGTGCGTCAGGCGGAGAAGATCGCCTACCGGCTCAACACCTACCGCGTGCTGCTCACCCGGGCACGGTTCGAGACGATCATCTGGGTGCCGGCCGGTGACGCGGCTGATCGCACGCGCGATCCCGCGATCTATGACGAGCTGGCCGGCTTTCTCGCCAGCTGTGGTGTCGCGGCGTTGCAGGCGCCTCAGGCGCAGACGCGCGGCCTCGCGACCAATGGCGCATCCGACCTGACGCCCGCCCAGGCATCCGGCCAGGCACCCGACCGGGAGACCGAAACCACGCCAGACCTCCTCGCCTGCCTGTGACCTGAGGTGCTGCGGCGGCGAATTGACACGCCCGCGGCGGCGCTGATAACGATTACAGCAACTGAGAACGATAACAGTGGGAGGGGTGAGCGGCTGCATGGTCGCCACCATTGTCAACGTGGCACTCGCTGCCGGCGTCTCGACCGCTACCGTGTCGCGCTTCCTGCGTGGCGAGCCGGTGCGCTCGGCCGACGCCATCCGCACTGCGGTTGCGAGCCTCGGCTACCGCCCGGCGGTGGCCGCGCGCAGCCTGCGATCGGGAATTCATTATGCCGTGGCAATGATCGTGCCCGACATCGTGAACCCCTACTTCGCCTCGCTGACCAAGGGCGTGGAGTCGGTGTTCCGCGACACGTCCTATCGCGTCTTCCTGTGCAACACGGACGAGTCGACAGCGATCGAGGACGCGGTTCTCGACGAACTGAGGCACCGGGTGGACGGCATCATCCTCGCGCCGGCCGCCGAACAGGAACAGGTGCCCGTGCAGTTGCGTGAGCAGGGCATGCCGATCGTGCTCGTCGATCGCGATCTGGCCGACAAGAGCTTCGACTCTGTGCTGGTCGACAACGCCGGCGGGGCCGCCGCTGCGGCGCGCCACCTTCGCACGCTGGGCCATGCCAGGATCGCCATGATAAGCGGCCAGCTGGTCAACACGCCGGGTCGGACGCGTTTCGACGGCTTCGTGGACGAGCTGGCCCGGACCGGTAGGGCGCCGGCCGCGGATCTGGTCGAGGTGGCCGATTTCAGGGAATCCGGCGGCCACGCGGCGATGCTGCGGCTGATGGCGCTGCCGGAGCCGCCGACGGCCGTGTTCTGCGCCAACAACGCGATGACCATCGGCGCGCTCAAGGCGCTCGCAGCACTTGGTATCGAGGTAGGCTCGCAGGTCTCGCTGATCGGTTTCGATGACCTTGATCTCGGCTCGCTGCTGCGACCGCCGCTCACCGTCATTGATCGGCCGTCCGAAGCGCAGGGCGCGGCGGCGGCAAGGCTGCTGCTCAGGAGGCTGCGGGGCGACGTCGCGAGTGAGCCCGAACGTATCGTTCTGCCAACCCGTCTCGTCGTGCGTGGCTCTTGCGCGCCACCGCCGGCACGGGTTCGCACGAGGGAGGGCGTGCAGTGATCGGCGTTCGCGATCTGTCGGTCCGGTTCGGCTCGGTCACCGCCCTGCGCGGCGTCGATGTCTCGGTGCGGCCCGGGACCATCCACGCGCTCGCCGGCGAGAACGGTTCAGGCAAGAGCACGCTGCTCAAGGTGCTGGGCGGTGCCCAGGCGCCGAGTGCCGGCTCCATCGTGCTCGACGGCAGCCCTGTATCGTTTGCCAGCCCGGTTGCCGCGGCAGCCGCCGGCGTCGGGCTGATCTTCCAGGAGCTCAGCCTGTTTCCCCACCTGTCGGGCACGTCGAACATCGCCATCGGCCGTGAGCCGCGACGCCTGGGGCTGCTGCAGGCAGCCAGGATGCGGCGCGAGGCCGAAGCGCTGCGTGCCGGCTTCGGCTTCCCGCCGATCGATCTGGCGAGGCCCGTGGCCGAACTGAGTGTCGCCGAGCAGCAGGTGATCGAGATCCTGAAATGCCTCGGCCGCTCGCCGCGTATCATCCTGTTCGACGAGCCCACCGCCTCCCTGACGCAGAAGGAGGTGGTGCCGGTGCTCGCCACCATGAGGCGGCTGCGCGACGCCGGCTACACGGTGGTCTTCGTCTCGCATTATCTCGAGGAAGTCTTCGCTGTCGCCGACCGGATCACCGTGCTGCGCGACGGGCAGGTGACCCTGGATGCGGACATGTCCGCAATTGATCGCGACGGGGTCGTGGCCGCGATGCTCGGCCGGACGCTGCGCGAGTTCTATCCCGAACGTCGCGACCGGCCGCAACCGGAGGCGCTCGTCCGCCTGTCGCAAGCCGCCTGCGACGGGATCGCGCCGGTCGATCTCGACATCCGGGCGGGAGAGGTGCTCGGCGTGGCCGGTTCGGTCGGCTCTGGAAGCTCGGCACTGGGCGAACTGCTCGGCGGCCTGCGTCCGCTGTCGGGCGGGACGATGTCGATCGGCGGTCGTGTCCTCGCACCCAGGCATCCGGCCGACGCCCTGCGCGCCGGCATCGCCTATGTTCCCGAGGACCGGCGTACCGACGCGCTGCTGCTCGACCTCTCGATCTCGACCAATTTCACCCTGCCGCTGGTGGCCTCCCGCGGCAGCGTCCTGGTGCGCGGCGGCGGCCTGCTGGACCGCAGGCGCGAGCAGGAGCTGGTGCGACAGGAGATCGCGCATATGGACGTCCGCCCGCCTGCACCCGGGCTTGCGGCGCGCGCGCTCTCCGGCGGCAACCAGCAGAAGGTCGTGCTGGGCCGCTGGTTTCTCTACGACCGTCCGTGCCTGGTGCTCAACAATCCGACCAAGGGTGTCGATGTCGGCTCCAAGGCGGAGATCTACCGGCTGATCGGCGATCTCGCCGACAGCGGACACGCGATCGTGCTGATCTCGAACTACAATCCCGAACTGCTGGGGACGGCCGACCGGATCATCGCCTTCCGGGAGGGGCGGCTCGTGGCGCGCTACGCAAAGGGCGAGGTCAGCGAGGAAGAACTGCTCAGGACCACGCTGGGCAGCACGGAACGGGCCAGCGTCGCCGAGGAGCTTGCATGAGCCAAGAGATGTCCCTTCGCGCCGGGTTGCGTTCGAGCTTGGCCGCCGTGCTGAACTCGTCCCTGGTCGCGGCCGTCCTGCTGGTCCTGGTGGTCGGCTTCGCGCTCGCCGCGCCGGATTTCGTCAGCAGCAACAACGCACTGACCCTTCTGCAGTCGGTCGCGGTGATCGCCGTGCTCGCCGTCGGGCAGACCTTCGTCATCATCACCGCCGGCATCGATCTGTCGCAGGGTGCGATCATCGGCCTGACCGGCGTGCTGGGCGCTGGCGCGATGGGCCAGGGCGGTGCCGGCGGCATCCTGCTTGGCATCGCGGTTGCCCTGCTGATCGGGTTGGGCATCGGCCTGCTGAACGGGTTCCTGGTCGCCTACACCAAGGTGCCGGCCTTCATCGTGACACTCGGCACGCTGAACGTGGCCAGTGGTGCCGGGCTGCTGATCACCGGCGGCCAGCCGATCTACCAGTTGCCGCCCGCCTTCAATGCTTTCGGCACTGGCGCCTTCGGCATCTTCCCCGACATCATCCTGGTCAGCCTGGTGCTCGCGGCGCTGGGGCAGATCCTGCTGTCGCGCACGCGCTTCGGGCGTTGCGTCTATGCGATCGGCAGCAACCGCCGCGCCGCGGCATTGTCCGGACTGGCGGTGCGCCGCACCACGATCCTGGTCTATGCGATGTCCGGCCTGTTGTCGGCGATCGGCGGCGTTCTGCTCACGGCCTACGTCAATTCGGCCCTGCCGACGGCAGGCGAGAACTACGAGCTGGATTCAATCGCCGCCGTGGTGATCGGCGGCGGCAGCCTGTTCGGCGGTCAGGGCACGGTCTGGGCCTCGATGCTCGGCGTGCTGCTGATCGGCGTGCTGGCCAACGGCACCGACCTGATCGGCCTGTCGAACTACGCACAGACGGTGATCCTTGGCTGCGTGGTCATCGGTGCCGTCTATGTCGATTCCTTCCGCAAGCGCGTGGCCGTCTGACAGCGATGTTCCGCGACAGCCCGGCACCGGCGCGCACCCAACCATAAGCAACAAGGGAGACGTCAACATGACCGGATCGATCAGCAGGCTCGGCGTGGGCCTCGGAGCGCTGGTGCTGGCGACCAGCCTGTCCGCGCCGCCGCGCGCGCACGCAGCACCACCCAAGACGATCGAGTTCATCCCGTCGGAAAGCACCACGCCCTACTTCCTGCGCGAATATGACGGCATCAAGCAGGCCGCCGCCAAATACGGCTACAGCACGCTGTTCCGGGCACCCTATGCGATCTCCGACGTGAGCGCGCAGATCAACATGACCGACACCGCGATCACCCGTGGCGTTGCCGGCATCATCCTGGTGCCGTCGAGCCCGACCGCGCTGCTGCCGCCGGTGCGCAAGGCGATGGCCAAGCAGATCTATGTGATCGCCACCGACTCGACCCTGACGCCGATGAACGCCGCGACCTATATCGCGGTGCCCAACGAGAAGGCGGCTGCCGCGGCGGCCGAGTTCGCGGCCAACGCGGTGCACGGCCAGGGCCAGTACGCGATCATCGACTACAACCTGAGCACGACGTCCGGGCGGCAGCGCAATGACGGCTTCCGCGCCGGCATGGCCAAGCACCCAGGGATGGTCTTCGCCGGGCTGCAGCTCAGCAACGGCGTGCCGCAGACGGCACTGCAGGAGACCACCACGCTGCTCGAGCGCAACCCGAAGATCAACGTGATCTTCGGCGCCAACGACCGCTCGGCACTCGGCGTGGCGGAAGCGGTCGAGCGGATGCACAAGCAGGACCAGGTGGTGGTGGTGGGCTTCGACGCCGACCTGGGCGAGATCAACTACATCAAGTCGGGCGTCATCAAGGCATCCGTGCTGCAAAGCCCGGTGCTCATGGGCGAGGAGGCGGTCGAGGCGCTGCACGAGCTCTTCACCAGCCCGGGCAAGACGCTCGCCAAGGACACACCGGTGCCGTTCACGCTGGTCACCTCCAAGAACGTGGGCGATCCGCAGTCGGTGACCGCCATCCGCCAGTATATCGGCGACTACAAGGGCTGAGGACGTAACCGGACAGGAGGGCTGGTCAATGACACCAAGGCAGGTGGTCGAGACCTATTGGAAGATCGAGTGCACCCGGGACGTGGACGCGACCGTGCAATGCTACGACCCCCAGGCCGAGCTGGTTGTGCCGGGGCTTGGCCGCCTGGTCGGCCATGAGGAGATCCGGCGTTTCTACCAGGCGAGCGTCGAGCGTTTTCCGAGGCTCGAGGTCGAGATCGCCAGCGCTCTGGAGGTGGGCGACCGCGGGGTGTTCGAGTGGCGGTCGCTGTTCCGCGACCATGCCGGGGTGCCGTACCGCTCGAAGGGCGTCAACCTCATCCGGGTGCAGGGCGACCGGCTGGCCGAGGTCCATGTCTATTACGACCCGACGGACCTCGAGGCGCCGAGCACGGAAGGTTAGGCCGGACCCTCCTCGGGCAGGCCAGCCTGGCCGGCTGAGCCTGCTCCCGGGGAGGGCACCGGAGCGCCGAGAGCCGGGACTGCACGCCCGGGGGGATGGCCAGGCTTCGGGCGTCCGCTCGGGCCCTTCGCCCGGGCCTTCCGCTCAGGCGCTCCCCCTCTGGCCTCCCGTTGGCGCGCCTCGGTGGGCCCGCTCGCCGCGGGCGCAACCGCCACGGCCTCGGGTGTGCTGGGGGGCATCCTTGTGGGCGCCGGTCGCGGATGGCCGGGATGTGCTGACTTCCCCGGCTGGAACGACTATTGCTGCCGCCATGACCGACACGCCGCTCTCGCTGATCCGCAACTTCTCGATCATCGCCCATATCGACCATGGCAAGTCGACCCTAGCCGACCGGCTGATCCAGGCCTGCGGAGCGCTGACCGAGCGCGAGATGACCAACCAGGTGCTCGACAACATGGAGCTCGAGCGCGAGCGCGGCATCACCATCAAGGCGCAGACGGTCCGGCTGACCTACCCGGCCAAGGACGGCAAGACCTACACCCTCAACCTGATGGACACGCCCGGCCATGTCGATTTCGCCTACGAGGTGAGCCGGTCGCTGGCCGCCTGCGAAGGCTCGCTGCTGGTGGTTGACGCCTCCCAGGGCGTCGAGGCGCAGACGCTGGCCAATGTCTACCAGGCACTCGACGCCCACCACGAGATCGTCCCGGTGCTCAACAAGATCGACCTGCCGGCCGCGGAGCCCGAGCGGGTGCGCGAGCAGATCGAGGAGGTGGTCGGCATCCCGGCCGACGACGCGGTCGAGATCTCGGCCAAGACCGGGCTGAACATCGAGGGCGTGCTGGAGGCGCTGGTCACCCGGCTGCCGCCGCCCACGGGCGAGGCCGATGCACCCTTGCAGGCGCTGCTGGTCGATAGCTGGTACGACTCCTACCTGGGCGTGATCATCCTGGTGCGGATCAAGAACGGGCGGCTGCGCAAGCACTCCCGGATCCGCATGATGTCGACGGGGGCCGTGCACAGCACCGAGCAGATCGGCGTGTTCACGCCGGCGATGCGGGCGGTCGACGAGCTCGGGCCGGGCGAGATCGGCTACATCACCGGGGCGATCAAGACCGTGGCCGACTGCAACGTGGGCGACACGATCACCGAAGACCGCCGTCCGGCCGCAAGCCCGCTGCCCGGGTTTAAGCCGTCGGTGCCGGTGGTCTGGTGCGGGCTCTACCCGACCGACGCCGACGAGTTCGAGAAGCTGCGCGAGAGCCTGTCCCGGCTGCGGCTCAACGATGCGAGTTTCCATTACGAAGCGGAGACGTCTGCCGCTCTCGGCTTCGGCTTCCGCTGCGGTTTCCTCGGCCTGCTGCATCTGGAGATCATCCAGGAGCGGCTGACGCGCGAGTTCAATCTCGATCTGATCGCGACCGCGCCCTCGGTGGTCTACAAGCTGCACAAGACCAATGGCGAGACGGAGGAGTTGCACAACCCTGCCGACATGCCGGATGGCAGCGTGATCGACAGTATCGAGGAGCCGTGGATTCGAGCGACCATCATGGTGCCCGACGATTATCTCGGCCCCGTGCTGACCTTGTGCAACGAGCGGCGCGGCCGGCAGGCCGATCTCACCTATGTCGGCGACCGGGCGATGGCGGTCTACCGGCTGCCGCTCAACGAGGTGGTCTTCGATTTCTACGACCGGCTGAAATCGGTCAGCCGCGGCTATGCCAGCTTCGACTACGCCATGGACGGCTACGAGGAGAGCGACCTGGTGCGCATCTCCATCCTGGTCAACCAGGAGCCGGTGGATGCGCTGTCCTTCATCGCCCATCGCAGTGCCGCCGAGGCGCGCGGCCGCTCGATCTGCGCCAAGCTCAAGGAGCTGATCCCCCGCCAGCTCTTCAAGATCGCCATCCAGGCCGCGATCGGCAGCCGCGTGATCGCCCGCGAGACGCTCGGCGCCCTGTCCAAGGATGTGACCGCCAAGTGCTATGGTGGCGACATCTCGCGCAAGCGCAAGCTGCTCGACAAGCAGAAGGAGGGCAAGAAGCGCATGCGCCAGTTCGGCAAGGTGGAGATCCCGCAGAGCGCCTTCCTCGCCGCCCTCAAGATGGACGCCTGATGCCCCTTCGCCATTAGCGGCTTACGTTGCGCTTGAATTGACCGACCCGTCTGCTATGGTCCCGCGCCCGCGCGGGCCGGGCTGGTCAGGCGCGAGGAGGGATGGCCGAGCGGCTTAAGGCGCACGCTTGGAAAGCGTGTGTGCGTGAAAGCGTACCGTGGGTTCGAATCCCACTCCCTCCGCCAGCGTAGAAGCGGGCCAGTTTTCCTCGTCAAGTCAATGGCCTGCTGAAGTTCGTTTCGACCTGTATGGCACACGTGCCTTGGCACGCGGTCGTTGCGAGAACGGCACAGAGGCACACACTCAAGCGCTGTTCGGGCCTCCCGTAGCGGTCTCTCCGGCTCCATCTGTGACCGGCGCAACAAGCTCCGGCCCATCGTTCCGAACGTTGTTCAAACCCCTGCCGACCGGCCACAGGCGCAGCGTCCCAGCAGCGACGCGACGTCGCTCTGTTCCTCGCCCAGCCAGACCGGCCAGTCGCGCTCTTCCAGGACGAGGGGCATCCGGTCGTGCAACCCGCGCATGTCGTCGTTCGCTGCGGTCGTGATGATGGTGTAGGTCCGTAGGATCTCAACGTCTGGCGCCCTCCAGCGCTCCCAGATCCCCGCCAAAGCCATTGGACGGGCGTCCTTCCGGGCGATCGAGAACGGCTGTTTGCCGCCGGCTTCGGCTCGCCACTCGTAGAACCCGTCCGCCGGCACGAGGCACCGCCTCTTCTCAAAGGCACCCCGAAACATCCCCGACGAGGCCACCGTTTCGGCCCGCGCATTGATCGGCTTCCGAGCCGCCTTCAGGTCCTTCGTGAAGCTCGGCACTAGCCCCCCTGGTCAGCAGGTCCAGCCGCCGCTGCCCGGTCTCGGGATGGCACCTGACCACCGGCCTGCGTGCGGTGGGCGCGACGTTCCATGACGGCTCGAAGTTTGGAAGCTCACCCAGGATCTGGAAAATGCGCGCCATGCTTCTGGCGGGAGGAATGATTGATGCCGGCCGCACATCACCATCAAACGCGTGCGACCGCCTGTACGATCCCGAACCATCCCACGTAGCCTGCTCCGCTTGAGTCACCGAGGCGTCCGGCTTGTCTGAATGCCGTCCGCAGAGGCTGTGAAGCCGCAATGTGCCCGGCTCAGGCAGTAGCCTAGCTGCCCCCTTGGCGGTTCTTCCTCGGAGCGCGCCGGGGTAGGGCGATCGGTGTGTAGACGAACTTTCCGAGCAGAGCCACGAGCACCAGCGTCAGGACAGGATAGAAGATGACCTGGAACGGTGAAGAGTCGAACCGTTCGGCAATGCCGTCCAGGTTCACATGACGCAAAATCGCTGCAACAACCATCACGACAAGAACGGTCGTCGGAAGCTTCTTCACGGCGCGCCATCGCTTGGTATAGCGAAAGAGTAGCAGGCGACGGCGGGAAGGAACAACTGATACCGGCCGCACATGGCTACCGAGCGCGCACCGCCGCGTCTACGATCCGCGGCCACCGCCTGACCACCAGATCCCAGGCGGCTTGAGACGACTGCGGGACCAAGGCGTACAGCTCATCCAGGGCGGCGAGCCATGAGCACGGCCAGGCTGTAGACCCGCCGCCCGTCATGCCTCCACCTCTAGGCTCAGGACCCTTTACGGCGCGAGCCTGACGTGATTCGACGGCATCTGGAGGGTCCAGATGTCGAAGCTGCCGATGTTGTCCGAGGCGCAGATGCGCCGCCTCCAGCCCTTCTTCCC
>Ga0080006_1144197_pt1 | contig 100029 bp, 86 predicted proteins | sample RS3BMetagenome_FD_69209 | JGI IMG/M metagenome (GOLD analysis project Ga0080006, IMG submission 69209) | Ferric oxide microbial mat and aquatic microbial communities from Rainbow Spring, Yellowstone National Park, USA - RS3B (SPADES... ... | reverse complement strand
GGCGCGCGGGCACCGTGGCCCTGGCCGCGCCCGGCCCCGAGCCCGGCGCCGAGGGCCCCGCACCGCCGCCCGCCTCCGGCCCCCAAACCCCGTCCGCACCAACCACCACCACGCCCGGCGGCTCGCCGACGCCCGGCACGGGCCCGCGCGCCGGCACCGCCGCACAGGTGGAAGGCGCTTTAGCCAAACAAACGCTTGGCGATCTCGGCCACATGCCTGCCTTGAAATTCGACAATCCCAAGCTCATTGGCAGAGACCGGGCGGCGACCATCGCTCCCGGTAATCGTTCCGCCGCCGTAGGGCGAGCCACCGGTCACTTCATCGATCACCATCAGCCGCTGCTCCGAATAGGGGACGCCAACGATGATCATGCCGTGATGCAAAAGCGTGATGTGGAAAGACAAAATCGTACTTTCCTGCCCGCCGTGCTGAGTCGCGGTAGAAGTGAACACGCTGCCGAGCTTGCCAATCAGCTTGCCTTGTGCCCAGAGCGGCCCGGTCTGGTCGAGGAAATTGCGCATCTGCGCAGCCATGTTACCAAACCGGGTCGGTGTGCCGAAAATAATGGCGTCATACTCCGGAAGCTCCTCAACGGTTGCGATCGGTGCAGCTTGATTCAGCTTGGCCCCCGCCTTTTCCGCGACCTCAGGCGGCATAATCTCCGGCACACGCTTGATGGCAACCGTCGTGCCAGGAACCGAACGCGCCCCCTTCGCAACTCCCTCCGCAAGCTGTTCCACCCGGCCATACATAGAGTAGTAGAGCACCAAAATTTTGCTCATCGCCTATCCTTTCCAATATCCGATCTTTTCCAGCTTCCCTGACTACGCAGCTTCCGCAGCGCCGCATAATAAGTGAGGTTATGATTAAATATTAAAGTAATCTACCTCTCTTGCGCATAACTGCCCTGAGTTGGACCTATCAACACGCGCGCGTTAAGCTTATTTTCTGCGGCATGATTCACTTTGTGCCGGCCCCGGCAACATTGCCCCAAGGCCTTCGGATCTATGCGGTCGGAGATGTGCATGGTTGCGCAGCCCGGCTCGCACAGCTGCACTGGCTCATACGTAAAGACTTGAAGCAGCGCCCCGTCACAGCAGCGCGAATCATCCACTTGGGAGATTTGATCGATCGCGGACAGAACAGCGCGGGTGTGCTGGATCTGGTAATCGGTTTCTCTCCCCCGCCGGGGCTTGAAATTATAACGCTCAGAGGCAACCACGAGCAAATGGCGTTGGATGCATTTGCCGGTGGTAATATCGGTCTCTGGTTGGATAACGGCGCCGAGGCCACGCTCATGAGCTGGGGCATTCCGCGCCGTGCTCCGCCGCCGCTTTGGGTGAAGTATATACCGCCGGCGCACCTGGCTTTTCTCTCAAGGTTGCCTTTCAGCGCGTCGGCCGGAGGTTATTTTTTTGTCCACGCCGGCGTCCGGCCTGGGGTGCCGCTCGCCGCGCAAAGCCCGGAGGACATGCTTTGGATCCGCGAACCCTTTCTCTCGGCAACCGAAAATTTCGGCCAAGTCGTGGTGCATGGGCATACCCCGGTCCATTCCCCGGACGTTCGAAAAAATCGCATCGACATCGATACCGGAGCAGTATTCGGCGGGCTGCTGACCGCGGCGGTGCTGGAAGAGAACCGCATTGGCTTTCTCTCAGTCTGAGCATTTCTCTTTACTCGCGAGCAAAGCCGTGCACGCTCTTGCAACAAAATTGACGGGGCGCTAGGCGAAGTAGATGACCACACGCGTTGTTCCTGCTTTGGGCGCGGGCAAAAGGGCTGAAATCGACCGTGCGCTGCGCTGTTTAAAAGATGCGAGCATTCTCGTCATTGGTGATGCGATGCTCGACCGTTATGTTTACGGGAGCGTCCACCGTATAAGCCCAGAAGCGCCTGTCCCCATCCTCTCGGTAGAGCGGGAGGTCGCCTTACCCGGCGGGGCGGGAAACGTGGTGCGTAATCTCACCGCGCTGGGGATCGAGGTTGCGCTGATTTCCGTGGTTGGTGATGACCAAACCGGTTCTGATCTCACGGGGTTGGTCGGCGGACAGCCAGGGGTGGAGCCTTGGCTGCTGGTTGAGGGGGGGCGGATTACGCCGCTCAAGACGCGCTTTGTTTCGCATGGCCAGCAATTGCTTCGCGCCGACCAGGAACAAACCACTCCGATTCAGCCGCGGCTCGCCGAGCAACTCTTGCGCATTGCCCGCGACGCCATGATACCAACCACGCTTACGGTGCTTTCCGACTATGGCAAAGGCGTGCTCGGCTCCGAGCTCGCGGCCAAACTGATTGCTGCCGCGCATGAGGCGGGGCGAAAGGTTTTGGTAGATTCGCCGGCAGTGGGACTTGCATGCCACGCTGGGGCAGACGTGATCATGCCGACTGTCGAGGAACTCACCGAAGTCACCGGTTTACCGGCGGAAACCGATGCGGAATTGGCTGAGGCGGCAGCGAAGCTTCGGAGCGAAGGAAGCTTCGGCGCAGTTCTGGTGCTGCGCGGGGAAGCCGGCCTTGCCCTTCAGGATGCCGAGGCAACTTATCTTTTCCCATACCCGCCGGCCGAGTTGTTCGATCCTTCGGGCCTTTCCGATACGGTTATCAGCGCGCTTGCGGCCGGGCTGGCAGGCGGCCTGGCGCTTCCCCTGGCCGCCGAGGTCGCGGCGCTGGCAGCCTCCATCGCGCGAAGCCGTGTCGGCCCTGCGGTCGTCTTGCCCGCAGATTTGCTTGCGGCTCTGGAGGGAAAATAAGCGTCTCTCGCGCCCCAAAAGCTATGCGCGTGCCACCTTTTGTGCGTAACGGCGCTGGCGTGCCTTGAGAAACCGCCAAGCGAGACGGGCGGAAATGTCCGAAAGCCGCCCGCGCGGGGGCAATCCCACAGCCTTGAAAATCATACCCATGCCCCGTTCGACATGGCGAAAGCGATAAAAGCTCGCCGCTTCGCTCATATAGGCGGCGATACAGCGGCCGTGCTGGTAAGCAAGCTCTGCAGGTTCGTTGCCACAATGGTAGGCGAAAGCGAGCTCGTCATCCTCGCTCTCGCCGATCCGGCCAAGCGCGACCCAAAGCCGGCGCAACGTTCCCATGCGCTCGCGCGACAGATACCGTTTCAGGTGGTCATAAAAAAGCTTGAAATGCCGGAATTCATCGGCCGCAATCTGCCGGCAAATCTGCTGCAACACCGGCTCGGCCGTCGCATCCGCAAGCGCGCTGTAGTAGCTTGAGGTCCCGGTCTCGACCATGCAGCGTGCAATAAGCTCTGCACTGCGCGAGCCGCGAATAGACTGCGTGGCATTCACCGCAATCGGAAAGCCCGCACGATAGCGCGCAAAGGCGGCCTGATAGTCCCACGACGGATCGGCCAGCATGGCCCAACGACCTAACGCTTCTCCGTGCTGAACCTCCTCGTCAGCCCAAGCCTTCGCCGCCGCCTGAAAATCAGGGTCGTCGTGGAAGACGTTGTTGAGGTAAATCCCATAGTCGGTGCCGTTGCGCTCGACCATGGCCGCAGCCTTGACCAGCGGAACCATCCGAGGATCCACCCGCGATGGATCGAACCGGTCCCAAGCCACCTCTTCGATCCGCCAGTGCTTCATCGTTTCCCGCTCGCTGACTCGTCAATCTTTTTTGTCAGCATGGCCTATGCTGCTCGCCGGCACAACCCCTTTGCTTTCCGGACGCTGCCGCGTTGCATTTACGGGGCGGCTGCCAGTTCCAGCATGGCCCGGGCAGATTGGAGGCGCGCCATGGCTTGCTCGCGTGCATCGACGTCAAATTTATCAACTGCCTCATAAGCCGCTTCTGCCGCCGTAAGCCGCCGCTCGGCCTCCGCGCGTGAGAGCTCGGGCAGGGAAATTGCCTCAATCGCCAATACCGTGCAGCGCTCCGGGGTGACCTCGGCAAACCCGCCGGAAACGAACAGCTCGGCGGTCACCTGGCCAGCCTCGTAGAGGCGTACCGTGCCCCCACGCAAGAGCACAATCATCGGCGCATGCCCTTCCAAAACACCCATATCGCCCTCTTCGGCCGGGATCACCACCATATCCACAGGCCGCGAAAGGAGAAGTTTCTCAGGGCTGACGATTTCCAATGCGGTGCTCATCCGCTGCTCCCTTACCTACCGCGCCGTTAGGCTGCTGCCTTCAAAGCTTCCGCCTTTTTCACCGCATCCTCGATGGTGCCCACCATGTAGAAGGCCGCTTCCGGCAGATGGTCATATTCGCCAGCCACAATCGCTTTAAAGCTGCGGATGGTATCCTCCACTGGCACAAACACACCCGGGAATCCGGTGAACACTTCCGCGACGTGGAACGGCTGCGAGAGGAAGCGCTGAATCTTTCGTGCCCGCGCGACGATCAGTTTATCCTCTTCGGAGAGCTCGTCCATGCCTAAAATGGCAATAATGTCCTGCAAGCTTTTGTAGGTTTGCAGAATGCGCTGCACCTCACGCGCGACTTGATAATGTTCCTCGCCGACAATGCGAGGGTCTAACGCGCGGGACGTCGAATCAAGCGGGTTTACCGCCGGATAGATGCCGAGCTCGGCAATGGCGCGATCCAGCACCGTCGTGGCATCGAGGTGTGCAAACGAGGTTGCCGGCGCCGGGTCCGTCAAGTCGTCGGCCGGAACGTAAATCGCCTGAACCGAGGTAATCGAGCCTTTTTTGGTGGACGTAATACGCTCCTGCAATGCCCCCATATCCGTGGCCAGCGTCGGCTGGTATCCGACGGCCGAGGGGATCCGCCCGAGCAGCGCGGAAACTTCCGCGCCTGCCTGAGTAAAGCGGAAGATATTGTCGATGAAAAAGAGGACGTCCTGACCCTCCTCATCGCGGAAATATTCCGCCATAGAGAGCCCGGACAGCCCGACGCGCGCACGCGCTCCCGGGGGCTCGTTCATCTGGCCGTAAACGAGCGCCACTTTCGAGCCGGGACCATCGAGTTTGATCACGCCCGCCTCGATCATTTCGTGATAAAGATCGTTGCCTTCACGTGTGCGTTCACCAACGCCGGCAAAAACCGAAACACCGCCATGCGCCTTGGCGATATTGTTGATCAACTCCTGAATAATCACGGTCTTGCCCACGCCGGCCCCGCCGAACAGGCCGATTTTGCCCCCCTTCAAATAAGGCGCGAGCATGTCCACCACCTTAATGCCGGTGACTAGAATTTCGGCGGAGGTCGCTTGTTCTTCAAACGGTGGGGCTTCCCGATGAATGGGGTAGCGCTTTTTGGTTTCTATGGGGCCGCGCTCATCAATTGGCTCGCCGATCACATTCAGGATGCGGCCGAGCGTTTCCGGGCCTACCGGCACGGTAATGGGGCCACCCGTATCCACAACCTCTTGGTTGCGCACCATCCCATCAGTGCTGTCCATGGCAATACAACGGACCGTGCGCTCGCCGATTTCTTGCGCGACTTCCAAAACCAGCGTGCGGCCGTTGATTTGCGTATGCAACGCATTCTGAATAAACGGCAAATCGCCCTCGAATTGAACATCAACCACCGCACCCATCACTTGGGTTACGCGGCCCACGTTGTTTTTCGCCATCGCTGGCTCCTCTTCGATCGGTCAATTGGTTAAACGGTATCTCGTCCAGTCCATTTCCGTATCGCGTTACAGCGCTTCGGCCCCCGAGATAATTTCGATCAATTCTTTCGTGATATTAGCCTGGCGCGTGCGGTTATACAGCAATGTTAGCCGGTCGATCATCTCGCCGGCATTGCGTGTGGCATTGTCCATGGCGGTCATGCGGGCGCCTTGTTCTCCCGCTGCGCTTTCGAGTAATGCACGATACAACTGAGTGGCCAGATTTTGTGGCAGAAGCGCGGCGAGCAGGGTTTCTTCCTCCGGCTCGAATTCATAAATACGCGGAGATTCCGAGGCCCCTGATCCCGCCACTTGAGGGAGCGGGGTTGGAATCAGTTGCTGCTCTGTGGTGCGTTGCGAAATGACGGAGATAAAGCGATTGTATATCAATGTGCAAATGTCGAATTCGCCGTCATGGAACATGGTGGCGATACGCTCGGCAACTGCCGCAGCGTCGGCAAATTCTAGCCGCCGTTTGCCGGCAAATGAGACGTCGTCGACAATACGCGAGGCATATTCGCGCCGCAAATAATCCCGCCCTTTTCGGCCGATCGGCATAAGCTTGACCGTCTTGCCACGGGCTTCCAACTCTTCGATCCGCATCCGCGTGGCGCGCCCGACATTGGCGTTGAATGCGCCGGCAAGGCCGCGATCAGCAGTAATCGGCACCAGCAGATGCACTTGATCATGCCCGGTGCCGACGAGCATACGCGGAGCGCCCGGATTTTGAGCCGCACCGGCCGCAAGAGCTGCCAGCATGCGCTCCATCCGCTCCGCATAGGGGCGCGCTGCCTCTACCTGGCTTTGCGCGCGCCGAAGCTTGGAGGCAGCGACCATTTTCATGGCGCTGGTAATTTTTTGCGTAGATTTTACGCTATTGATGCGGATCCGCAGAGCTTTCAGGCTGGGCATGTCCGGGTACCGTTAAAGCTGATCTAGCTTAAGCCACGAAAGTCTTGAGGAAACCTTCCAGATAGCTCGTGAGTTTTTGCTCGGTCTCCGGCTTCAATTCACGGTCTTCGCGGATAGCTGCCAAAATTTCCGGATGGGTTGCGCGCAAATCTTGCAGCATGCGCCGCTCAAACGGCACCACCTTCTCGACCGGAAGGTTATCGAGAAAACCTCGTACTCCCGCGAAGATAGCTGCCACCTGCTCTTCGACCGGCATGGGCTGGTATTGGGGCTGCTTCAGAACCTCCGTCAGCCGTGCACCGCGGGCAAGCAATTTTTGCGTTGCCGAGTCGAGATCCGAGGCGAATTGCGCGAAGGCGGCCATTTCACGGTATTGTGCGAGCTCAAGCTTGATCCGCCCGGCCACTTGCTTCATCGCCTTTATTTGCGCTGCAGACCCGACGCGAGAGACAGAAATCCCCACATTCACCGCCGGGCGGATGCCTTTGAAGAAAAGTTCGGTTTCAAGGAAGATCTGGCCGTCGGTGATGGAAATGACGTTGGTCGGGATATAGGCAGAAACGTCACCTGCTTGGGTTTCGATGACCGGCAAGGCGGTCAGCGAGCCGGCCCCATGCGCGTCGTTCAGCTTCGCCGCACGCTCCAGCAGACGGGAATGCAGGTAGAACACATCGCCCGGATATGCCTCCCGGCCAGGGGGGCGGCGCAACAGCAGCGACATTTGCCGATAGGCGACAGCCTGCTTGGAGAGATCATCGTAGAAGATCACCGCATGCATGCCGTTGTCGCGGAAATATTCGCCCATAGCGCAGCCGGCATAAGGGGCGAGATACTGCATCGGCGCCGGATCCGAAGCAGTGGCCGCGACCACGATCGTATAGTCCATCGCCCCGTTTTCTTCGAGCGTGCGCACAAGCTGCGCCACCGTGGAACGCTTCTGCCCGATCGCCACGTAGATACAGTAAAGCTTTTCCTTCTCGTTGCCGGACGCATTGATGCGCTTCTGGTTAATGATGGTATCGACGATTACCGCCGTCTTGCCGGTCTGCCGATCACCGATAATCAGCTCCCGCTGGCCGCGGCCGATTGGGATCAGCGCATCGATCGCTTTCAGTCCGGTCTGCATGGGCTCGTGCACGGATCGGCGTGGAATGATCCCCGGCGCTTTCACCTCCACCAGACGCCGTTCGGTGGTCTGGATCGGGCCTTTGCCATCAATCGGCGCGCCCAGTGCATCGACCACGCGGCCGAGCATGGCCTTCCCCACCGGGACGTCGACAATGGAAGCCGTGCGCGTGACGGTGTCGCCCTCACGGATTCGGCGGTCATCGCCGAAAATCACCACGCCGACGTTATCCACTTCGAGATTGAGGGCCATGCCTTTTAGGCCGGCATTCGGAAATTCCACCAATTCGCCAGCCATGACATTTTGCAGGCCGAAAACACGGGCAATTCCATCGCCGACACTCAGCACTTGGCCGGTTTCGGCAACGTTCATTTCGGTGTCAAATGCGGCAATTTGCTTGCGCAGAATCTCCGAGATCTCGGCGGGGCGGATCTCCATCAGGCGGCTCCCTTCATGGCATATTGCAGACGCTGCAAACGGGACTTCAGACTCGAATCATAAAGGCGGGCGCCGATTTGAACCACGAGCCCACCAAGCAGGGACGGATCCACACGTTTGACAATATGAACGTTACTGTATCCGGCCTCAATTAAGCGCGCACGAAGTTGTTGTTCTTGCACCGCGGTAAGCGGATGCGCGGTAATGACGTGTGCCGTCATTACGCCGCGTTTGGTCTCCACAAGGCTCGCAAAGGCATCGACGATTCGCCGCAGGAGTGGAAGGCGGCGGTGGACCGCGACCACGCCGACGAGGTTGCGTACCAGCACTCCAAAGCCTTCCTCTTGCAAAACCGCGAGCGCGGCGCGCTGAACGTGGGTAAGATCGAGCAGCGGGCTTTCCAACAGGCGGCGGAAATCCGGGCTTTCATCAATCAGCTGGCCCAACATGTGCATTTCATTCACGACGGTATCCAACATCCCCCGGTCTGCGGCTTCGGCGTAAAGGGCCGCGGCATAGCGGCCGGCTACGCCGGTCGGGGGAGTCACGCCAAACTCAGTTGCGCCGTTCTGGGCCACGTCATTCGTTCCGTTACTGGGACGCCGCGTCGAGGCGGCCTTGGGAGGCCGGCGCAAGCGCCGGCGCGGGCGCCTCTAGCACGACGTTTTTGCGCGCGCAACACGTCTTGCCGAACGTCTTGCCGAATTTACCGCCGCCGGCAGCGCCGCCCGGATTGGGGAGAGGCTTGATTAGCCCCGGATGATTGCTGCTATGCAGCATTTTGGGGGAAACAGCCGGGGCAATGGGCTGCCGGAAATCGACCGAAGCAGCGGCGTGCAGCAAATGGGCAAGACCGGTGCGGCCGGCCTACGCCCCGGGGGCACTTACAGAAAACGCGCGTCCTGTCCGGACCTTGAATCGGCCATCGCGTGCGGAGCGCTGCCCTCTCTGGGTGCTCGCTCAAACCGGTGGACCCATCTCCGAAGGCGATCCGGGCTTCGAAGGGCGGGACCTCGCGGATCGGTGTAGCGCCGAAGGGGGGACTTTGCATACCCGTTATCGGTAGCCCATTATCGGCGCCAGCCTTGCAGGCACAAGCCTTGAAAGAGGAATTGGTCTTAATGCCCCCACGGGAAGGCTGTATGTTTCATGCGGGGAAGCAATTTACCTTAAATCCGGTATTCCCCGAACGTTGAGATTTTCGTCGATTGGTCTGTTGGTCTGAAAGAGCTAGGGAGATGCTGAAATGGCAATTTGCGGCTTAATAGAATACGAGGAGGCAAGTCCGGAAGTGCGGGCGGTTTATGACGACATCATGGCAACGCGACAAACCGATTGGATCAATAATTTTTGGAAGGCGCTGGCGCACGATCCGGTAACACTGCGGCGCACCTGGGAAAGCATCAAGGAGATTATGGCACCGGGAGCGCTCGATCCATTGACCAAGGAAATGATTTACCTCGCTGTCAGCGTGACCAATCAATGCGGATATTGCATCGCTTCGCATACGGCGGCGGCGCGCAAAGCCGGCATGACGGATGCGATGTTTGCCGAGCTGATGGCAGTGGTCGGCATGGCAAATGAAACTAACCGCTTGGTAAGCGGCTATCAGGTGGAGATTGACGAGCGCTTTCGTGCCTAGGGCTTGCTTAGCAACTGACGAGCGCAGCCCGGGCTGAGGCGCGCACGGGAAACAATGGCCGCACACTTTGGCTGGGTTGTCCTGGCAATCCGTCTTTGCACGCCGCGCCAGCTTTGAAAACCTAACGACGCTGAGCGGAATCTTTGTCGATACTTCCGGCATCTTTTGCCTCTTTCAGCCGAAAGGATACAAGATGCCGATCCTGCTCGCCCACAAGCCAGTAAATGACGCCGAGCGCAAGCATCGCGACACTTAGCCCCAGAAGTTTAAAGCCATCCGTCGCGGCAAGATCCAAAATGATCAGTTTTCTGAGGATTGCAAGCATCGCGAGCAGCACAACGGTACGCACATGAATGATGCTCGCGTGATGTTCTCCCATGACAACCAAAGAACGATTGAATTCGAGCGCAATAATAACTGTAAAAATCATTCCGAATATGGTCTGGAATACGGCATGCTCGGTCGGGTCCAGGCTTTCCTCGGCGAAAACGGAATAGAGAATTCTCAACAGCAGATTCCACACGGCCGCGGCCACCACGATGGCGATCAGCACCGTGAGAATAAGCACCACCAAATGTTCGAATTTTTCATAGAATGTCAGCGATCGCCACTTCTCTCGTGCCGCTGCGATCTCACCCCTTATTGTCATAGCTGCTCCTATTTTCGTTCTAATAACAGGAACGACGCGAGCCGCGTCGATCGAAATCCTTAGCACAGTCGCGCGCCTGAGTGGCGAGGAATGGGCAGATACCTGGCCGTTGGCCCGCTTTGGACCGAAAAACCCCCGTTGCAGCAAAGCTGAAGAGGTGCAGCTCCGGCCCTATCCGGGGCCGGTTGACGGAAGAGCGTGGCCCGGCTAGAGGGTTTTCCGAGCCAAGCGGCGGGACGAAGGGGCATTATGCCCAGGTGGCGGAATTGGTAGACGCGCAGGTTTCAGGTACCTGTGGCCGCGAGGCCGTGGAAGTTCGAGTCTTCTCCTGGGCACCATAGCATTGAGCGTGATTACGCAATTCATTCCCGCCGGTACCGTGCACCTCTACCGCCACGACCTACCCGATGGGCTTTCTCTCGGCCCGGTCGTCGCCGTTGATACAGAAACCATGGGGCTGAACCCCCATCGTGATCGGCTGTGTTTGGTGCAGCTCTCCGCAGGTGACGGAGTCGCTCATCTGGTGCAAATCCTGCCAGAAAGGATGGGAGGGCGCGGGGCGGACTGCCCCAATCTCAAACGCCTGCTGCAGGACCCCTCAGTCGTGAAGCTCATGCATTTCGCCCGATTCGATTTGGCAATTTTACAACATACTTTCGGTATTCTCGTTGCTCCGGTAAAATGCACCAAAATTGCGGCAAAGCTGACCCGCACCTTTACGGATCGACATGGTTTGAAAGATCTTTGCCGCGATTTGCTCGGTATTGAGCTTTCCAAGCAACAACAGACTTCTGATTGGGGAGCGCCAGAATTGTCGGCGGAGCAACTTGCCTATGCGGCCTCGGATGTTTTGCACTTGCATGCTCTGTGGGCGCGGCTGGAGGCGCTGCTGCGGCGCGAAGGCCGGTTGGAGTTGGCGGAAGCTTGTTTTGCGTTCCTCCCCACGCGGGCCGCGCTTGACTTGTTGGGTTACGAAGACCCCGACATCTTTGCTCATCAGGGTTAAAGAGCGAAAAATTTATAGACAACGCGAAGATCTGCAGCTTTAATATTGCAATAAAAGGTTTGTTACTTTTTGTTTCCTTTAGAGAGGGGCGAACTCGGCGTTTTTGCCTTAATAAGGCTTAAAGCCCGAGAGTGTCATGCTGCTCCGTCAAGAGCGCCAGGCAGTATTGAAAGCAAGGAAGGGGCTGCCGAAGTGTCGCACAGCGTTGACCGAAAACCGAATGGCCTCCATACCAGCACCGAGCAAGCGCGGGATGAACACGAGGTTGCAGAAAGGCTGAGACGGAGTACCCCCGCTGATGAGTGTTGCTGCTATTGAACTCCAGGAGCGCATTGCTGATCTCGAGGTTGCTCGTGCGGTGCTGGATACCGAGGCACGGGCGCTCATGACTCTGGCCGGAGCACTGAATGAAAGTTTCCCCCGCGCCGTGGACGCGCTCGCGAAAACCACCGGCCGGGTGGTGGTTTCGGGCATGGGCAAATCTGGCCATGTCGGGCGAAAAATCGCCGCAACTCTTGCCTCAACAGGCACGCCGGCGCTGTTTGTTCACCCGGCAGAGGCTTCCCATGGCGATCTCGGCATGGTGGTTTCCGGCGATTCGGTGCTGGCCTTGTCGAATTCTGGAGAAACAGCAGAGCTTGCGGACCTTTTGAGCCATGCCAAGCGTTTTGGCCTCCCACTGGTGGCGATAACCGGTCGGGCTGACTCGGCGCTGGCGCAGGCGGCCGACGTAACACTGCTTCTGCCCGCCGTACCGGAAGCTTGCCCGATGGGACTTGCCCCTACGACCAGCACGACCATGCAACTCGCGCTCGGGGATGCATTGGCAGTGGCTCTGCTGACCCGCCGCGGCTTTACCACGACGGATTTTCGAAGCCTGCATCCCGGCGGCCGGCTCGGAGCAAAGCTCCGGCGCGTGCGGGACTTGATGCATACCGGGGACGCAATGCCCCTTGCCTCACCCGAGACGCCTATGGATGCCGCGATTTTACAAATCACGGAAAAGCGCTTCGGCTGCCTCGGCATTGTTGATGAGGCAGGCGTATTAATTGGGATTATCACGGATGGGGATTTGCGCCGTGCCATGGGCCCGGATCTGCTCCGCCGCAAGGCGGGCGAGATTATGACACGCCAGCCGCGCGTGATCGGCCCGGACGCGTTGGCCGGAGAGGCTCTGCGAATCATGAACGACCCACCCCGTCCCATTACTGCCCTATTTGTGGTCGATATGGGCCGATCCGGGGTACCGCTTGGGATTCTGCATATCCATGATCTTGTTCGGATAGGGGTGGCTTGATGGGTGCGTATTCTTTGCCGTCTCGCGAAGCGCAGCCGAGGGAGACAATTTCGTTCCACCCCGCTCGTCAGGCGCGGATAGTGTCTTCTGCCGCCCTGGCGCGACGGCGAATGGCTATTGCGTGGACCAAGCGCCTTCTCCCTCTTGGTGCTTTGGCGCTGCTGACCTCCCTTGCCGTTTGGCCGCAGATTGCCTACCGGAGCGCCCAGGAGGAAAGAGTGTTGCGCGCCACCATGCGAAGCCTGGAAGGCGCCGGGCACATGGCGCGGCTTCGCTACCAGAGTGTGGACGAAAAGGGCCGCCCCTACACGATCACCGCCGCAACGGCGGTGCAGACTTCGCCGGACCGCATAGATATGACTGCCCCCGTGGGCGATATGTTGATGCAAAACGGCGTCTGGCTCCGTGCCGAAGCAAAGCGGGGGGTTTATTTGCGGCAGGAAGGCCAACTCGATCTTGCCGGTGATGTCTGGCTGTTCCGCGATGACGGGACTACCATGCATTCCCAAACCGCGACGATCGATCTGAAAAGCGGGGGGGCAGCGGGTGCCGATCCGGTAAGCGCGGAAGGGCCGTTCGGCACGTTGGATGCCATGGGTTTCGCCTCTGTGGATAAGGGTTCGGTAGTGCAATTCGCTGGTCCCGCCCGACTGGTATTGAATGCCAAGCCATGATTGTGAGATTCCTTGGTGTGGCGGCAACTCTGCTCCTCATGGCCCGAGAAGCTCCCGCGCAGGCGCCGGCGCCTGTCCAGGATTCAATGTCTAGCCAGGGAATCGACTTATCCCACGGTGGCCCTATTACCGTGACCGCTCGCGACGGCATGGACTGGCTTCAAAACGAGCAGGAAGTGGTTGCGCGCGGAGATGCCCGAGCCGTGCGCGGAACCGTGACCGTGACCGCCGACACACTGATCGCGCACTACCGGAAGAAAAAAACACCAACGAGCACTGCTGTGACACCTGCCGCAGCCGAAGCTTCCGGCGGCCCAACGCAAGTGGGCGCCCCTGTCCCAGCTGCTGACGATACCGGATCTAACGAAATTTACCGCCTCGAAGCGATCGGGCATGTCCATATTTTTACCCCGAGCGACAATGCTTGGGGCGACAAGGCCGTGTACGATATGGATCAAGCGGTGCTGGTATTGACTGGGAAGCATCTGAAGCTCACCACACCGCAGGATGTCATCACGGCGCGCGATGATATGGAGTATTGGTCACAAAAGCATCTCTCGGTCGCGCGCGGAAATGCGGTTGTGGTGACCAATGACGGCAAGCGCATTGCTGCCGATACCCTTGTTGCCTATGACGAACCCACGTCATCCTCTGCCCAACCCGCGCAATCCCGCGCGCCTGCAGTGAAAGCTGCCGCCCCATCGGAAGACGAAGCAACCGCCGCCACCCATCGGATCAAACGCGTCGAAGGTTACGGCAACCTGGATATTCGCACCGCGACTGAGACAATTTACGCTGATCGTGGCGTTTATCTTCCGGATCGCGGGCTTGCGCGGGTGGTCGGGCATGTCCGCATCACGCGCGGGCAAAACCAGGTCAACGGCGTGGCTGCTGATGTGAACCTTAACACGGGCGTTTCAACGTTGCTTTCGAGCAAAGATGCGCGTGTGCAAGGCTTGATTATGCCGAACGAAGCATCCGCCGCGGCCGGTCAGCCTTCCAATAATCCGACGCGCACAGGCAAGGCTGGCGCAGCGACCTCCGCTCCGCAGGGAAAGCCATGACAAGCCATGGCCATGTCGCTTCTTCCGCCCCTAGCGCGGTGCCCTTCCACGTCGTTACGGGCGATGGCGGTTTACGCACGGTCAGCGTAGGGAAAACCTACCGCAAGCGCCCGGTGGTGCGAGACGTATCGGTGTCGGTGCGCCGGGGCGAAGCGGTAGGTCTGCTTGGCCCGAATGGAGCCGGCAAAACGACAACGTTTTACATGATCGTCGGTCTGGTGCATCCGGATAGCGGGCAAATTTTGTTGGACGGGACTGATATCACCGGCCTTCCGATGTATCGGCGTGCGCGGCTCGGCATTGGTTATTTGCCGCAGGAAGCAAGCATCTTTCGGGGCTTGAACGTCGCTCAGAATATTATGGCGGCACTCGAAGTGGTGGAACCCTCGCGCGAGCGGCGTGAACAGATGCTGGATGCGTTGCTTACGGAGTTCGGCATTGCCCATTTGCGCCGGACGCCATCGCTGGCGCTGTCAGGAGGCGAGCGGCGCAGGTTGGAGATCGCCCGGGCACTGGCCAGTCAGCCAAGTTACATCTTGCTGGACGAACCTCTGGCCGGTATCGACCCCATTGCAGTGGGCGAAATTCGCGAGCTTGTGTCGCATTTGAAGGATCGCGGCATCGGGGTGTTGATCACCGACCACAATGTGCGGGAAATGTTGGAAATCGTGGATCGCGCCTATATTATGCACTCCGGTCAGGTTTTGATGGAAGGGCGGCCGGAGGAGGTGGTGGCGCATCGCGATGTTCGTCGCGTCTATCTTGGGGAAAGATTTAGCCTGTAAAATGGCCTCATGGCCTTAGGTCCCCGTCTTGAGGTTCGGCAGGCTGCTGCCCTTGTAATGACGCCGCAGCTGCGTCAGGCCATCCAGCTGCTGCAATATTCGAACCTGGAGCTTGCGGCGTTTGTGGCGGAGGAGCTCGAGCGCAACCCGTTGCTAGAGCGCGCCGAACCCCCGGAAATGGAACCCGAGCGCGCTTCCCCTCATGAACTTCGGGGGGAAGAGGTCCCTAATGCCGTCGATCCCGCAACACTGGCGTACGAACCACAACTGCCCTCGGAAGCCGGTGCCAGGCTCGAACTTCCGGCGGCGGAAAATGAGGATTGGGAGAGAGACGACGTCAGTCCCCGCTTCGGCCTTGGCGGCAGAACCGATTTTACCGAGGATCAGCGCGGTCCTGAGGAGTTTCTGGAAAGCCCGCGCTCGCTCTATGAGCACTTGGAAGAGCAGCTTCGGCTTGAATTTTCTGACCCCAAGGACCGGATGATTGGGGCGCATCTCATTGCTCTGTTGGATGCTGCTGGCCGGCTCACAACATCTTCCGAAACCATCGCAGGCACACTGGGAACGGAGGTGGACCGGGTGGAAGCCGTGCGGCTGCGTATGCAGCGATTTGACCCTGTGGGTCTTTTTTGCCGTGATCTGCGCGAGTGTTTGGCAGTTCAGCTTGCGGAGAGAAATCGGCTCGACCCCGCAATGGCGGCGTTGCTCGATAACCTCGAGCTTCTGGCCAAGCACGAGCATCGCCAACTCATGGCAGTTTGCGGTGTGGATGCGGATGATCTGCGCGAGATGATCGCGGAGCTCCGCACGCTAGACCCGAAACCCGGTGCCGGTTTTGAACCCTCCCCCTTGGCTTTGCGTCAAGCGGATATTCTCATGCGACCTGCCGCAAATGGCGGGTTCGAGTTGGAGCTGAACCCAGAGACGTTGCCGCGCGTGCTGGTGAACCATGCGTTCCTGGCCAAGCTTGCCCCGCGAGCAAACCAGGAAGTCCGGTTATTTCTGAATGAGCGGCTTGCCACAGCAAATTGGCTGGTGCGATCGCTGGAACAGCGCGCCCAGACGATTCTCAAGGTCGCCGCGGAGATTGTGGCACGCCAGGAGGCCTTCTTTCGCCTCGGTATCGGCCAGCTCCGCCCGCTGACGTTGCGCGAGGTGGCAAGCGCGGTCGGTGTGCACGAAAGTACCGTAAGCCGGGTAACCGCGAACAAAACAATGGCCACACCGCGGGGAATTTTCGAGCTCAAATACTTTTTTACTCCCGCCATTGCCGGCCTCGGGGGGCAGATCCACAGTGCCGAAGCGGTGCGCCAGCGCATTCGGGCATTGGTTGAAGCCGAGCGACCGGATGCTATTCTCTCTGATGACGCGATCGTTGCGGCGTTGCGAAAGGAAGGCGTGGATATTGCCCGCCGTACCGTGGCAAAGTACAGGGAAGCGATGGGCATCCAAAGTTCGGCCCAACGCAGACGGCTTAAAGCGCTTCTTGATTAGGGCCTACAAAGGACGCAGTTCGGAGGAAGAACGATGCAGATCAAAATCACCGGCAAACAGGTCGAGCTTTCCGAAGCCCTGCGCACCTATGTCACTCGGGAACTTGAGCCCATTGTAACCAAATACTTCGACAACGTGCGTGAAGCGCAAGTCACGTTTGGTCGCGCCCGCAGCTTCTTTACATGCGATATCAACGTCTACATGGGGAACGGCCTGCTTCTGCGCGGCGAGGGAGAAGCGGCCGACGCGCGGGCCGCATTTGATGATGCGGCGGAGCATATTGCCAAGCGTCTACGCCGCTATCATCGCTGGTTGGTCGAGCACGCGCGCGAGGCCGCCCATCGGGAGCGGCCGCAACCGGCGCGGCAATATATTCTCCGCCAAACCGAAGCAACAGAACCGGCCGAAACGTCCCAACAAATCATCGACCATGCCACCTACGCGACCGTCGTTGCCGAGATGCCGACGGAAATCAGCGAACTTTCCGTTGGCGAGGCAGTCATGCGCATGGATTTGGCCGATCAGCCGGTGTTGATGTTCCGCAACCGCGCAACCGGTCAGCTGAACGTCGTTTACCGCCGCAATGACGGCAATATCGGCTGGATCGATCCTTCCGAAGCAGAAGCTGGAGAGACAAAAGGCGAAGAGCAATAGATGTTTTTTGCCTCCGCGTCGGCCCGGCGAGCACGCCCGCAAGCCGTGCGCAACTGACCGCAGGCGGCCAGGATGTCAGCTCCGCGGGGCATCCGCACCGGCGCGGCATATCCGGCTCCCATCACGATCTCGGCAAAACGCTCTAAGGCCTCCGGAGTCGAGGGATCAAAGCTACTTCCCGGCCAAGGGTTGAACGGGATGAGATTCACTTTGCACGGGATCCCCTTGATCAACCGCACAAGCTCCTTCGCCTCCGCTTCCGAATCGTTAACACCGCGGAGCATGACATACTCGAAAGTAATACGCCTTGCATTCGATGCGCCTGGATAGCGCCGACAAGCTTCAATGAGTTGAGCAAGGGGGTATTTCCGATTCAGCGGGACCAGCTCGTCGCGCAGCGAGTCTCGAACCGCATGCAAAGAAACGGCCAAGTTCACGCCGAGCTCCTCGCCGACTCGCTGCATCATGGGAACGACTCCGGCGGTCGAAAGCGTAATCCGCCTACGAGAAAGGCCAATACCTTCGCCGTCCATCAGAATGCGAAGCGCCTTTGCAACGCTGTCGTAATTGTAAAGCGGTTCCCCCATGCCCATGAATACAATGTTTGAAAGCAGCCGGGGTGTTCCCCCCTGCGGAGTAGGCCACTCCCCGTAGAAGTCGCGCAACGCCATGAATTGGCCGACAATTTCCGCTGCGCTCAAATTCCGCACCAGCTTTTGTGTGCCGGTATGACAAAATCGGCAAGAAAGCGTGCACCCGATCTGCGATGAGACACATACAGTACCCCGCGCATCTTCAAGATCAGGGATATAGACCGTCTCAGCCATTTGGCCGTCACGGAAACGCATCAAAAATTTTTTTGTGCCATCGCTGCTCTGCTCTACCGCCACCACCTGAGGCCGCGAGATGACAAAGCGCTCCGAAAAGCGCTGTTGCAGCGGCTTGGCAATGTTCGAACATTGGCTGAAATTCCGCACGCCATGATGATAGATCCAATGCCAAAGTTGGCGTGCTCGAAATGGCTGTTCGCCCATGGCACGGATTTCCGATTCGAGTTCCGTGCGCGAGAGGCCGACCAGATCCACGCGACCGTCCTCCATGCGCGGGGGAGGAGGCGCAAACGCCGCTGCCTTGGCCAAGATGCGCGCTTGCTCAAGGCTTGAGGTGGTCTCGGCAAGGGCGGCGGTCATTGACCCGTGCGTGACTATTTGCTCGGGCATGCTTTCAAAATGCGTGCATATGCAGCCGAGAAGCCGCGCAGGCTGAAAACATCGGTGATCGTGCCCACCCCGCGTGGCGATGGAGCATGCGTAATCGCTTCCCGGTGGCGATGCATCGCATTCACCACGGCATGCCCATCGCGCGCAAAGGCTGAGCGTTGGGCCGTGTAGAAGTCGAATGCGGTTTTATCCATGAGCAATCGCACCGTCGCATTCGGCGGATAGGTATAGCCCGCGCTGATGGCCACCGTGTCGCGGCTCGTCGGACGCTCCGTAACCGTCAATATCACCTCCCCTCGGCCGGGGATCTTCGGATTGGAGCTGCGGGCGCGCGTAAACGCGTAGCACACCGTACGCGTGCCTTCGATATGGGTCGCCGCCGTCCAGTCTTCAAATCGTCCGAGCGGCCGAGGCTGATCGGCGCGTGGGGCGGATTTGGTGGCACTGCCGTGCGGGCGTGTGCTTGCCTGTTCGGCATGGCCGGCCAGGGGAAAAAGCAGGGCAAGGCCGAAAATGAGAGAAGATGCTCGCATAGATCATCGACGCTTTGGTGTACCACTGATAAGGCTTGCCTTTCGTCTCGGCAAGCCAGGCCCTGTCCCTGCTTGCTTCCGGTGCGGTGGGCTCTCGATTACTGCACGGGAGAAAAATCGCTGGGCCGCAGAATCCGGTTTTCTTGCCGCACGAGCGCGCCCAATTCTTTGGATCGGCGCAAAAAATCCTGCCAGGCGGGATCCGCCGCCATGGCATTGCGCCGGCGCTCCCGGTCGGCTTGGTCTTCATAAGCCCAAAGATGCACCACGGTGTTCAGCTCGCCTTCCACGGTGGTAAACCAGCCGATGCATCGGCCCAGATATTTTTGCTGCAGCGGCCAGCCATATTCTTTGTAGAGCGCCACCCACTCCGGCATACGGCCTGGGTGACACGTGTAAATGCGGAGATCAACAATCATCCTTTGCCTCCCTCTTTGCCTCCTCGGAATCCGCGCTACACATTCATGTTAAGGCGATTCCTCGAGATTTCCTATCGATAAAGGAGATCTCTCGCACGCAGCCCCTGGAATGCGGCAAGGTCCTTCAACCATTCGGATTCTCTGGCTTGAGAATCGGCTCCATTTTCGATCGCCGCAAGCGTTTTCTTTGGTCCGACCAGGCAGATGGCTCAGCGGGCTTACGCGCTCTCAGCCGAGGATGCGGCCGAGAACGCGAGCAGTGTAGTCGACCACCGGGATGACACGTCCGTAATTGAGGCGTGTGGGGCCGATGACCCCGAGAGCGCCGACGATTCGGTTGTTGCGGTTGCGCGCGGGAGCCACCACCATAGAGAGGCCGGAGACGCCGAACAAAGTACTTTCCGCACCAATGAAGATGCGCACGCCGTCCGAATTCTCCACAAGCTCCAGGAGCTTGAGGGTGGTCTCGTGCATTTCCAACCGATCGAACAACATCTGAATGGTGGCGAGTTTTTCGATCTGCGTCACATCTGCCAAAAGCTTCGCCTGGCCACGGATAATCAGTGAGCCGCCGCGGCCCTCTCCGGTCCACGTGGCAAGGCCCGCTTCAACCACTTGGGTTGCAAGCGCATCCAGCTCGGTGCGATGCGCGGCAATCTCTGCCGCCACCAGCTTATACAATTCAGGCAAAGCCTGCCCGTTCAACCGGGCGTTCAGATAATTTCCCGCCTGCTGCAATGCAGATGCAGGGGTGCCCGGCGGCAGCTCAATCACCCGGTTCTCCACCTGACCATCGGCATTGACCAATATAACCAGCGCGCGATTGGCCCCGAGCGAGACAAACTCGATATGCCGAAGCGGTCCCTCTGTCTTCGGGGCAAGCACCAAACCTGCTGCGGAGGAAAGGCCGGCAAGAAGGTTCGAAGCCTCGGTCAGCAATTCTTCCAGGCTCCGCCCGTTCGCGGCGAGCGCGGCACCGATCGCCTCTTGTTCCTCTTCACCAAGCTCGCCGAATTGCAGCAGCCCCTCCACGAACAGCCGAAGCCCCCGCTCTGTGGGCAGGCGCCCGGCAGAGGTGTGCGGAGCGAACAATAACCCGAGTTCCGTGAGATCCGCCATGACATTGCGGATGGTCGCCGGTGAAAGTGCCATCGGAAGACGGCGGGAGAGCGTGCGGCTTCCGATCGGTTCGCCGGTTTCCAGATATTGTTCGACGATTTCGCGCAACACGGCAGCCGAGCGGCTGTCCAGCCCGGGCGGCAGGCTCGTGCCGCGCAGGGAGAGAGCCCCAGGAGAGAAAAGCGGTCTCGTCGACTGATCCATAACACTTTGCCCCCTCATCTTCGGAGCCTGAATGAGGTAAGTATGGTGCAAAAGTAGGTCAATTACCGCGGAGAAATCGCTCAGCGAAAGCTTGCGAAGCACTGTCCCGCTTGTATGAGATATGTCAAGCTCGCTATCTCCTCCGCCAAGCCCTCGCTTCAATTTAGGAGTAAGTTGATGCGTCTTTCCGGCCGCGCGCCCGATGCTCTTCGCGAAGTTACGATCACCCCCGGTTACGCGTATCATGCCGAGGGTTCGGCGCTGATCCGCATGGGACGGACGGAGGTTCTTTGCACGGCCTCGGTGGACAGCCGGGTGCCCCCCTTTCTGCGCGGCAGCGGTGAAGGTTGGGTGACCGCCGAATACGGGATGTTGCCGCGATCGACCCATACCCGCTCCGATCGCGAGGCCGCCCGCGGGGGGCAATCCGGCCGAACGAAAGAGATTCAGCGGCTTATCGGGCGCAGCCTGCGTGCGGTGGTGGATCGGGCGGCGCTTGGCGAGATGACGATCACAGTGGATTGCGATGTGCTGAATGCCGACGGCGGCACGCGTTGCGCCGCGATTAGCGGAGGGTATGTCGCACTCGCGCTCGCGCTGCGCCATTTGCAGCGCATGAACGTGATCGCCCGGCCGGTGCTGAAGGGGCAGGTCGCCGCGGTTTCTTGCGGCATCGTCGGCGGCGAGGCGGTGCTGGACCTCGACTATGAAGAAGATTCGATCGCAGAGGCCGACGCAAACTTCGTACTGACCGAACAAGGCGGCATCGTGGAAATCCAGGCCACGGCAGAACGCGCCCCTTTTTCTGAAGAAGAACTCTCGACCCTGATCAGACTGGCACGGCAGGGCGTGCAGCGGCTGTTTGCGGCGCAACGCGAAGCGATGGATCGCGCCTAATGGCCCGCCGCTTCTCCTCCGGTGCTACGCTTGTGCTGGCCAGCCACAACAAAGGCAAAGTGGCGGAGTTCGTCGAGTTGCTCTCCCCCTTTTCGTTGAGAGTGGTTGCGGCCGCTGAGCTTGGCCTTGCCGAGCCGGAAGAGGAAGCTGATGACTTTGTCGGGAACGCCCGGCTGAAAGCGTTGGCCGCTGCCCGAGCCTCCGGGTTACCGGCTCTTGCCGATGATTCGGGGTTTTGTCTCGCCGCCTTGGGGGGTGCGCCCGGTGTCCACTCGGCCCGGTGGGCAGGGCCAGGGCGAGATTTCGCCGCCGCGATGCAGCGCGTGCAGGCGGAACTCGGCGCCGCCACGGATCGCCGCGCATGGTTCGCCTGTGCGCTGGCGCTTGCTTGGCCCGATGGGCATACGGAAACCTTCTTTGGTCGGGTGGAAGGCATGGCTGTCTGGCCGCCGCGCGGAAATCAAGGCTTCGGGTATGATCCGATGTTCTGCCCTCTGGGAGAAAAAGAGACCTATGGCGAAATGGCGCCAGCGCGTAAGCAACTCGGCAGCCATCGCGCCCGCGCCTTTGCCGCCCTGGCACGCGCCTGCCTGCCCAAGGACGGGAAAGAAACGCATGCCCTGTTGCCATTTTGGCATTCCGCACGCACATAGAGAGGCGTGAACTTGCGAAGAGGAACATACGCGCGAACGTTCGCGCCCGATCCCCAGGCCCCTCCCACCCGCCTCTGCGACTCGGCGGGGTGCACCGCTGCCGGTGAATATCGCGCCCCGAAATCACGCGATCGGCTGCGAGAATATTGGTGGTTCTGCCTCGAACACGTGCGCCAATACAACGCGGCGTGGGATTACTATAAAGGCATGTCTCCCGCCGAGATCGAAGCGCATCTGCGTTCGGATGCCTGTTGGCAGTTGCCGACCTGGCCGCTTGGTAGCCTCGGCAATGTGCATAGCCGATTTGACCACCTTCACGAGCAGGCGCGCGCTTTTGCAAGCGCGCAAACGTCCGAGCCGGGCCCTGTCAAACAATCCGCGCCGCCGGATTTGCGCGAGCCGCTGTCGACGCTTGGGCTGCATTGGCCAACGACGCTCGCGGAAGTGAAGGCCCGTTATAAAGAGCTTGCGAAACGCCATCACCCCGATGCGACAGGCGGCGACCGCACCGCCGAAGAGCGATTGAAATCCATCAACCTCGCCTATGCCAGGCTTCGCACGCGCCTTGCAGAAATGCCGCAAGGGAATTCTCGCCGTTGATGGACGTTTCTCGCTTGGGCAGCGCAACTTCTTAAAGGGACGTTTTCTTCTCCTCCACGGCGAGGTAAAGTTCGAACTTCAGCGATAGGATGTCCATCTCGATGACTCGCATTTCTGCGTTGGCTGAAATCCGCTCCACGCCGATTTCCGAAATCGACCTGCCCGATACCAAGATCTCCGCCCGCGAGGCTTTTGGCATCGACAGCGATATGGAAGTGCCGGCCTTCTCGGTTCGCACCGAGCACGTGCCCGATTTCGATGCGGCCTATGTCTTTGACAAGGAAACGACGCTGGCAATACTTGCCGGCTTTGCGTTCAACCGCCGGGTGATGATCCAAGGCTATCATGGCACCGGCAAATCCACCCATATCGAACAAGTTGCTGCGCGGCTGAATTGGCCCTGCGTTCGAGTGAACTTGGATAGCCACATCAGCCGCATCGACCTGATCGGCAAGGATGCGATCGTGCTGAAAGAAGGCAAACAGGTCACGGAATTCCGGGAAGGTATCTTGCCCTGGGCGCTGCAACACCCTTGCGCGCTGGTATTTGACGAATACGATGCCGGGAGGCCCGATGTGATGTTCGTGATCCAGCGGGTGTTGGAAGTAGAGGGCAAACTGACGCTGCTGGACCAGAATCGCGTGATTCGACCGCATCCGGCGTTTCGGCTGTTTGCGACCGCAAACACGGTGGGGCTTGGCGATACCACCGGGCTTTATCATGGCACGCAACAAATCAACCAGGGCCAAATGGACCGCTGGAATATCGTGGCCACGCTGAATTACCTGCCGCACGCGCAGGAGGTTGCCATCGTTATGGCCAAGCTCGGCATCGATCCGTCCGATCAAGCCATGCGCAAGCAGGTCGAAGCCATGGTTGCGCTTGCCGATCTGACCCGTGCGGGGTTCATCAACGGCGATATTTCCACCGTGATGTCGCCCCGTACCGTGATCACTTGGGCGGAAAACGCCCGGATTTTCGGGGATCTCGCGCTTGCGTTCCGCATGACGTTTTTGAATAAGTGCGATGAAGCGGAACGCCCCACAGTGGCCGAATACTATCAGCGTTGTTTCGGGGTCGAGCTGCCCGTCGGGAATGCTCCGCGATCCATGAGGTAAAGCTTTCCGGCATGCCCCGCAAAGACAACACCCGCAGCGAAGAATTCCAGCGCGCCACGGCCAGCGTTCTTCGGGCTATTGCGCACCAGCCGGAAGTGCAGGTTGCGTTTCAGCCCGGGCCTGCCGGCGTTTCCGGTAAACGTGCGCGCTTGCCGTTACCGAGCCATGCGTTGGGCGCGGCCGAGCGCGCGCGTCTGCGCGGTGCGGCGGATGCGTGCGCGCTTCGGCTTCGGCTGCACGACGAAGCTTTGCACGCGGCGCGCAGCCCTGCGCCACGCGAAGCGAAAGAAGTCTTCGACGCGCTCGAGCAAGTCCGCGTGGAAGTGGTGGGCGCTCGGCACATGCAAGGGGTTGCGGCGAATCTTCGCGCGCGTCTGATCGAGGCCTGCCACGCCGAAGGCTACGACCGCATGACTCACAAGGACCAAATGCCTGCGGCCGGAGCGCTGGCGCTGCTGGCACGCGAGCGCCTCTCCGGCGAGGAGGCGCCGGAAGCCCTGCGTGCCGTGCTGGCCGAATGGCGAAGCAGCCTGAGTGAGGCCGCCGAGCGTGCGCTCTCGGAAATGGCTGCGACGCAGGATGAACAAGCGGCGTTCGCCCGGGCAGCGCGCAAGCTGCTGGCTGCCGTGAATCTGGCCGAAGCGGAAGCCGAGCTTGAAGCGAATGCGGACGATAATAAGGAAAATCAAGATGGTGAGCAAAGCTCTCAGCAGGACAATGCTGCCGAGAGCGAAAGCGGTTCCGCCATGGAAGCAGAGTCCCTGCTCGGCGCGCAACCTGAGGAAGGAGAGGTTGAGGCGGGCGAAGAGCTTGACGGAATGGAGGCAGAAGGCGCGGCGGAAGGCGAAGATCGCCCTTCCGGCCCACAGCCGCAACGGGAGCGGCCGGGAGAGGACCATGCCTCCGCGTACCACGCCTTTACCCGCGCCTTTGACGAAGAGGTAGCCGCCGAAGATCTCTGCGATCCGGAGGAGCTCATCCGGCTCCGCCAGCAGCTCGATCAGCAGTTACACCACCTTCAAGGGGTGGTTGCGAAACTTGCCAATCGGTTGCAACGTCGGCTGCTTGCTCAGCAAACCCGCGCCTGGGAGTTCGACCTGGAAGAAGGGCTTTTGGATGTCGGCCGGCTTGCGCGCGTCGTGGCCAATCCGCTGCACCCGCTGTCTTTCAAGCGCGAACGCGACACCGAGTTCCGCGACACCGTGGTTACGCTGCTGATCGACAATTCCGGGAGCATGCGCGGCCGCCCCATCACCGTTGCGGCGATGTGCGGGGATATTCTGGCCCGCACCTTGGAACGGTGTGCGGTGAAGGTGGAAATTTTGGGTTTCACCACGCGCGCCTGGAAAGGCGGGCAGAGTCGCGAGCGCTGGGTGGCGATGGGCAAGCCGCGGAATCCCGGGCGGCTGAATGACTTGCGGCACATCATCTATAAAGCGGCCGATACGCCTTGGCGGCGGGCTCGGAAGAATCTAGGCCTGATGCTGCGAGAAGGGTTGCTGAAAGAGAATATCGACGGCGAAGCCTTGCTTTGGGCTTATCGGCGGTTGCTAGCCCGCCCCGAGCGGCGGCGCATTCTCATGGTGATCAGCGACGGCGCACCGGTGGATGACAGCACGCTTTCCGTCAATCCCGGCAACTATCTGGAAAAGCACCTGCGCGAGGTGATCCACGAGATCGAAAGCCAAGGGATCGTTGAACTGACCGCAATCGGCATCGGCCATGACGTGACGCGATATTATCGCCGTGCCGTCACCATCGTGGACGCCGAAGAGCTGGGCGGCACCATGATGAAAAATCTCACCGAGCTCTTCGATGAAGATGCCGCCGCGGCGTGGGCGCGCGCCAGCATGATTCAGGCTCCGCTGGTGGCATAAGGGCTCTCTGAGAGCGTAGAGAAAAAAGGGGGGAAGCCGCATGCGCCGCCTGCGGATCGGCGTTGATTTTGGAGCCAGCAAGATTGAAGTGGCCGCGTTATCGCCGGAGAGCAGCTTTCTTTTTCGCGAGCGCGTGCCAACCCCCCATTCTTACGACGAAACCATCGCCGCCGTTGTCGGATTGGTGAACAAGGCCGAACAAATCCTCGGCGAGAAAGCCAGCGTTGGCGTCGGCTTTCCTGGCCGCATTGATCCGGCGACAGGTTTTGTACAAGACCAAACCCCGCTGAACGGGCATCCGTTTGACCGCGACCTTGCCCAAGCCCTCAAGCGCGAGGTGCGCATCGCCAACGATGCGGTCTGCTTTGCCGTAAGCGAAGCAACCGACGGTGCCGGCGCCGGCGCACGCGTGGTGTTCGGCGCAGTTTTCGGCAGCGGGGTGGGCGGCGGGGTTGTCGTGGAAGGGCGCCCGATCATCGGGGCAAACGGTTTGGCTGGAGAATGGGGGCATAATCCGTTTCCTTTCTCCGATGCCCACGAGCTTCCCGGCAAACGCTGCTGGTGCGGGCAATTCGGCTGTAATGAGACGGTGCTCTCGGGCATCGCCCTTGCCGAGGATTACTTCGGCCCCGGAGCCCATGATGCCTCCACCCTCCCAGCCCGCGCTCGGGCAGGAGACGCTCGTGCAAAGGCGGCGCTGCAGCGCCATACCGAACGCGTCGCCCGCGCGCTTGCGCAAGTGGTGAACCTGATAGACCCTGATGTGATCGTGCTCGGCGGAGGGCTCTCCAATATGGAGCACCTTTATACCGAGGTGCCGAAATTGATGCAGAAATGGCAATTCCGCGGCCTCGGCCGGGCGGAGCTGCGGCGCGCTCAGTATGGCGACAGCTCCGGCGTGCGCGGCGCGGCCTGGCTCTGGCCGCTCGAGGCCACGGAACGCTGAAAGCAGGCCCCTCGGAGTTCCCCCAAACGCACTTCAGAGGCGCTCGCTCAGCGCGATGGCGACGCGGCAGCCGGCTTTAATGAGCGCGCTTAAGACCCGATAGCCGGGAGTTTCCTCTGCGCCATGGGCAAGCCCGATGTCGCGGTGCTCAAGCTCATCGCCCCGAAAAGCCTCGATCGTTTCGCGAAGCTTCTGCTCGTTCTGGCCGAGCGCATGGGCCTGGCGCGCGTAATGCGCATCGATGGCTTCCTCGACTGCAACCGTACACGCCATGGCAGCGCGCTCACCCATCGCCGCGGTGGCAGCGCCGAGCACAAAGCCGGCAATATGCCAAAGCGGCAAGAGCGCGGTGGGACGCACGCGACGTTCTACCAACAACATATTGAAGGCAGCCAGATGCTCCTGCTCCTGCTTCTGCATCTGCCGCAGAAGCGGAGAACACGATGCGTTGCCGAGCACTGCAAGCTGGCCCTCGTAGATCCGGATCGCGCCATACTCGCCCGCGTGATCCACCCGAAGAATGCGTGCAATCTGCTCCTTAGGGGGCGGATCTCCGGGAAAATAGCTCTCGGTGGTCGGCGTGGTCATGCTTTCTTGCTCCGGCTGCGCCAAAGAAAAGTCGCCAGAACCGCCGAAAAGGCCAGTGCGAACACCATGTTCATAGCAGCCATTGATACTTTGAGGCCCGGAATCAAATAGCTCGGCGCGTCACACGGCTTGCTGGGCAATGCCGGCATTTGCGCCAGTCTCTCCGCCACGCTGAGTCCGCTCAGATGCGGTGCGGAACACTCCGGTAGCGGGCTTGGCCATGCCCCCGCTTCGACCCCGACATGCACAAAGGCAAGCGCGGCGTCAGCAAAAATCACCAGGGCTAATGCTGCCAACAGCAGACGCGAGATGCGATAGGACGAAACCAGCGCAAATATTCCAAGCAAGGCCGCAACCCGATAAGGCCAACGTTCCAACAAACACAAGGGGCAAGGGGCGAGCCCTCCCATGCGCTCGGCGGCAAACGCCACGCCAAGCGCCGCCCCGGCCGCGAGCACTGAAAGCAGACTTGCCCAACGAGTCGATGCGGAGTCCATGCGCTGCGATATCGCGAGCAGCCAGATACGGCAAGCGCTCTCTCCATTGCAGCCGGAGAAGGGCGGGCTTAAGCTTTCCGCAACATGACGACCAAAACGGAGGGGAGGGAGAGAAAATGCTCAAACTTTGGGGGCGGGCCAATTCCAGCAATGTGATGAAGGTGATCTGGCTTTTAGAAGAACTCGGCCTTCCCTATGAGCGGATCGACGCGGGCGGGGCGTTCGGGCGAACCAACACGCCCGAGTATCGGGCCATGAACCCGACGGGCCTGGTGCCCACCCTGCAAGATGGCGACTTCTCGCTTTGGGAAAGCAACGCCATTCTGCGCTATATCTGTGACGCTCACGCCCCGGGCACGACACTCTGGCCGCAATCGCCGAAAGCGCGCGCCAACATCGATCGTTGGATGGAATTTCACCACACCTTGGTGCGCCCGCAAGGTGTCATATTCTTCGGGCTGGTCCGCAGCGCACCCGAGCAGCGCGATATGGCAGCCATCGCCGAAGCAGCAAAAGAAGCCGCTCGATATTGGACGATTTTGGATAGCGCGCTTGCGCATCATGCCTATCTTGCGGGCGATGCGCTGAGCTTGGCGGACATTGTCTGGGGTCCCAACCTGCACCGTTGGTTCTTCTTTGCCATCGAACGGCCCGAGGCGCCGCATTTGCGTGCCTGGTATGAACGGCTGTTGCAGCGGCCGGCCTATCGGCAACACGTCGCCGTTACGCCGACGTAGGGCTGCTAACGGCCTGTGAGAATCCGCTCGAACAACTGGCGAACGGTCGGGATAAACCCGTTAGAATAAAACGGATCCGTTGCAAAACGAAAGGCGTTATGCCCGCTGAACATCAAATTGTGCTCGATCGCTTCCGGATCGTCACCGACATGGCTTATGGCTTGCAGTGTTTTTTGAATGCAAAAGCTCCGCGGATCCCCCTTCTTGCCCGTACTATAGGTGGGGCCCTGCTGACTCCAATTGGAAAAGCGGCACTGGCTTAAGCAGCCCATGCATGCCACTTGATCGGCAAGGATTTGCCGTGCTTTCTCGGGCGTAACGAAAATCAACGTGCTATCGGGCGTGCGCATCGCTTCCGTAAAACCTTGCGCCTGCCACTCACGGACGCGGGCAAGATCCGCTGGGGTAAGATAAACCGGACGCTTGCGAGGGCCAATCCCGTACTCGGCCACATGCTCCCCGACAACTTCGGTGGTATAAGCCACCTGGCGTTCGTTGCGATCTCGTAATTCCTGGAGATAACTGTTATTCACCGCACTTGAATAGAACCCGGTGGGAGAAAAGCGGTTGAGCAAAACATCGCCTTCCTTCAGCGTCAGCAGCCGCTGCTTCCACGCATCGCCGATCGGGCTTTCTTTGGTCAGTAGCGGACGCGTACCAAATTGAAACGCGATCGGACCAAGCTCGGGGTTATCAATCCAGTCTTCCCACTCTTCCAACCACCAAACGCCGCCGGCCATAATAATCGGCGTCTCTCCCAAGCCGAATTCGCGCATGAGCTTGCGCAATGCACGCACCCTTGGGTAGGGATCTTCTGGTTTGGTAGGATCCTCGGTGTTAGAAAGCCCGTTATGGCCGCCGGCAAGCCAGGGATCTTCATAGACCACACCGCCCAACCATTCGGCCACCTTATGATAGGCGCGGCGCCAGAGCGCGTTAAATGCACGTGCGGAAGAAACAATCGGATAGTAATAAACCCCAAACCGTGCCGCAATTTCGGAAAGCCGATACGGCATGCCGGCTCCGCATGTCAGGCCGTGGATAAGCCCTTTCGCCCCTTCCAGAACACCGGTGATCACGCGTTCGGCTGCCGCCATTTCCCAGAGGATATTGGCGTGAATGCGCCCCTTCCCTTGGGCAAGGTCATGTGCGCGCTGGGCTTGCGCTATCCCGCCCTGAATGGCATAGGCAACCAGTTCTTCATGACGCTCCAGGCGCGTGCGCCCGCGATAGACTTGTTCGATACGGTTCCCGTTCGCATCATAGCTATCGGCGTTCACGGCGCTGAACGTGCCTACACCGCCGCCGGCAGCCCAATGTCCGGACGTAATACCGTTTGAGACCGAAATGCCCTTGCCGCCCTCAACCAGGGGCAACACTTCCACCCCTCCGATGCGGATTGCATTAATAGCCTTCATGGCTGATTTCGCCCATTTCACTCGCTTTGGACTAGCTCTATTTTCCCGCCTTTCTTTATCCGGCAGCTTTCTCCGTTTCTTGCTTCTCAGGCCGCTCTTTTGCACCCAAAACCTGTTTGCTGATATCGGCGCCTGTGAGCTGATCCACCATCCGCATGGAAAGCTTCACTTTGCCGCGTTCGTCAAAACCGATCACTTTCACCTTTACCGTATCACCCACATTGACCACATCGGTGGTCTTGGCAACACGCTTGGGCGCAAGCTCGCTGATATGCACAAGCCCGTCCCGAGAGCCAAGAAAATTCACGAAGGCACCGAAATCCGTGGTTTTGACCACTTTGCCTGTATAAATCGCACCAAGTTCGGGTTCCGCCACAATGCCGCGAATCCAATCGATCGCAGCTTGCGCTTGGGTTTCCGAGGTGGCGGCGATTTTCACGGTGCCGTCATCCTCGATGTCGATCTTGGTACCGGTCTGCTCCACGATCTCACGGATCACCTTGCCGCCGGTTCCAATCACCTCGCGGATCTTGTCCTTTGGTATGGTCATCACGGTCACGCGCGGAGCGGTTGCCGCCACCTCGCGGCGCGAACCTGCCAGGGCCTTGGACATCTCGCCCAGAATATGCATGCGCCCTTCGCGGGCTTGCTCCAGGGCAAGGCGCATAATTTCCGGAGTAATGGAGGCAATCTTGAGGTCCATCTGCAGGCTGGTGACGCCGCGCTCCGTGCCGGCGACTTTGAAATCCATATCGCCCAGGTGGTCTTCATCGCCCAAGATGTCGGAAAGCACGGCAAAACCGCGCTCTTCCTTGATCAGGCCCATGGCAATTCCGGCCACCGGGCGCGCAATGGGAACGCCGGCATCCATCAAGGCGAGCGAACAGCCGCAAACGGTCGCCATGGAGGAACTGCCATTGCTTTCGGTAATTTCGCTGACCAACCGGATGGTGTAGGGAAAACTCTCTTTTTCGGGCAGAAGCGGGTGAATGGCGCGCCATGCCAGCTTGCCGTGACCGACTTCCCGGCGCCCGGGGCTCCCAAGCCGGCCGGTCTCGCCCACGGAATAAGGCGGGAAGTTGTAGTGCAGGATGAAATGCTCGCGGTATTCGCCCTCAAGCGCGTCCACGATTTGCTCGTCCTCGCCGGTGCCGAGCGTGGCAACACAGAGAGCTTGGGTCTCGCCACGGGTAAACAGCGCACTGCCATGCGTGCGCGGGAGCACGCCCACCTCGCACACAATCGGCCGGATCGATTTCGTATCGCGCCCATCAATGCGGATTCCCGTATCCAAAATAGCATTGCGGACAATATTGGCTTCCAGCTCTTTCAAAAGCGGTTTGGCCGCCTCCGGGTCAAACCCCTCTTCGGCCAGGCGGGCAAGCACTGCCTCCTTCACGGCATTGATTTTGTCGTGGCGCGCCTGCTTGGCTTTTTCCCGATAGGCTTCGGCAAGCTCGCTTTGTGCCAAAGCCTTGATCCGCTGGCTAAGCATCTGCTGTTCCGGAGATGGTTCCGGCAACGGCCAAGGATCTTTCGCCGCGACCTCGGCAAGCTCGATAATAGCCTGGATCACCGGCTGAAATGCGGCATGGCCGAACGTCACCGCGCCGAGCATAACTTCCTCGGAAAGTTCGTGCGCTTCGCTTTCCACCATCAGCACGCCCTCGGCGGTGCCGGCCACCACCAGATCAAGCGCAGAGGCCGGAAGCTGCTGCGCGGTCGGATTCAGCACGTATTGCCCGTCGATATAACCAATGCGCGCCGCGCCCACGGGGCCGAAAAACGGCATCCCCGAAAGGGTCAGCGCGGCCGAGGCGCCGATCATGCTGACAATGGCCGGATCATTCTCCAAATCGTGGCTGAGCACGGTTGCGATCACTTGCACTTCATTGCGGAAGGCAGCGGGAAACAGTGGACGGATGGGCCGGTCAATCAAGCGGCTGACAAGGGTTTCATGCTCGCTCGGACGGCCCTCGCGTTTGAAGAAACCGCCGGGAATTTTGCCGGCTGCGAAGGCACGTTCCTGATAGTTGACGGTAAGGGGGAAGAAATCCTGTCCTGGTTTGACGGTTTTTGCCCCGACCGCGGTGCAAAGCACCACGGTGTCCCCGTAGCGCACCATAACGGCACCGTCCGCCTGACGGGCAATCTTGCCCGTTTCCATCACGAGCTTACGTCCGCCCCAGTCCAGTTCTTTACGAAAATATTCGAACATCGCGTGCATCCTTGCATAGCCTGCGACGCGGCTTTGCGGCGTGACGGATGAAGGGTCTAACCTCTGATCGGGGTCGGCGCCTCGGACGACATGGAAGCGGTCTCGGCGGCGAAGAAAATGGCCGCGCCGCACTGCCATGTGGCCGGAGACGCCGATGCGGATCCCGCTTGCGAGGGTAAGGTACCGGATCGGCCGTCAGTCGTTCCGCCGCGTGCACGACGGAGAGAGCCCTCAAGCTCCCGTTGGGTATTGGTTCTTCGCCATTTCGGCGCAGGACCGAACACTTCTAGCCGCTATATAGCGGTGATTGTAGCCAGCGCCATAGGCAATCCTCGCTAGCGACGCAAATTCAAGCGTGCGATCAAGGTTTCGTAACGCTGGAGGCTTTTGCGCTTGAGGTAATCCAAAAGCCGCCGCCGGCGGCCAACCATCATCAAGAGGCCCCGCCGGCTATGGAAATCCTTCGGATGCGCCTTGAGATGCTCGGTTAAGTTATTGATCCGCTCGGACAGCAAAGCCACCTGAACCTCAGCGCTCCCCGTGTCGTTCGGAGCGGTGGCAAATTCTCGGATCAGCCCAACACGGCGCTCATCGGTGATCGACATCATATTTCTCCTTTGCTCGTCACGGCGCGCTCTGGGCTCACGAACAGCCGTTCTGGTTTCAACCAACCGCTTTGCAGCCGGCACAGGCCCAAGAGGCGGTCTCCCATCACAGCCCGCACCAACCCGCCATGCGGATCGGCCGCTTTCGGAATCCGACCCATCAACGCAACCAAGCTGATGGCTTGGCCGTGCGAAAGGTTGGCGCCTTCTGCTGCGGTTAGGGCCAGCGCCGGGATGTCGGCCAGCGCGGTCGCAACCGGAAGCAGAAGCTCCCTCGGCGCGGGGCCCGTATCGCTTAAGGTTCGCAATTTGTCCAGAGTAATCGCTTGCGCCTCATCGAAAGGGCCGACCCGCAGCCGGCGCAACGCTGCAATATGTCCAACCGTGCCGCAGGCGATGGCAAGATCACGCGCCAAGCTTCGCATATAAACGCCCTTGCCGGCAACGACTTCAAAAACCGCATGGTCGGCATCAGGCCGGGCGGTAAGCTCAAACCGCTCCACCCATGCCGGACGCGGCTTGAGTTCCACCGGCCGGCCTTCCCGGGCGAGGTCATAAGCGCGTTCGCCCGCCACTTTCACCGCCGAAAACATAGGCGGCACTTGCATGGTCGTCCCGAGGAAGCGCGGAAGCACCGCCCGAATCTCTTCGTCGGAAGGCCGATGGCCAGAGGTTGCGATGACCTTTCCGTCCGCATCATCAGTATCCCGTGCCTCGCCAAAACCCAGCGTAAAGCGGTAAAGCTTGGTGCCGTCCATGACATAGGGGACGGTTTTCGTGGCCGCGCCGAGCGCAATCGGGAGCACCCCCGTCGCCAAGGGATCAAGCGTACCGCCATGCCCGGCTTTTTGGGCGCCGAACATCTGACGCACGAGATTCACGACCTCGGTACTCGTCAATCCAGGTGGTTTGTCAATCACCAGCCACCCGTCCACGGGGCGGCCTCGATGGCGGCGCATGGGGAAAATCCTTCCGTTGTCGTGCCTTTGCTGGCGAGCCATGCTCATCTGCCTCCGGCGACCTCATCGCGGCTCGCAGCCATGCTGCGCGCCACCAAGCGAGCCCCCGCTCCATCGCTGCCGCGGAAGCGTATCTTGAGCACGGAGACAAGCATGGCGGGCCTCATGCGAACATGGCGGCGATGGCGGCGGGATCCACTTCCTCCACGCTTGCTGCACTCCAGCGCGGGCTACGGTCCTTATCTACCACCATCGCCCGCACACCTTCGACAAAATCCGGGTGCCGGCTCACATGGCGGCTCAACGCGAGCTCGGTTTTCAGGCATTGGGCAAGCTCGCATTGAGCGCCGCGACGCAGAATCTCGAACGACCAGAGCAATGAGGCAGGCGAAGCCCGGCGCATCGCGGCAAGGGCCTGGCGGGCGAATTCCGTCTCTTCTGCGGCCAAGCCGGCGAGAATGGCAATGACACTTTCCGCTCCAAAACAGCGGTCGATGCAGGCACGGTGGGGCGAGAGCGAAAATGGCGGCAGCTTTTCCGCGAATGCGGCAAGTACTGCCACTCCGTCTTCCGCAATCGCAGCGGCCAAGGCCGAAAGACGCTCATGCGGCACGAAATGGGTGGCCAAACCCGCATGCACCGCATCGGCCCCATGAAGGCGCGCGCCGGTAAGGCCGAGATAAAAGCCGAGCTTACCGGGCAGACGGGGAAGGAAATAACTCGCCCCGATATCCGGGAAAAAGCCGATGCCGGTTTCCGGCATGGCAAATTCCGCCGATTCGGTCGCAACCCGGTAACGGCCATGCACGGAAACGCCGATACCGCCCCCCATGCAGATCCCATCCACAAGCGCGACATAAGGCTTCGGGTATTCGGCAATCGTGCGGTTGAGGGCATATTCCGCGGCGAAGAATTCTTCGACGGCTTCGGCATCGCCGGCCAGTGCCGCGTCGCGAACGGCCCGAATGTCGCCGCCGGCGCAAAACGCCCGGTTGCCGGCCCCCTCGATCAAGACAGCATGCACGGAGGGATCATCGCGCCACTCGGCGAGCGCACGGTCGATCAATCGCACCATCTCTAAAGTCAGCGCATTCAGCGCCTTGGGCCGGTTGAGCAAAAGCCGTCCGACACGACGATCCCGAATGGCAACAACGCTGGGTTCGAGGTTCATCCGAAATCCCCCTTTCAAGGACGCGGCCCTATAACCGCTCCCGCCTTCCACGGGAAGCGGGGGGACGCAGGATTTGGGATCTCTCAACGCTTTCCTGCTTTGCTTGCGCGCATGCAAAATTACGCCGAAGCCCTTGCCCCATTCCCACCCTCTCCAAAAGGCGCGCTTTCGCCGCTAACAAAACCCATTGAAGCGCTGCTGCGCGAGGGCGGAGATGCCCGGCTTACGCTCGATCCGAAAACCAAGCGCGATCGCTACGGCACCGCAGCCGAGCCCCGTCCGGCGCTTCGCTTCGGCTCGTGCACGGCCTCCACGGTGACGGTTCGGGGTTATCTTGCCGCGGAACGCTTTCGCCTCCGGATGTTGGCCGATGCCCCTCGGATGGGTATGGAGGCAACGCTCGCCGCTGCTACGGATTTCGTGGAGCAAGAAATCCTTCGCTTCTTTGCTGCGGAAAACTTAGCGCAGTGTGTGCTTGCTCCCTCGGGAACCGACGCTATCGCTCTGGGCACCCGCTTGCTTGCGGCACCCCTTGGTCGGGCGCCGGCGAAGGTGATCATGATGGCTGAGGAAGAGACCGGCAGCCATGTCCCGAAAGCGGTGCGTGCGGTCGTCACCTCTGCAGAGTTGCACCATATCCCCTTGCGGTCGCCGGATGGCATGCCTCGCGAGCCGGGCAAAGTGGCGGAAGATTGCGCCGACCTCATCGGTCCCGGTTCCGAGCCCATTTTGCTTCACCTGATCGATTGCTCCAAAACCGGCCTCACGGCGCCTCTTCCGAAAGATGCCGCGGCCTTGCAGGCAAGCTTTGCGGGGCTCGAAGTGATGGTGGACGCCTGCCAAGGCAGGCTATCGGTGTCAGCTTTGCACGACTACCTCGCTCGCGGCTGGCCGGTGGCATTGACCGGCTCGAAGTTTTTCGGCGGGCCACCGTTTTCCGGTGCACTTCTCATTCCCCGAGCGCGTCCGTTCCGGCCAGAATGGAGAGCACCAGCAAGCGCAGGCCTGCTTTGCCGATGGGCGGCAGCGTTGGCAGAAATGAACTGTTTTCGAGCCATTTCACAAGCGGCGTTTGCTGCCAAGCTGCAAGGCCTCAGAAGCACCCTGCGCGGCTATGCGGCAGCGCATCCGGGTATCACGCTTCTGCCCACCTACGGGCAAGACGGGGAGACCAGTGATTGGGGACAAACGATTTTCACTTTGGCTTTGCGCCACCCGCTCCACCCCGAGCGCTTCCTGGGAAAAGAGATATTATATGCCATTTATCAAGCTATGGGGGAGGATGGGCTCGGACGGCAAAACCATGCATTTCCCGCGTGTGAAATCGGCCAGCCCGTCATGGCCGGTGCGGTGCCGGCGCTTCGCATAGCCTTCGGAGCCGCCCTGGAGAGTGAGGCAGATCTGATGGTCTGCCTCGACAAACTTGCCTGGGCAAGAGACCAGGTTGCTGGAGTCCCGTTTCACCCACTCGCTTTCGCGCAGTAATCATTCCACAACAATTGTTGCGACGTTCCGCACGCTTCGGGCCCCACGCTTATCGCCCGGAACAATCAGCCGCAGCTCCTGTTTGGGGAGTCTCTGGCCATCTTTGCGATAGGCGAGAATGACGCGCTTTCCTTCAAACTCGGGGTCGATTTCCGCCAAGGCAAGGGCGATTGTGTAGCCGTCACGCCCGATAACCTTGACCACGATCCCGACCCGGCTGCCCGGCTTGGCTGGATCATACGCTTGCGCCTTCGCCAGCACGTCCCAAAGCAAAGGGCCGGTATAAGTCGCTGGCTTCTCTCCATGCATGCTGTGGAAGGACGCGTGAACATCAGTCGCCGGCATTTTTTCGATTTCTGCCAGCGAAAGATGCGCTTCGCCCCGAAGCTTGCTCTTGACCGTTACTTCCGAGAGAGCAGAAACGAAGGAAGCGGAGGGTTGCTCGGCATAAGCAACCGCTGGCCAACACGCAATACCAAGCGCAAAGCACACACGCAGCAATGTCCCGAAAAGAAGCGAACCCTGCGCCATGGTATTATTTGTATTATTTGGCTACCATCACGTCGGAAGTTTTGATCACCGCAACAGCCTATTGCCCACTTTCAGGTTCAATTCATCCACAGCCTCATCCGTCAAACGGTATTGCGGAAGGCAGGGGGCGGCTCGAACCGGCGCCAGTGCCGCTCCAAAAGCCGCGCGACGGCAAGAGTGGTTAAATCCCCATAATACGGGCCGACAACTTGGACGCCCACAGGCAAGCCGGCGCGTGTGAGCCCGAGCGGCGCAACAGTGGCTGGCAAGTGGAAGCCGCACGTAATCCCCGGCCAAAACAGCATATCGTTGTAGGCAATCTCCTTGCCGTTCACAACAATACGCCGCTCTCGGGTCGGAGTATCCGGCGTATGCAGGAAAGCAGGCGTGCCGATCACCGGACAAAGCAGTACATCCCATTCTTGAAAAAACGCCCCCCAAGCTCGGCGGAGGCGAATGCGGGCTTCGTGGTCGGCCAGCCATGCGCGATGAGAAGGATCATAACTCCGATCCAAAATCGCATCCGCGCTCTCATCGTCCGCGGCGCGCGCGTCTGCGCGTGCACGCGCGGCGGCAAGCTCCTCTTCGCTGAACCTCCCTCCAAGAGCAGCCGCGAGCAGACGAAGAAAAAGGTGATAAGCCGTTTTGGCGTCAAAAGCAGGCCGCACCGCAAAATTCACTTTCGCCCCTTGTTTGCGCAGGAACCGGCCGAGCTCCTCAATGAGCTCTGTAATTTCTGCGTCTGTTTCCGTGGCTTGGTCGTGCGACCAAATCGCAACTCGTAACCCCTCGAACGTTTTCCGTCGCGGCGGGGGCAAAGTCGGCCGGAACTCGGTTTGCACCGGATCCGGCCCCGCGATCAGGTCGAGCGCGAGGCGAAGATCCTCCGCAGAACGCGCAAGCGGGCCGATAACCGAAATATCGGTCATGGCAACCGCGCCCTTCAGCGAATGGCCAAGCGGTGAGCAAAGACCCCAGCTCGGTTTGTGGCCAAATACGCCGCAGGCATGTGCCGGCTGGCGGATGGAGCCGCCGATGTCGCTGCCAAGCTCCAGACCGGTCAGTCCGGCGGCGAGAGCTGCGGCGGCGCCACCCGACGAACCACCCGGCGAGCGGGCAGGATCCCAAGGGTTTTTCGTCACGCCGTAGACTTTATTATAACTCTGCCAATCCGCGAGCATTTTGGGCACATTGGTCTTGCCGAAAATGACCGCCCCGGCCGCCTTGAGTCTTTGCACGGCGAGCGCATCCTGGGTTGGAACGTTCGCGCGCGCCTCCGGTACACCCCAGGTGGTAGGCAGTCCTGCAACGTCGAAACTCTCCTTGACCGTCATCGGCACGCCGTGCAGAGGTCCGATCCGGGTGCGCTTACGATCCAGCGCGCGTGCCTCACTCCGGGCGCGATCAAAGTCTCTCACCACGACGGCGTTCAATTCTGAATCGATTCGCTCGATCCGCTCGATAAAATAATCGAGCAATTCGAGGCAGCCGATCTCTCGACGTTCGATTTTGCGCGCAAGCTGTTTGGCGGATGCAAAGGCAGGCTCGGCCATGCTCTTTTCTCCCTCGTGTGTGACAGATGCATGTGCAGTCGAAACGGCTCCGGTCGTCAAGGAAGGGCGATGCGCCCCCCGCGGCAGGGTTGCGGCACCCCGGTCGTCTCCGGAAAGGAGAGCGGCAGCCCGGCCAGCGTGCGGACGGCGAGAAAGCCAAAGCATTGCGCTTCCAGTGCATCACCATCCCAGCCGACGGCTTCCACCGCTTCGACAGGCGCCTTGAGCCGCGCGCGCAGCGCTTCCATCAAGGCCGGGTTGTGTCGCCCCCCGCCGCACACCAACCAACGTCGCACCGGCGTGGGCAGCGGCGTGATGCTAACCGCTTCTGCAATAAAGGCAACAAGAGTGGCCGCGCCATCCTCCGGTGAAAGGAGGTCCAACCCGCTTTCCGCAATGACGGAGGAAAATTCTTCGCGATCGACGGATTTCGGCGGCGGACGGCGGAAATAGGGATGCGAGAGCAACCGGGCGCAAATATCCCACGCCACGCGCCCTCGGCGCGCCAGCACCCCGTCACGATCGCACGGAATGCCAGTATGACGCATGGCCCAGTCGTCGAGCGGCGCGTTTCCGGGGCCGGTATCGCAGGCAAGAATTTCACCATGCGCACCGAGAAACGTGACATTGGCCACACCGCCGATATTCAGTACCGCAAGCGGCTTTTCCAAAGATGCCGCCAAAGCCGCGTGAAAGACGGGCGCAAGAGGAGCACCCTGCCCTCCCGCCGCCACATCGGCCGAGCGAAAATCATAAACAACCCGCAATCCCGTGGCATGCGCCAGGGCTTGCGCATCGCCGATTTGCCACGTGCGCCGATGCTTCGGCACATGCAGAATGGTTTGGCCGTGAAAGCCGATCACATCGGCAGAGGCGCCGAGTTCCGCCACCGCTTCAGCATGGTAGAACGCGAGCTCTGCGGCAATTTTTGCCACCTCCGGGTCATCCGCTGCCAAATGCGGGGCTTGGGCGATCAAGCTTCGGAGCTTGGCGCGGAACTCTTGAGGGTATGGCCGGGTCAGCGCAGGGCCAAAACGCGCCACACGCGTGCCGTCGGTTTCGATCCATGCCGCATCCACCCCATCCAGCGAGGTGCCGCTCATAAGCCCGATCGCGCGCAGCATTTCCTCCACCCCCCGCCTATGCTAGGCCCAAAGGAGACACGAATATCTCTTTCGGAGCCGTCCACGCCATGCCCCGCAGCGCGTTTTTGCAGGAAGCCGAAGCTCGAGGCTTTGTTTTTCAGTGCACCGATCTCGAAGCGCTGGATGCGGCGCTCTGCGAAGGACGCATGCCTGCCTATATCGGCTTTGATTGCACCGCCTCCAGCCTGCACGTCGGTTCGCTCGTGCAGATTATGATGCTGCGCCTGCTGCAGCGGACCGGCCATAAGCCCGTGGTGTTGTTGGGCGGGGGTACGACACGCATCGGCGATCCATCCGGAAAAGATGAATCCCGCCGGCTTTTGAGCGATGACGAAATTGCCGCCAACATGGCCGGCATCCGCCGCGTGTTCGATCGTTTCTTGCGCTTCGGTTCCGGCGACACCGATGCGATCGTGGTCAACAATGCGGATTGGCTGGATCAACTCGGCTACATACCGCTGCTGCGCGACGTCGGAACCCATTTCACGATCAACCGCATGCTAACCTTCGATTCGGTGCGGCTGCGGCTGGAACGCGAGCATCCGCTGACGTTTCTGGAATTTAACTACATGATCCTGCAGGCCTACGATTTCCGTGAGCTTTATCGGCGCTATCGCGTGCGGCTGCAAATGGGCGGGGCCGATCAGTGGGGCAACATCGTTTGCGGCGTGGAGCTCGGCCGTCGGACCGATGGCGCGACCTTGTTCGGCCTCACTTCGCCGCTGATCACCACCGCCTCCGGCGCGAAAATGGGCAAAACCGCCCAAGGGACGGTTTGGCTCACGGCCGATCGGCTTTCGCCCTACGACTACTGGCAATACTGGCGCAATGTGGATGACGCTGATACCGGCCGTTTCTTGCGTCTGTTCACCGAGCTTCCGCTGGCGGAAATTGCGCGCCTGGAGGCGCTGCAAGGGGCCGAGATCAACGAAGCCAAGAAAATCCTGGCAACCGAGGCAACCGCCCTTGCGCACGGTCGCGAAGCGGCGGAAGCGGCGGCCGACACCGCGCGGCGCACGTTCGAACACGGCGAAGCCGCAGAAAGCCTGCCCACCGTCAATCTGCCCCGCGCAGAGCTTGAGCAAGGGATCCCGGCTTTTCGGCTGTTCGCTTTGGCCGGCCTTGCGCCCAGCAACAGCGAAGCACGGCGGCTGATTCGCGGCGGCGGAGCGCGGGTGAATGACACCGTGATCACCGACGAGGCCATGCCGATCGGCATGGAGGCGCTGCACCAGGGCGTGATCAAGCTTTCTGCCGGCCGCAAGCATCATCGGCTGGTTCGGCCGCTGTAAACGTCGCGAGGGAGGAACGTATCATGCACCATCACATCGCTCTTGCCGCTCTTTTTGTACTCATTGTTGGAACCGCCCGCGCTCAGTCCCGCTTCCCTGAGCTCGATCCGGAACACATGACGCCAGAACAGCAGCAAGTGGCGAAAAATATCGTCTCCGGGCCGCGTCATGGGATGGCGGGGCCGTTCCAGGCCTGGCTGCGCAGCCCGGAGCTTGCCGATCGCCTCCAGCGTGTGGGCGAATATGTGCGCTTTCATACCAGCATCCCGCATCGGCTGAACGAGCTCGCCATTCTCATCAACGCGCGGGAATGGGATGCCGCCTTTGAATGGTATGCGCATTATAAAATTGCCATGCAGGCCGGGCTTTCACCAGCCATTGCGGATGCCATCAACGCCCGCCATCGTCCGGAAGGAATGAGCGCGGACGAGGCGATGATCTACGATTTCTGCACCGAGCTCTATCGGAATCACGCCGTAAGTGACGCCACGTTCAACGCGGTCAAACAGCGCTTCGGCGAGCAAGGTGTGGTGGATCTGCTCGGGGTGAACGGCTATTATGCTGCCGTGTCCATGACGTTAAACGTGGCGCAGGTACCGGTGCCTGATGATCCCACCGTTCCGAAATTGTTGCCGCGCTGATGGTCGCTCAGGAATTCTTGGGAAAACCGTAAACTTCTGCCGGATTGTCCACCAAAATCTGCTGGCGGGTGGTCTCGGCGGGTGCCCATTCGGCCAAAAGATCAAACAGAAGCGCATCATCCGGCTTCTCCGTCTCCGTCGGATGGGGCCAGTCCGTTCCCCACAGCATTCGCTCGGGCGCAAGGCGCACAAAGGCTTTGGCAACGGCGCCGGTATCGGCATAGGAAGGCGGGCCGATGCGGGTATCCATATAAGCCCCTGAAAGCTTCACGAAAGCGCGACCTTTCTCCACCATGCCGGCAATCACGCGGAACGCCGGGTGGCGAACGCCCTCGGGCTGGGGCAACCGGCCCATATGGTCGAATACGACGGGCACCGGCAAGCGGGTGAGAATACCCTCTGCTGCGGCAATCTGATCGCCAAGCATATGCGCCTGGACATGCCAGCCCAGAGGTTCGATGCGCCGGGAGAGCGGCTCCATCATCTCCAGCGTGGTGGCTCCCGCTTGCACGAGATTGAAGCGGATTCCGCGAACGCCCGCACGCGCAAGGCCCCGAAGCTCCTCGTCCGTAACCTCGGTATCGACGACAGCGACGCCCCGGGCGTTCGCTCCGAACTTCTCCAGAGAAACCACGAGAAGCCCGTTATCCGTCCCGTACGTCGAGGGCTGCACGACGACATTGCGTCCCAGCCCAAGCCGTTGCTGCAGTTTGCGGTAATCATCCACGCTGGCATCCGGCGGGCGCAAGACAGCCCCCCGAAAAACCGGAAAGTGATGGTCGTAGATATGGTGATGGCAGTCCGTGGCATTTGCGGGAGCGGAAAGGCGCGGCCGTTCATGGCCTGCGGAATAGGGCACGGTTTGCGCCTCGGCCGGCATGGACATCACCGACGCGGCAAGCCCCGCCGGGACCGCGTGCAGCACGGCACGGCGAGGCCAAGTTGTGGTATGGTGCATCATATCCTCCCTCTCACGGCATGGGCTTATCGGATGAAATTTGCATACGGGCAAATCGGATCGGTTGACCACAAACCAGCCGCCGCGCAGATTACACATGCGTGAAAATGCCGGAAAGCCTCTCCTGCTCGCGGAGCTTCGCCATGATCCTGCTGATCGACAATTATGACAGTTTCACATTTAACCTGGTGCATTTCCTGGGTGACCTTGGGGCGGAATGCGACGTGCGTCGGAACGATACGCTCTCCGTTGAAGAGGCTCTGGCTCTTGCTCCCGAGGCGATTATTTTCTCGCCGGGACCTTGCACGCCGGACGAGGCCGGCATCTCGGTCGATTTGATCCGGGCAGCAGCGGGGCGTATCCCGATCCTTGGCGTCTGCCTGGGCCATCAGGCCATCGGCCGCGCTTTTGGCGGGGCCGTGGTGCGCGCGCCGGTGCCGGTGCACGGCAAAACAAGCGCCATTTTTCATAGCGGCAGCGATATTTTTGCAGGTCTGCCAAACCCGTTTACGGCGACGCGCTACCACAGCCTGATCGTCGCGCGCGAGAACCTGCCCGAGACGCTCGTCGCCACCGCCTTTACGGAAGACGGCTTGATCATGGCGCTTCGGCATCGGGGGTTTCCCATCTTCGGCGTGCAGTTCCACCCGGAAAGCATCGCCAGCGCGTTCGGCCACGAGCTTTTGCGCAATTTCCTCAACATCGCCCGCGGCACGAACGAGCCCGCGAAGGCTGCTTGAAAAGGCTGCTTGATCGCGTGTCCCGCAATTTGCGCCCCATTCTTGCCAAGCTTGCGCAGGGCCTCTCGCTCTCGGAGGCCGAGGCCGAAGAGGCCTTCGGTCTGATTATGTCGGGCGAGGCCACCCCCGCGCAGATCGGCGGGTTGCTGATGGCCATGCGCGTACGGGGGGAGACGGTTGCCGAACTCACCGGGGCGGTGCGCGCGATGCGTGCACGCATGTTGAAGGTGGAAGCGCCGGCGGGCGCAATGGATGTCTGCGGCACCGGCGGTGATGGAGCCGGAACCCTGAACATCTCCACCGCCGTCACTTTTGTTCTTGCAGGGCTTGGAGTCCCGGTTGCGAAACACGGGAATCGCGCGCTTTCCTCTCGAACCGGCGGAGCCGACGTGCTCACCGCCCTTGGCATCGATGTCGAGGTGCCGATCGAGCGCATACCTGAGATTTTGAAGGAAGTCGGCTGTGCTTTTCTGTTTGCGCCCCGCCATCATGCGGCGTTGCGCTATGCGGCCGGGCCGCGCGTGGAACTCGGCACCCGCACCATTTTCAACCTGCTCGGGCCGCTCGCAAACCCCGCCGAAGTGCGCAGGCAGCTGATCGGCGTATTCGATCCGATCTGGGCGAAGCCAATGGCGGAGACATTGGCCCGCCTCGGCACCGAGGCTTGCTGGATCGTGCATGGCCAGGGGTTGGATGAACTCAGTTTGGCCGGCACCAATCATGTGGTAGAGTTTGTCGGTGGCACTCTTCGCACGCGGACTGTGGAGCCGGAAGACGCAGGACTCATGCGCGCTTCCATAGAAGGCATCACCGGCGGCGATGCTGCAACGAATGCGGCAGCGCTGGAGCGGTTGCTGAACGGAGCGCCCGGGCCATACCGCGACACGGTGGTGTTCAATGCGGCCGCTGCTTTGGTGGTGGCCGGCCGGGCGGAGGATTTGCGCGAAGGGGCGGCGCTTGCCCAAGCGGCTATCGACCGCGGCGCGGCGTTAGCAGCGCTGGAGCGGTTGCGAAGCGCGGCGCCGTTGCCGCCTTCGCAAAAGGGCTGAAACCCTGCTCCCCCTCTGCACACAAGGAAGGTCACGAAAATATAAAGTAGGATGTAAAGCATTGACGGTTCTTGAAAACACAGCCCCTGACATGCTTGCCGAGATCTGCGCCGAAACACGGCGCATGCTGGAACGCAGCAAGCAAGAGGTGCCGCTGGAGGAGTTGAAATCCGCAATCGAGCAAGCCGCTCCGCCGCGCGAATTCGGCCGCATTCTTTACGAAGCCGCGGCGCGCAACGGTGTGGCGTTGATCGCCGAGATCAAAAAAGCCTCCCCCTCGGGTGGGCTCATTCGCCCCGAATTCGACCCCGCCGCGCTCGCCCTTGCCTATCGCGAAGGTGGGGCCACCTGCCTCTCCGTGCTGACCAATGCGCCCTATTTCCAAGGTTCGGCAGAGCATTTGCAGGCGGTGAAAAAGGCCGTCGATCTGCCGATTTTACGGAAAGATTTCATCCTTGACCCGTGGCAGGTTTATGAAAGCCGGGCCATGGGGGCGGATTGTATTCTGCTGATCATGGCTGCGCTCTCCGATGATGAGGCGCGCGAACTGGAAGCGCTGGCCCGCTCGCTCGGCATGGATGTGCTGGCCGAAGTGCACGATCGCACCGAGCTGAAACGGGCCCTCGGCTTACAAACCAGGCTGATCGGCATCAACAATCGGAATTTACGAACGCTGAAGACCGATTTGGAAACCACGCTTTCCCTTGCCCCTCTGGTGCCGCTCGAACGTTTTCCCATAGCGGAAAGCGGCATTCGCACCCATGCAGACATCGTCCGCCTGCGCGCAGCGGGCGTGCACGCGTTTTTGGTGGGAGAACATTTGCTGCGCCAGCCCGACATTACCGCCGCCACGCGCGCAATGCTCGGTGAAGAGCTTGCCGAGGAACGAAAGGCAGCCTCATGAGCGGGTCGTTTTCCCACTTCGATGCCGCCGGCAACGCGGCTATGGTGGATGTCTCGGAAAAACCCGTCACCGCGCGCACGGCCACGGCGCGAGCGCGGGTTCGGATGCAGCCGGAAACGCTGGCCATGATCATGGCCGGCAGCACCAAAAAAGGCGATGTGCTCGGCGTTGCGAGACTGGCCGGCATCATGGCCGCCAAACGCACGTCCGAATTGATCCCGCTCTGTCATCCGCTGCCGATCTCGGCGGTGGAGATCGCGCTTGAGCCGGTTCCGCCCGGTGTGGTGGAGATCGCGGCCACCGTCCGCACCACGGCGCAAACCGGAGTGGAAATGGAAGCGCTGACCGCCGCCGCCATTGCCGCCCTGACCGTTTACGACATGTGCAAGTCGGCCGACCGGGCCATGCGCGTGGAAGACATCAGGCTGACCCACAAATCCGGGGGAAAATCGGGAACTTTTACCCAGGAATGATCAGGAATAATTCAGCAAATGATTAGCGTAGCAGAAGCGCAGGCGCGCATTCTTGCCCATGTGCGGCCCACCCCGGCGGAAGTCGTAGCGCTCTCGGAAGCGGTCGGGCGTGTCAGCGCAGCCGATGTCCGTGCACGGTTAACCCAGCCTCCCGCCGATCTTTCGGCGATGGACGGATACGCGGTCAAAGCCGCCGATGCTGAAAAGGGGGCGATTCTTCGCCTCATCGGCAGCGCTCCCGCTGGCCATCCCTTTGTGGGCACCCTGGAACAAGGGCAAGCGGTGCGCATTTTCACCGGCAGCGTCATTCCCCAGGGGGCCGACGCCGTACTCATCCAAGAAGATGCCACCCGTGAGGGCGAGTTTGTGCACGTGCGCGAAACCGCCCGCCCGGGGCGGCATATTCGACGGGCCGGACAGGACTTTCGCGCCGGCGAGGTGGTCATCCCCAAAGGTAAGAAATTAACCCCGCGCGATATCGGGCTTGCCGCTGCGGCCAATCATCCCTGGCTCTCGGTGCACCGACGCCCGCGCATTGCCGTCCTTTCCACCGGTGATGAAATCGCGCTTCCGGGCGAGCCCATCCCCGATGGCGGCATTGTCAGCTCGAATGCGCATGCATTGGCGGCGTTGATTCGCGCCGGCGGGGGCGAGCCTTTCGTGCTCCCCATCGCCCGCGATGACGTCAGCGCGATCGCTGAAGCGGCAAATGCGGCGACGGGCGCAGATTTGTTGGTGAGCACCGGAGGGGTGAGCGTTGGCGAGCACGATTTGGTGCAAAGCGGGCTGGCCAAGCGGGGTTTCGAGGTCGATTTTTGGCGCATAGCGATGCGGCCGGGCAAGCCGTTGATGTATGGCAGGTTGGGCGAGACCCCGGTGCTCGGCCTGCCGGGCAACCCCGTCGCAGCCTTGGTGTGTGGGCTCCTGTTCCTTTGGCCGTTATTGCTCGGCCTTTCCGGCCTTGCCCCGGAGCCCCCCGCAACCACCCGGGCGCAACTTGGCGCGCCGCTTGGCCCAAACGACAAGCGGATGGATTTTCTCCGCGCCAAACTCGCGCGCGCGGAGGACGGCACTTGGGTCGCCACGGCTTTTCCGGTGCAGGATTCAGCCATGCTGAAAGTGCTTGCCGAAGCGGATTGCCTGATCCTTCGTCCGCCGCATGCGCCGGCGGCCGCAACCGGAGAGAGTGTGGAGATTCTGCGATTCGCGGCTTTTGGGTTGTGAAAGAACGTCTGCTCCTTTCCGGCGGCTGCTTCCACCAAATCGCTTGACGGCCGGTTGAAACTTCATTTAAAAGACGAATGTTGCCGGTTTGTTCCGGTTTGTCCTGATTCCGGCGCGCCCATGCAGCCGGCGGTGATCACCCGGTCGCTTTTTCGGGAGAAGGGGTTTTTCATGCTTACCCGCAAACAGCACGAGCTGCTGATGTTTCTTGACGGGTATCTCAAGGCCACGGGCTTTTCCCCGAGCTTTGAGGAAATGAAAGCTGCGCTGCGACTAAAATCCAAATCGGGGATCCACCGGCTGATCTCCGCTTTGGAAGAGCGCGGATTTGTCCGTCGGCGGCATCATCGGGCCCGTGCACTGGAAATCATTCGCCTTCCCGATGATGTGGTGGCGCGTGCGCAAACGGGCACCGAGGTCCGGAGCGGGCAAGGGTTTGCGCCGAACGTTATCCGGGGTGATTTTTCGCCGCGGCTTGCCGGCGTGCGTGCGGCAAACGAGGCCGCGGCCGTGCAGTTGCCGCTCTACGGGCGTATCGCTGCCGGCCTGCCGATCGAGGCACTCCGCGATACCGGCACCCATATTGAGGTGCCGCTCGCCCTCCTTGGCAGCGGCGAGCATTACGCGCTCGAAGTTGCCGGGGATTCGATGATCGAGGCCGGTATTCTCGACGGGGATACCGCCATTATCAGCAAAGGAGAGACGGCGGAAAACGGGCAAATCGTCGTCGCTTTGGTGGACGATGCCGAGGTGACGCTGAAACGTTTGCGCCGGCGTGGCAATTCGGTTGCTCTGGAACCTGCCAATGCGCGGTATGAAACCCGCATCCTGCCGGCGGAACGCGTCAAAGTTCAAGGCCGGCTGGTAGCACTTCTCCGCCGCTATTAAGCAGCTGCGAACTCAAGTTCTGGCGCAGAGGCGCCCGTTCATCGGCCGGCTCCACCACCCATGGGCGCGCGCCGCGTTCCAGGCGATCCGAGAGGACTCGCGGCCCCTCGGGGTTCAACCAAATCGCATAGGCGCCGTTGCGCCAGGCGCTGAACCGATCCACCAGCAGAGGGCCGGGGCAACGCCCGCGTGCACGCTCAGAGGAGAGCAGAATTGCAGCGGCCGCACAGCCTGGCAGCGGCCCTTCACCGGTGATCAGCAGTGCGGTCGGTCCCGCCACACGCGCGCGAAGAACACATGCATCAGAAGAGCATGCGATGTGTTCCGGCACCTCGCGCGGGCCGACGCTGATCGGCCTGGCCGGCCCCGAAGCCCAGAACTGCTCCCAACTCTCTAAAGTAAAGCGCGCCGCCCCTGGTGCGGCATACACATACATCGCCGAAGGGGTGCGCAACGCAATCAATCTCGCATCGGCGGAGAGCAATATGTCAGGAGGACGCACCAGCAGCGGGGAGATGAGGGCGAGTGTCAATACCGGCACACCGGCAAGGCGCAGGCGCGAACGCCAGATCCCAAGCCAAGCCATGCCAAGCGCAAGCAGCAATAACCCCCAGAGCGGCATATGCGGCACCCGCAGCGTCGCGGCCGGCAATGCCGAGACGGTGCGCGCGACCCAGAGCACCAGAGCAACCCCCCAACCCATCACCACCAAAGCGCTATGTTCAAGTCCAAACGGCATCAAAGCCAGCGCAATCAATCCCGCCGGCATAATCCACATTCCGGTGAGCGGCACGGCGATGATGTTGGCGAGAATGAAGTAAAATTGGATTTGTCCGAAGTGATATGCCGCAAAGGGAGCGGAAGCCGTGCCGGCCAAGAGGCTGGTCAGCGCAAGCCCCGCAAGAAACAAAAGTGCGCGCCGGCCGGGGTACCCCGCGCCGCGCAAGCGCGCGAGATGCGGGCGCAACCATTCATATCCGGAAACCAAAGCAAGCACGGCAGAGAAACTCATCTGCAAGCTCACCCCGGTGATCTGCTCGGGCTCCAATAAGATCAGCGCCACCGCCGCAAGCCCCAAACCCCGCAAGGAAACGGCACGCCGCCCGGCGAGAAGCGCGACGGTGGCCAGCGTGGCCATAGCAAAGCTGCGCACGATCGGCACATGCACGCCGGTGAGCAACATGTAGCCGCCGCCGGCGGCGAGTGCGATCAGCGCAGCGATAGACTTGGTCGGCCAATGCAGCGCCGTGTATTCGCAAGATGCGAGCAACAGCCGGGTGAATCCCATCAACAGCCCCATCACGATGCCGATATGCAAGCCGGCAATCGCAAGCAGATGCGCAAGCCCCGAATCGCGGAAGGCGGCGCGGTCGGCGGGAGGAATGCCGGCCGTCAGCCCGGTGAGTAGCGTGGTGGCGATCGCCCCGACGCTGCCGTCTAACGAGGCGGCAATGTGCCGGGCGATCGCCTCGCGCAATCTTTGGATAGATATCCAAAAGCCGCCTCCCGCGCTGTGACCCAGCTTCTCCATGGCACCGACGCCGTAGCCGTAGCCTCCGACACCGCTGAAGAAGGCATCGCGCTGAAGGTCCCAAGCTCCCGGATAAGCCGGCGGCGGCGGCAGCCGCACCATCGCGCGCAAGCGAACAAGATCGCCGCTTTCTACCGGCACAGGGTCATCATTGCGAAGACGAATGCGCACACTCCGGGCAAGCGCAGGCCCCGCTTCGATCCGGGGCTCGGCGAGGCTGATCCGCCGCCCATTGGGCAAAGCCTCCACCGCGCGCACCGTGCCGGTCAGCACAACGGCGCGGCTTGGCAGGCTGGAAAACGGTGGAGCCCGAATGGCCGCAGATTGGGCGGAGGCAAACCCCATCGCCACCGCAGCACAGCAGGCAAACGGCACCCGCGCGAGCGGATGGGCAAAAAGCAGCAGCCATGCCGCGAGTGCCGCGGCAAATGCCGCAAACCCGAGCCAGGCCGGCGGTTCGGTGCGGAGCGCGAAATACAAAGCATCGCCGGCGCCGAGAAAGACCGGCAACCAGAGCACAAACCGACCGCGCTCTGCCGCAAGCAAGCTATGCCAGACTCCCGCAAAGCGGGAAGGTTTGGCCAGCCCAACACGCGCCATCGCGCCAGACACCAGCGACATGCCAACTCTGGGTTGTTAACCCTTTCACACTATCGCGTCTGCCGATGGTTCGAAAAGAGGCAGCTTTTGCGAAATTGGGGCGGTTTTCGCGCCGGTTTGGCGCCCCGGGGCTGCTGAGACTGATGTCAGATCAAAACCTGCATATCCCCGTCCACGGCAATCGCCTGGCCGCTAATGGTCGCGCCGAAGGGACTTGCCAAATAAAGCGCGATATTGGCGATATCCTGCTGTGTAACAAAGCAACGCAGGCTGGTGGTCGCCACGGCCTTTGCCGCCTGTTCCTCTTCGGAAATTCCTGCCGCTTGCGCCTTCGCGCGAATCACGGCCCGGATGCGCGGGCCATCCACCAGCCCCGGCAAGATGGCATTAGCGCGGATATTATCGGGGCCCAGCTCGATGGCGAGCGTTTTGGTGAAGCCCACCACGCCCCATTTGGCGGCACAATAGGGGCTGCGCAAAGGAAAGCCGAACCGGCCGGCCGCCGAACTCAAATTGATAATGGCGCCGCCGCCGGCAGCTCGCAATGCCGGTATTGCCCGGCGCGTGCAGTGGAAAAAGCTCAGCAGATCAATCCGGATCGTTTGTTCCAATTCCTCGGGCTTGATATCTTCTACCCGCGCCGTGGGGCCGGCAATTCCGGCGTTGTTGACCAAGACGTCAAGCCCGCCGAGATGGGCAAGCGCGGCATCCATGAACCTTTCCATATCCGCCACGGAGCTTGCATCGGCCCGCACATGCGGATGGCCAGAGGCTGCGAGCGCGGCTTCATCGATATCGGAGATAAACACCTGCGCGCCGCGCGCGACGAAACTATCGGCCATCACCTTGCCGATGCCGCCGGCGGCGGCGGAAATCGCAACTCGAAGCCCGGAAAGATCAACAGGCAAAGGCGTCGTGGCACCACTTGGCATCGCATTCCTCCAATGTTCAAGCCAACCTAAGACAGCGCCGAGGCTCTAGCAATTCCCGATTCAGGGGTTGAAGCATAGCTTCAAAAGGGCCAAGTGTCCTCCATGCCGTTCCATCAACGAAAGCTTGTGACGATCGAAATCACGCCGGAGGGTGAAATCCGACAGCCGGAGCGTCCGCCGCTGGCGATGCGGATTGCCCTCATTGCCGCAGTGGTGGCCTTGATTGCCGGGGCCATTGCGGCTGCGGCGCTTGCTCTCTGGGTGGCTTTGGCGCTGATTCCGGTGGCTGCGATTGCCGCGGTGGTAGCCTATCTCGCCTTTCGCTTCCAGCTTTGGCGGAGTCGGCGGTCCTTCCGCGGCGGGGATCACTTTCCCGTTTAGGCCGGTTCACCGGTTCACAAACCGGCATGGCCGAATATGCCGCGCAGGACGGCGTAAACCAGGCCGCCCACCAAAAACCCGACAAGCGTGCCGTTGATCCGCACAAATTGCAGATCTTTGCCCACCCGCAGCTCCAGCCGGTCGGTCAGCGTGGCGCTGTCCCAGCCGGCAACCACCCCTGCAATAAACTGCGCAATCTGCTCACGAGCCGCCGGCAAAAGCCTAATCACCGCCTCTTCCGCCATGTTCTGCAAACGCGCCCGGGCGGCCGGGTCTTCCGTAAGCCGACGGCCGAGATCGGTCAGTATCCCGTCGATAATCGCGACCGATTGCCCTCTCGGGTTGGCGGCGTCTTCCTCCAGCGCCCGGCGCAACCTGAGCCAAATATCCCATCCCCAAGTCCGCACCGTTTCGTGCGAAAGCACACGGCGCAAAGCCATGCCGATCTCGCGGGCGCGAGACGGTTCGCTTTCCATGCGGCTGATCTCGTAGCGAATCCAAGCATCGAACGCCACGCGGAGCTCCGAGCCCTCCGGGCCCATTTTGTCGAGCTCATTGTTGATGGCGCTCAGCACGCGGCGCGCGATGGAAGCGCCGATGGCCCAACCCACGAGCCTGCCGCCGTATTCGCTCACGCGTTCTTCCACCGCCCGGCGAAGCTGGGCTTCCTTGGCGGCCAGCAGTAACCGGATTTGCTCCAGCAAAAAACTAAACACCTCTTGATGCCGGCCGCCTTCCACGAGACCCCGAAGCGCCGAAGCCAGCACCGTGCCCCCCGCCTTCCCCCCGAGCAACCGCGGCAGAAGCCGGGCGAAGAGGCGTGCGGCACGGCCGTCCTCGATACTTTTCAACGCGCGCGGCAGCAGCCGGGCCAGGGCTTCGGCGGCCGGACGGGTGGCCAGCGGGTCGCTCAGAAAGCGCTGGACAATTGCCGGCACATCCAAGCCGGCCAGAGTGCGCGCCACATCCGCCTGGGTGAAGACGTGATTGGCAACAAAGTTGCCGAGCGCCCGGCCCAATCGTTCCTTTTGCGCGGGAATAATCGCGGTATGCGGGATCGGCAGGCCAAGCGGATGGCGGAACAGGGCAGTGACCGCGAACCAGTCTGCAATGCCGCCGACGAGTCCCGCCTTGGCAGCGGCACCCAGCAGATCCGCCGGCCAGCCGGCAGGCAATGCGTAGCTCAGCAGCGTCAGGCCCGCCATGATCACAAGAAGAGAGGTGGCGAAGGCGCGGTGGCGTGCCAGCGCCTCACGGAGCGGCCGGTCAGGGTCGGGGGCCTGGAGCATGGAAGAACAGCGTTAGCAGGATTTGGAGAAGAGGGACAAAGGCAATCAACCTTGCTGCTGCGCGGCAGCTGCGCCTATCTATAGCTCGTATGTCACGCCCTGCTCTTTTTCTGGATCGAGACGGAATCGTCAATTACGACCTCGGCTATGTGCACCGGCCGGAAGATGTGATTTTTTGCGAGGGGATTTTTGAGCTTTGCAAAACCGCCGCCGCGCGCGGAATGGCGCTGGTGATCGTGACCAATCAGGCCGGAATCGGCCGCGGGCTTTATACAGAAGAGCAATTTTACGCCTTGATGCATTGGATGCTTGATATTTTTGCAGCGCATGGGATCCGCTTTACCGGCGTGGAATTCTGTCCCGACCATCCGGAGCATGGCATTGGACCGTATCGGCGTGACACCCCCCGTCGCAAACCCGGCCCCGGCATGATCCTCGATGCCTGTGCCGCGCACGGGCTGGACCCGACGCTCTCAGCCATGCTCGGAGACCGCGCAAGCGACATGCAGGCAGCGGAGGCCGCAGGCATTCCGACGCGGGTGCTGCTTCCCATAACTCCACTCGAAGCAGAAGCCGCGCCGAGAGGGACCATCATTGTACGCGAGGGTGGATTGCACGCGGTGCGAAACATCCTGTTCGGGGATTCGGCGTCCCCAGGCGGAACGGCCTTCGCACGCGGACGGTCGCTGAGCTCTCTGGCACCCGAGCCTTGAGCCGATCGCCCATGCCGAGGGAGCGGAGCCGCTTTGTCTGCCAAGCCTGCGGTGCGGTGACCCCGAAGTGGCTCGGCCGCTGCGAAGCATGCGGCGAATGGAACAGCATCATCGAGGAAACGCGCGCCGTACTACCCGCGGGCAACGGAGGCGGGCTTGTGTTTGTCAGCCTTGCCGATGAGGACGCGCCGGTCGTGCGCATTGCCACCGGGATCGCCGAGCTCGACCGTACCCTTGGCGGCGGTTTTGTGCCTGCCTCGGCAGTGCTGATCGGGGGTGACCCCGGCATCGGCAAATCAACCTTGATGCTTCAGGCGGCTGCCGCCCTCGCCCGGCAAGGCAAGCGCGTGCTGTATATTTCGGGCGAGGAATCGCCTGCCCAGATTCGCCTGCGCGCCCGCCGGCTCGGGCTGCAGGATTCCCCGCTCCAGCTTGCGGCCGCAACGGCGCTGGCCGAAATCGCGCCAACGCTTGCTGCGATCTCAGAAGCAGCGCTGGTTGTCATCGATTCGATTCAAACCCTTCGGCACGATGCGCTCGATTCGCCTCCCGGCTCGCTGACGCAGGTCCGCGCGTGCGGAATGGAACTGGTCAAGCTCGCGAAACATGGCGGGTTTGCCCTCACCCTCGTCAGCCACGTCACCAAGGATGGCACGCTCGCCGGCCCGCGCGCGTTGGAGCACATGGTGGACGCGGTGCTGTATTTTGAAGGCGATCGTGGGCATCAGTTCCGCATCCTCAGGGGGGTGAAAAACCGCTTCGGCGCCACCGACGAGATCGGCGTGTTTGAAATGACCGAGCGGGGGCTTGCGGAAGTTGCCAACCCCTCCGCGCTGTTCCTGGCCGAGCGTCGCGGCAATATCGCGGGCTCGGCGGTATTTGCGGGGCTCGAGGGCACCCGCCCGGTCTTGATGGAAGTGCAAGCCTTGCTGGCGTCGGATTCGGGCGGCAGCCCTCGGCGTTCGGTGCTGGGGTGGGAGCCCGGCCGGCTTGCCATGCTGCTGGCGGTGTTGGAAACCCGGTGCGGCCTGAAATTTTCCGGCCATGACATCTTTCTCAACATCGCGGGCGGGCTGAAAGTGAACGAACCCGCCGCGGATCTCGCCGTGGCGGCAGCGTTGGTTTCCGCTGCCTCCGGCAAGCCTACCGATGCCGGCGCGGTCTTCTTCGGCGAAGTTGGGCTTTCCGGCGAAATTCGCCAGGTCGCGCAAGTGGAAGCCCGGTTGAAAGAGGCGGCCAAGCTTGGTTTTCGCTCCGCCTTTCTGCCGCGAAGGCTGGCACGGGGAAATCGCGTCGCCGCCCCGCCCGAAGGCTTTGCATTGACCGAAATTGGCCACCTTTCCGACCTGTTGGCAAAGCTGAAAGCATGATCTGGAATGGAAGTGGGTAGCCGAACCGCACCAAAGCCTCTAGCTTCGCCTTTGTGCTGTCATTATACCGCGTGAAAGACGACATGTGGCGGTGCGATGACCTGGGTAGATCTTGCAATTATCGGGGTATTGCTGCTTTCCGGGGTATTGGCCTTTACCAAAGGCTTCGTGCGAGAGATTTTGGGCATCGTGGCTTGGGCCGGGGCGCTTTATGCCGCGGTGAAGCTGTTTTCCCGTGTCGAGCCCTTTGCCCTGCGTTTTGCCCCCGATCCCGCCATCGCCGGCGCCATGGCGTTTGGCTCGGTGTTTCTTCTCACCCTGGTTGTTCTCTCCCTCATCGCCGCCACGGTTGGCCGGCACATGCGCCGCTCCGCCTTGGGTGGGCTCGATCGTGCGCTCGGCCTCGCCTACGGTTTGGCGCGGGGTGCAGTTTTGGTGGTGGCAGCCTATATCGTAGGTCAGTGGCTAAGCCCGACCGAACATTGGCCGCCCCCTGTGCTGGAAGCACGCAGCTTGCCGCTCGTCTATGACGGGGCGGAGTGGCTGGCCAATACATTGCGGCCGGCCTGTCGGATGGCGAACGCCGACTGTGAACTCAAGGTCCAACCGCCGCCGCCGCGAAAGCTTGCCTCGGCGGAAGACTTGCTACGCCCTCGCCCGGCCGGTTACGCGCTTGAGCTGCTGCGCCAGCGGGCCCGCTCGGGAGAAGGGCAGGAGAAGTCGCGATGATAAGGTTGCCTGAGAGCGAAGACGACCACCTGCACGAAGAGTGCGCCGTGTTCGGCGTCTGGAATACCCCGGATGCCGCAGCGCTGACGGCGCTTGGGTTGCACGCGTTGCAGCACCGGGGCCAAGAGGCCACCGGCATCGTCACGTTTGACGGCCGGCATTTCCACATGCACCGCGGCCTTGGCTTGGTGGGGGACAATTTTGGCGATGCGAAAGTGATCGCCGCTTTGCCGGGCATGCATGCGGTCGGCCACAATCGCTACGCCACCACCGGCGATACCATTCTGCGCAACGTCCAGCCGCTTTATGCCGACTTTGAGTTTGGCGGATTTGGCGTCGCCCATAACGGCAATCTGACCAATGCGCATGCGCTCCGCCGTCGGCTCGTGCAGCGCGGCTGCCTGTTTCAATCCACCACCGATAGCGAGGTGTTCATCCACCTGATCGCCATCAGCCTCTATTCCACTGTGGTGGATCGGCTGATCGATGCGCTCAAACAGGTGGTCGGAGCCTACAGCCTGGTTGCCCTTTCGAACGAAGCCTTGATCGGCGCACGCGATCCGTTAGGCGTGCGGCCTTTGATTCTCGGCCGGCTGAGTTCCGCCTCGGAAAGCCCTGGCCCCGGCCTGGGCGGCTGGGTCTTGGCCAGCGAAACCTGCGCTCTCGATATCGTCGGGGCGCAGTTTGTGCGCGATGTTGAACCCGGCGAGATTGTCGTGATCAACGACCAAGGCGTGCATAGTGTCAAACCGTTCGGCCGTATGCGCCCGCGCTTTTGCGTGTTCGAATATATTTACTTCTCCCGCCCGGATTCGGTGGTGGAGGGCAAACCGGTTTATGAGACGCGCAAGCGCATCGGCCGGGAACTCGCACGCGAAAGCGCCGTGGCGGCCGACATCGTCGTGCCCGTGCCGGATTCAGGCGTGCCGGCGGCGATGGGGTATTCGCTGGAAAGCGGGCTGCCCTTTGAATATGGCATTGTGCGCAATCACTATGTCGGCCGCACGTTCATCGAACCGACCGACCAGATCCGCCATCTTGGCGTGAAGCTCAAGCATTCCGCCAACCGCGCCGTGCTTGCCGGCAAGCGCGTGGTGTTGGTGGATGATTCCATTGTCCGCGGCACCACGAGCCGCAAGATCGTGGAAATGGTGCGCCAGGCCGGAGCAAAAGAAGTGCACATGCGCATTTCTTCGCCGCCCACAACCCATTCCTGCTTTTATGGCATCGACACGCCGGAGCGGGAGAAGCTTCTGGCGGCCCGCCACGACGTTGCCGAGATGGCAAAATTGATCGGCGTCGATTCTCTTGCTTTCGTTTCGCTGGAAGGGCTCTACCGGGCACTCGGCGAGGCCGGTCGAAATCCTGCCGCCCCGCAATTCTGCGACGCCTGTTTCACCGGCGAATACCCGATTCCAATTACGGATATGCTGGAAGCCGATACGCGCCAGCTGAGCCTCTTGGCCGAGGGAAATTCGGCGTGAGCCTGCCGCTGGAGGGACGGGTGGCACTGGTCACCGGCGCGTCGCGGGGGTTGGGGGCAGCCACCGCCATTGAGCTTGCGCGTCTCGGCGCGCAGGTGATTATCACGGCACGCACCGAGGGCGGTTTGGCCGAAACCGATGATGCGATCCGCGCCCGCGGCTTAAAAGGCGCGGTTCTCTTGGCGCTCGACTTGAAAGAGGGAGATAAGCTCGACGCGCTTGGCCCCTCGATCTATCAGCGTTTTCACCGTCTGGATATCTTTGTTTGCAACGCCGCCACCCTGGGGCGGCTCACCCCGGCCCCGCATATCCTCCCCGTCGATTGGGCGGAAGTCATGGCCGTCAACCTCGGTGCGGCATGGCGGCTGATCCGCAGCTTGGGGCCTTTGGTCCAGATTGCCGAAGCAGGGCGTGCGGTCTTCGTCACCTGCCGGCAAGGGCGCACGCCACAGGCCTATTGGGGTGCTTATGGCGCCAGCAAGGCCGGAATCGAGAATCTGGCCCTGTCCTGGGCAGAGGAAGTTCGCGGCAGCCGGCTTCGCATCAACCTCTTCGACCCCGGCCCGATGGCCACCCGCTTGCGGGCCACCGCCATGCCGGGGGAAGACCCCGCGACCTTGCACCGGCCGGCGGAGGTCGCGCCGGCCCTTGTGGAGCTTTGCTTGCCCGATGAACGTCGCCACGGCAGCCTTGTTTCATTCAATGGTTAAATGGGTTAAATTTTTGCGTCTATCGGGCATTTTGCCCTTGACGGCGGGACACTTTGGCAAAAAAATGGCGGCCCAGGGCAGGGCCGCCGAGTTTAGGGAGGAAACGTCCAAGAACGCAGGAGCGCGCAACGCATCCTGCAATAATAAGTTTAATCCTTTCCTCACGGACTGCAAGGGAAATTGTGCATTGCAGCCAGGGGATAGGTTTTCCCGAATCATTGCGTGTTTTTTCGGCAACAGTCTCATTTTGAAGCCGACTCTGTTTTTCGATCGACGACGCCCACCCCAGATCTGGTTTGTCTGCCCCCCATGACCGCGATCGAGATTTATCGCGATTGGCGCGTCCTTCCCGAAAGGGCGCGCGGGGCAAGTGTGGCACTTGGCAATTTCGACGGCGTGCACCTCGGCCATGCCGGCGTGGTGCGGGCCGCTCAGACAGCCCGGCCGGATCTCGTGCCCGCGGTGCTGACCTTCGAGCCGCATCCTCGCGAACTCTTCCGCCCCGATGACCCGCCTTTTCGGCTGACACTTTCGGAAGAACGGGCGGAAGCACTCGCCAAGCTCGGCGTTCGGCGCATTTACGAGCTGCGTTTCGATCGGAATTTCAGTGAGCTTTCCGCGGACGCCTTCGTGCATGAGGTGCTCCATCGGGGCATCGGTGCGCGGCACCTTGTCTGCGGGCCGGACTTTGCCTTCGGCCATCAGCGCAGCGGAGATGTGCGGTTTCTTGCCGCGCGGGCCGGAGCCTTGGGGATGGGGCTGACCGTTGTCCCGCCGGTTTGCGATGAAGAAGGCCCGATTTCGGCAAGCCGCATTCGCCGCCTGCTGCAAAGCGGCAAGCCCGAGCGCGCGGCAGCCTTGCTGGGAAGGCCTTGGGCCATCCGCGGCACGGTAGCCAAGGGGGATGCGCTTGGGCGGAAACTCGGCTTTCCCACGGCGAATATCGCCTTGGGCAGGCATCTGGAGCCCGCGCGCGGGGTGTATGCCGTCAGCGTGAGGATGCCGGATCACAGCAAACGCTTGGGCGTGGCCAGTATCGGCTGCCGCCCGACCATCAAGGAGGGGCTGGAAAGCCTGCTGGAAGTCTACTTGTTTGATTTTTCCGGGGATCTTTACGGCGCCGAGCTTTCCGTTGCGCTGCACGCTTTTCTTCGGCCGGAGGAGAAATTCCCGAGCCTCGATGCGCTTGCCCGGCAAATGGAGGCCGATGTGCGGCAAGCCCGCAGCGTGCTTGACCCACTTGGACCTTCATTCGCATAGTCCCCCAATGGGCCTTTGCTTGCGCACCCAGGATCGCGCGGGCAAAACCGCCTGTCTTGCCGCGTTTTTTGCAGCCCTCGCGGCCATGCTTTATGACGTTTTTCCAAACGCCGGATGAGATCATGAGCCAAAATTCGGATTATCGGGACACCGTTTTTCTACCGCAAACAAGTTTTCCCATGCGTGCGGATCTCCCGCGCAAGGAACCGCACATTCTCGCCCAGTGGGAAGAAATGCAGCTCTGGGAACGGATGCGTGCGGAAAACCGCGGCGCGCGCAAGTTTATCCTGCATGACGGGCCGCCTTATGCGAACGGACCGATCCATATCGGCACCGCACTGAACAAGGTGCTGAAGGATATTATCAATCGCTCGCGCCAGATGTCGGGCCTCGATGCGTATTACGTCCCGGGATGGGACTGCCACGGCCTGCCGATCGAGTGGAAAATCGAAGAGGAATATCGCGCCGCCGGGCGCGACAAAGACTCGGTGCCGGTTCTGAAGTTTCGCGCCGAGTGCCGCGCCTACGCGGAACACTGGATGAAAGTGCAGGAGAAGGAGTTTCGCCGCCTCGGGGTTGCGGGCGACTGGGCGCATCGTTACGCCACCATGGATTTTTCGGCAGAAGCAGCGATTGCGGCGGAGATCGGCAAGTTTCTGCTCAACGGTGCGCTCTATCGCGGGCTGCAGCCGGTGCTCTGGAGCCCGGTCGAAAAGACCGCGCTCGCCGAAGCCGAAGTGGAGTATTATGAGCATACCAGCACTGCGATTTGGGTGCGGTTTCCGCTGCAGAAGGCCCCGAAACCGGAACTCGCGGGTGCTGCCGTCGTCATTTGGACCACGACGCCCTGGACCATTCCGGGCAACCGCGCCATCGCTTACGGGCCGGATCTGGACTACGCGTTAATCCGTGTTGGCAGCGTCAGCGAAGGCTCGCTGGCGCGACCGGGGGAGGCGTTGCTGGTCGCCGTGGCGCTGCAGGAAAGCTTTGCTGCTGCCCTTGGCATTGCCAATTACACGCAAGAGCAGGTTTATCGCGGCGAAGACTTGGCCGGTGCGATTGCGGCCCACCCGCTGCGCGGCCACGGTTATGATTTCCCGGTGCCGCTTTATCCCGGGGATTTCGTCACCACGGAAGCCGGCACGGGCTTTGTGCATGTGGCGCCCGGCCACGGCGATGACGACTTTATTCTCGGCCGTGCGCACGGGCTGGAAGTGCCGGATACGGTGGGCGATGACGGCACGTTCAACGCCTGGGTGCCGCTCTTTGCAGGTCTTCACGTTTATAAGGCGGATCCTCGCGTCTGCGAGGAATTGCAAAAGGTGGATGCGCTTTTGGGCCGGCAGGCCTTCGTCCATTCCTACCCGCATTCCTGGCGTTCCAAAGCGCCGCTGATTTTCCGTGCCACACCGCAGTGGTTCATCCGCATGGACGGCCCGCAGCAGATCCGCGCAAAAGCGCTGAATGAGATCGCCAAAACCCACTTCGTGCCTGAGGCCGGGCGCAACCGCATTGCCGGGATGATCGCCGCACGACCGGACTGGTGCATCAGCCGCCAGCGCGTTTGGGGCGTGCCCATTCCGGTGTTCGTCGAGCGCGCCACCGGCGAGCCCTTGCGGGATCCGGCTGTGCTTGAGCGAATTGTCGCGGCCTTCGCCGCCGAGGGGGCCGACGCGTGGTATGCCTCTCCTCCCGAACGTTTCCTGGGCCCCGGCCGCGATCCCGCCGCTTACGAACAGGTGAAAGACATTGTCGATGTCTGGTTCGAATCGGGCTCGACCCATGCCTTCGTTCTGGAGGCGCGCGGTCTGCCGTGGCCTGCAGACCTTTATCTCGAAGGCTCCGATCAGCATCGCGGCTGGTTCCATTCTTCGTTGTTGGAGGCGGTCGGCACGCGCGGCAAAGCCCCGTTCAAGGCGGTCCTGACCCATGGCTTCGTGTTGGACGAGCAAGGGCGCAAAATGTCGAAGTCGCTGGGCAACGTGGTGGCGCCGCAAGAAGTCTTGGAGCAATACGGCGCCGATATTCTGCGCCTTTGGGTGATGATGTCCGACATCACCGATGATCTGCGCATCGGGCCCGATATTTTGCGCCAACAGGCGGAGGTCTATCGGCGGGTGCGCAACACGTTTCGCTTTCTGCTCGGCTGCCTCTACAACTTCAAGCCCGAAGAGCGCCTGCCGGAAGCGGAAATGCCCGAGCTTGAGCGCTTTGTGCTGCATCGGCTTTACGAGTTGGACCAGCGCATCCGCAAGGCGGCGGAAAGCTATGACTGGGTGGGCGTCTATCCCGAGCTGCACGCGTTTTGCGCCAATGACCTCTCAGCCTTTTATTTCGATATCCGCAAGGACTCACTCTATTGCGATCGGCCGGACAATCCCCGCCGTCGGGCGGCGCGCACCGTGCTCGATCATTTGCAACGCTGCCTTGCGGTTTGGTTTGCCCCGGTCTTGGTCTTCACCGCCGAAGAGGTGTGGTGGACACGCTTTGGCGATCATGTCAGCGTGCATTTGCAGACCTTCCCCGAACTCCCCGAGGCATGGCGAGACGAAGAGCTGGCACGCAAATGGCAAGCGGTTCGCGCCATTCGCGGGGCGCTCACGCAAAAGCTCGACGAGGCTCGCAAGGCCGGAACGTTGGGCGCATCGTTGCAGGCCCGGGCGGAGTTCATCTTTCCGCCCGATGCCGAAATATGGCTGAGCGAGGCGGAATGGGCCGAAGTCGGTATTGTCTCGGCCGCGACGGTGCGTCGCGAAGCCGGGGTCCAGCCGCCCTGCCGGGTGGAGCTTCACCGAGCGGAAGGTGAGAAATGCCTCCGGTGTTGGCGAGTACTTCCGGAAGTGGGCACGGATACGCGCCATCCGCTGCTCTGCCGTCGTTGCGTGGATGCCGTGGAATCCCGGCTGGTTTCTCCGTCGGCGGCCGCATGAGCCAAGGCCGCGTCCTTACCGCGGGCCTTGCTGCGGCAGGGCTCGTGCTGATTGCCGACCAGCTCAGCAAATGGTGGGTGCTGGAAATCTTGAGGCTGCCGCTGCGCGGGCGCGTGGATCTTCTGCCGGTGCTGAGCCTTACCATGGTCTGGAACCGCGGTATCACCTTCGGTTTTTTGCATGAGCTCGGCGACTGGGCCTCTCCGCTGCTGGTGACGACAGCGGTCGCCATTGTGCTGGCCTTGGGGGCTTGGATGTTCCGCGCGGAACGGCTGCTGGTGGTTATTGCGTTGGGCGGCATCGTGGGCGGTGCGATCGGCAATGTGATCGACCGGTTGCGCTTCGGCGCCGTGGCCGATTTCATTCATGCCCATGCGTTCGGCTATTCGTGGTATGTTTTCAACGTTGCCGATGCGGCCATCGTCTGCGGGGTTGCATTGTTAGTGCTGGATGCGGCAATGGTGCGAACCACCGAGGCGGGCCACGGCAAGGGAAATTCGCGCCGGAGGTTACATCCGCCATGAACCTGTTCAGAAATGCTGTGATGATAGTGTTTCGGCTCAACGGTCTGGCTCTGGCGGCAGCGGGGTTGGCTGCATGCGATCCGATCCCGGATGCCTCGCACAGCCTGGGCCTGACCCGCGATGGCGCCCACCAGTTTGAGGTGATCACCCACCCGCCGCTTCAAATACCGCCCGATTTTTCCAATCTGCCCCCGCCGAAACCTCTCGAGGACCAGCCCTCGGGTCCGCCGGTTCAGGCGGAGGCTGCGGCCATTCTCGCCCCGCAGGTGGCGCTGGGGACCGAGGCGGTGCCGCTGACCCCCGGTCAGAAGGCCTTGGATGCCGCGGCCGGCCCGCAGCCGCCGGCGGATATTCGCCAGCGCATCGATGCCATGCCGCATCCCGCGCCGGCCGAGCATAGCTGGATCGACGCGCTAGCGTTTTGGAGCTCGCCTGCGCCCCAAGAGCCCATTATCGACCCGATCGCCGAGGCCAAGCGTCTGCATCAACCCATTCCGGCCGCGGCCATGGCCGCGCCCGCGCAATCGCAATAGGGCGCTCGATATTGCCAAGGCCTTTCGCAGTGCGGGGCCGGTTGCGTTGGCAATTTCCTCGCTTGCGATAAAGGCTGGCCATGGTTTTCGGTTTTCCTGGCGTAAAATTCGCCAAACGCCGGCCAATCGATCTCGCGCAGCGGCTGGCGCATCTCCCGCGCGAAGGCCTGCCTCTGCAGGCGCCTGTGCGCGTTCACTGGAATGAACATCAGATTCCTTTTCTTGAAGCGGAACACGACGAAGACCTCGCCGTCGCGCTCGGCGTTGTGCATGTTCATCTCCGCTGGGGGCAAATCGAAATGATGCGTCGGCTCGCACTCGGGCGCCTTTCCGAGATGATCGGACCGGCCGGGGTAAAAATCGACCATGCACTTCGCGCCCTCGGCATTGCGCGAACCGCAGCCGCCATTGTGCCACTTTTGCCCGAAGATACGGCACGATGGCTAAACGGTTTCGTGGCCGGTATGAACCACGCGATGGAGCATCTGCCGAAAATGCCGCCAGAATTTCGAATTCTCGGCATAAAACGGGAAAACTGGCGGGTGGAAGATATTCTGGCCATCGGGCGGCTGGTTTCTGCGGACGTGACGTGGTTGAGCCTGATCCCTCTGTTGCGAGAAAAAAACGACGCGCTCGTTTTGGAGATTTGGCGCCGGCTTGTCGGCATGAAAACAGACCGTGTGGAAAGAACGCCAACAAGCCGGCTTCTGCCCCGCGGGTTTGATCATATCGCGTGGCTTTGCTGGACCGGGGGGAGCAATTCGTTCACGGTTGCGCCGTCCCGAAGCGAATCGGGCGCAGCGATGATCGCGAGCGATCCGCATCTTGCAGCGACGATCCCGTGTCCATTTCTCATCGCCGGTTACAAATCCCCTTCCTTCCATCTGGTCGGGCTCATGATCCCAGGGCTTCCGTTTGTCGCGCTCGGGCGCAATTTGCGGATTGCATGGGGCGGCACAAACCTTCACGCTGCCAGCAGTGAGTTATTCGACATTTCGGATTTGGCACCCGAAGACATAACACAACGCCGCGAACGAATCCGTGTGCGCTGGTGGGGTCATTGCACCGTTACAATCCGCGAATGCGCCTATGGGCCGGTTATTTCTGATGTAAAAATCATCCGTCGCAAGAAAGGCCGTAAGGTTGCGGTGGCCTGGGTCGGAAGCCAGCCGAGCGATGAATTCACAGCGATGCTGCGCCTGAACCAAGCGCAAAATTGGGATGAATTCAGAGCAGCGCTTAACCTTTTTGCGGTTCCCGGGCAAAATTTCACCTATGCTGACGTGGACGGCCATATCGGAAAGGTGGTCGCGGCGAAGCTTCCCAAGCGGCCGCTTGCCCCTCCGCCCTCTCCTCTACTGCCGCTGAGCTTCGCCACTCATTGGCAAAGCTATGTCACGGCGGCCGAATTGCCGGCCGTTTTTGATCCCGCCGATGGATTCGTCGTATCAGCGAATGAAAAACCTCTGGGCGCTCCGGTTTCTGTCGGCTATCTCTTCTCTTCAAATAACAGAAGTGAGCGACTCAAGTTTTTGCTCGGCGAAAAACCTCGGCACACGCTCGCGGATATCAGAGAAATCCAACGCGATATATCCGTGCCTCTGAGGCTCGAAGTCCGCGACGAATTGGTGCAAAGCCTGCGTTCGGCAAAGGCGCTTGAGAATGAAACAGCGCGGTGTCTGGCCCAAGAACTCGAAGCGTGGGACGGACGCTATGATGCAAACTCACGCGGTGCCCTGTCTTTCGAGTTATTCTTCTTCTTGCTCGCGCTGGAGATAAGCGGCAGCAAACGACTGTCCCTTTACGCCAAAGGCTGGAATGCTTGGGAGCTGATGCGCGAAGACATCGCCGCGGTCGCGCAAGAACGGCGAGAAAGAGCGGTTCGAAAGGTCTTGCCCGTCTTGGCGCGAAGATTAAGAAATTTCCATGTTTGGGGCGATATGCATCGGCTTTGCCTCCGGCATTTCGTCGGGTTTTTTCCCATCATCGGGCGCCGCTATCGTTATGTGGATTGGCCGGCGGCGGGAAGCAGCGAAACCGTACTGAAAACCGCACATGCCCCGACGGATCGCCGCCACGCGGCAAGGCTTGCCACAACGGCGCGACACATTTCGGATCTTGCCGATATCGATCGGAATGACTTTGTTTTGCTTGGCGGCCAGGATGGCTGGCTCGGCAGCACGACGATGCTTGACCAGGTTCCATTATGGCAAAAAGGCAGCTACATTCGGGTGCCGCTGACCTTGGAAACCGTGCGGCGTCGGTTTCCGATCCATATGGAACTCAAACCATGAAGCAACATCCCGGATGCAGCTTCACAAGCCGGCACGATGTTTGATGCAACCCCACTGCTTCGTCTTTTCGCCAGCTATCGTTTAAAAAGACTCGCACGTGACGATCCGCCGCAGACGCAGAAGGCCCAATTATTGCGGCTTGTGCGGCTTGCGCGCAATACGGAGTTCGGCCAAAAACACGGATTTGCAGATATTTCCGATATAACAACGTTTCAGCGGCGTGTACCGCTTCGGCGCTATGACGATTTCTGGCATGAATATTGGGGCCGCTCCTTTCCCATACTGAAAAATCTCTGCTGGCCGGGGACGATTCCCTATTTCGCTCTGACATCGGGAACCACAACGGGAAAAACGAAATATATCCCTGTCTCTCGGGATATGGTTGCGAGCAACCAGCGCGGGGTTCTCGACGTACTTACGCACCATCTGCGGGCGCACCCGAAAAGCCGAGTGCTTGCAGGAAAAAATTTCATGCTCGGCGGCAGCACTTCGCTCAAACAGGAAGCGCCTGGCATCTCCAGCGGAGATCTGAGCGGCATCGCGGCACGCGAAGTGCCCTGGTGGGTTCGTCCCTGGTTTTTCCCGCCTCTGCGTTATGCTCTCATCGCCGATTGGGAAACCAAGATCACCACGCTTGCGCGGCTGTCATTGCATCACGATATTCGCACAATCGCCGGTACACCCAGCTGGATACTACTTTTCTTTGCCAAACTCGCGGAAGTTCGACCGGATTTGCCGGCGAGAAGCACCAGCTATTTCCCCAATCTGGAACTCTTTCTCCACGGCGGAGTAAACTTTGAGCCCTATCGCCGCCAATTCGAGACTCTTTTTCAAGGAAGCAATGTCGATATGCGCGAGGTCTACACGGCAAGCGAAGGATTCATCGCCGCTGCCGATCGCGGCTATGGGGAGGGGCTTCGGGTGATTACGGATCATGGTATTTTTTATGAATTCGTGCCCCTTGAAGAGATCGAAAGCGAAAAACCCACCCGCCATTGGCTCGGTTCGGTGGAACTAGGCGTCAACTACGCCGTGGTGTTGTCGACCTGCGCGGGACTTTGGTCCTACGTACTCGGGGATACGGTGCGGTTCGTGACGCTTCATCCGCCGCGCATAATCGTGACCGGCCGCCTCTCTTACTTTTTGTCTGTATTTGGTGAACACCTGATCGGAGAGGAGATAGAAGCTGCGGTCGAAACAGCAGCCGCGGCCATTGATCAGCATGTCGTGGACTATACCGTCACGCCGATTTACCCCTCCGAGCCGGGGCAGCGCGGCGGCCATCTTTTCTTGGTTGAATTTTCCACGCACATCGACCCATCTTTGCTGCCGCGTTTTGCCCAAGCTCTCGATGCCGCGCTCGGTGATGAAAATGCAGATTACCGCATGCATCGCCTCAAGGACTTCGGAATGGCTGCGCCGCGCGTGGCAGCGGTCTTGCCGGGGTCTTTCGCGGCGTGGTTGAAAGCCCAAGGCAAACTCGGCGGGCAAAACAAGGTCCCGCGGGTGCTTCAAGATCCTGTCATGGTCCGTGGCTTGGAAGAATTTTTCCAGCGTGAGCAGAGAATTTACGGAGTGACCTCATAGAGCATTCGGGGTGGCATGCCGATGCGCCTTGCGCACACTTTGCCCGCATTCATCGCAGCAACAATAACGCTCCTTTCGTTGTTCCTCGTTCCCGCAGCACGGGCTTGTCTGCCGGGAGGCACGGAACAGACGATCAACGCAGCTTTGCAAGGCCCCGGGGCGACAGCGGAGCTTTGCCCAGGTGCAGTATTCCTGCTTCATGCATCCGTCATACTTTCTGCCGACGGGCAAGAAATTTATACTGCCGGCTATCCTGCCGACAATACGCGGGCCGTATTGCGTATTGCCGATCCTGCGCTCGCCACGGCGATCATGTCACGCGCCTCGCGCATTGCAATCCGTAACATCGAGGTTGACGGTTCACGTCCGGCTCTCGGCGTAATTCAGGGCGGCGGAGCTTTGATCGAAATCGGCGGGGCCGTCAGCAATATTCGCGTGGCTTCGGTGAGCTCGCATGATCCGCGGGGATGGTCTGCCCTGCATGTTTTTGAAGGTGGAGGAAAATGCAACGGCGCTGTCGTAACGAACAGCCAATTCGGCCCTGCAGGCACACCTGACGGCCACTGGGCAGACGGTATTTCCTTTGCGTGCCGAAACGGCTGGATTGTGGGAAACGTCATCACCGACGCCTCGGATGGCGGCATCGTGGTCTTCGGCGCGCCGGGAACGGTTGTAGAGAATAACATTGTCCGCACGCGCAAGAATATTTTGTTAGGCGGAATCAATTTGGTCGATTATCCGCCGTTTTTTGGCGATTACACGGGCACGATCGTGCGCGGCAACCATATCGAAGCAGATGGTGGGTTTATCAAAGTGGGCATCGCCATCGGACCGATGGCTTGGGTGCCCTATAATAATAATATAAACTATGGTGGGCAGGTCATCGGCAATCTGATCTCCGGCTCCGGTATCGGTTACGGGATCGTAGTGAGCGGGGTCAGAGACTTTACCGTTGTTGACAACAAAGTCACCGCGAGGCTTGGCGGAAAACCTGGGCCTTCGTGCATTCGCGGGCAAATCCGACCGCCTCGGGCGTTGGTCCTGAACCCAAGAAACAGCCAAGGCCGATTTCAACCCGGTTTTGTGCTCGCTCCCGTACAATCCGCGATCTGTATTCTGCCAAGATAACCGGCTTCGGCGGGGAGAACCGGCCCGGACCCTGATCGCGCTCCCGCTCATGTCTGCGCGCTGGCAAGTCTGCCAACCAGGCGCTAATCCACCGGCTCCCGGGCGACGATAACCCGCTGCGTGTCAACGCAAAGATGCCAATCCTTCTGAGAAGGAATCGACCTGCCCGATGCCCTGCGGCACAATCACCCCGACCCCGAGGCCACCCGCGCCGATCTCGCCCGGCGCATCGCCCCGGACACGCCAGCCAGGGAGCCCGGGCTTGGCACCGACAGCCAAGCACTTGGCTTTGCCCCCGCCGACAAGCCCCAGCGGAACGATTGACCATTACCGCCCGGCGGTATAATCTAACAGTTGTTAGATTGATGCCCGGACGGAAAGGAGGCCCCATGCCCGAGCCACAAACCGAGCTGCCCGAGGAAGCCCTGCGTTTTCTGCGGCCCACGCATTACATCGACAGCGACAGCAGCGAGGTGCATGGTTTCGCCAAGGCAGCACTGGCCGATTTGCCGCCCGGTTCCGACAAGACCCGGATCGCCATCCGCCTGTTCGAGGCGGTGCGCGACGGGTTGCGCTATGACCCCTACTGCTTTGCCCTTGACGAAAGGTCTTATCGGGCTTCGGTCATCGCGGGGATGAACAGCGCCTTTTGCGTGCCCAAGGCGATCCTGCTGACCGCCTGCCTGCGCGCGGTGGGGATTCCCGCGGCTGTGGGTTTTGCCGACGTGAAGAACCACCTGAACACGCCGAAACTGCGCGAGCTGATGGGCACCGACCTCTTCATATACCACGGTTATGTCAAACTCTGGCTCGAGAACGGCTGCGCCTTCAAGGTGACCCCGGCCTTCAACAGCGAGCTGTGCGAACGTTTCGGTGTCAAGCCGCTGGTCTTCGACGGCACGGCGGATGCGCTGTTTCACGAATACGACCAGGGTGGGCGCCGGCATATGGAATATGTGCGTGACCACGGCGTCTTTGCCGACCCGCCGATCCCGGAATTCCTGCGGGTGTTCCGCGAAACCTATCCGGCGCTCGAGAAATGGAACCGCGCGCGCCTGAAGGGCGCGGCCGCTGCGGACGATCCGGGCTTTGCCGCCGCCGGCGTGCGGGAGGGGACGCGGTGAAATATCTCGAGGATTTCGCCCCCGGCCAGGTGCTGGAATTCCGCGCAGGCCCCGTCAGTCGCGAAGAGATCATCGCCTTCGCCCAGCAATGGGATCCGCAGCGGCTGCATACGGACGAGGACTACGCCACCGCCCTGCATGGCAGCCTGATCGCCTCCGGGTTTCACACGCTGCTGCTGGTTTGCAAGCCGATCATCGAACAGCTGATGGCAAGGACCGCCAATCTGGGGGGACTTGGCTTTGACAAACTGCGTTGGTCAGCGCCCTTGCGGCCGGGCCGGCCGCTTGACGTGCGGATTGAGATCACCGGCGTCCAGCCCTCGCGCACGAAGCCGGACCGGGGCGTGCTGACCTATCGCCTGACGGCGACCGACCCCGAGGACGGCGCCGAGGTTCTTTCCGCTGACGTTCCGATAATGCTGCGCCGCCGGAAGGAGGCGCCGAATGGCTGAAACGGATGCGACGCAAAGCGACGAGGAGCTGCGCCTGCTCGCCGACAGCATGGCGACGCTGCTGGAACGCGCTGGCGGGGTGGAACGGGCCCGGCGGCTGCGTGGCAGCGCCGAGGGCTGGAGCGCGGCCGTTCTGCGCGAAATAGCCGAAGCCGGGGTGCTGGGGATTCTCGTTCCCGGAGCGTCCGGTGGCCTCGACATGGGCCTGCCCGCCGCCGGCGTGGTCGCACGCGAGCTCGGCCGTGCACTCGCCCCCGAGCCCGTGGTCCCGCTCATGGCGCTCACGCTCGGGGTGCTGCGCCGACTCTGCCCGGACCACCCCCTGATCGGCCGGATCGTCGCGGGCGTTGCCGTCCCGGCGCTGGCCCATGCCGAGCGCGGGCCGATCGGCGCGCCCGCCGAGGGCTGCGCCACACGCCTTCACGCGACAGGAAACGGCCCGGCGGTCACAGGGTCCAAGGCCTGGGTCATGGGGGCGGCCTCGGCCGACAGCTTCCTGGTGCTGGCCGAGGGGAAAAACGGCTCCGCTCTTGTGAAGGTCGCGTGCGACGCGCCCGGTGTCACGATCGTGCGGCGCCCGCAATCGGACGGCTCGGTGGCGCTGGAGATTGTCTTCGCCGCCACGCCCGCCGAGATGCTGGCCGAGGGTGAAGCGGTGACAGAGGCGCTGGAGGCAAGCCTGGACGACGCCCGCGCCCTAGCAGCCGCCGAGCTTCTCGGGGTGGCAAGCCGCGCTTTCGAGATCACCCATGCCTTTCTTGGCACGCGCGAACAGTTCGGCCAGCCGATCGGCAAGTTTCAGGTGCTCCAGCATCGCGCGGTGGACATGCACATTGCCCTGCAGATGGCCGATGCGGCGGTCAGTGAGGCGTTGGCACGGATGCAGGCCAGCGATGATGCCGCTCTGCGCGCCCGCGAGGCCAGCCGCGCCAAGGCCCGCGCCGGCCGGACCGCACGGCAGATCACCCGCGAGGCGATCCAGATGCACGGGGCGATCGGCTATACCGACGAATACGACATCGGCCTTTACCTCAACCGGACGCTGGTGCTCGACGCCTGGCTCGGAGGGGCGGGCGAACACAGCCGCCGCTGGCTGGCACTGAGCGAAACCGGGGAGGCTTTGCAATGACCGACTGGAACGCGATGAGCGACGAGGACTTCCGTGCCGAGGTACGGCAGTTCTTTGAAAAGGAATATCCCGAGCACCTGCGCTTTCTGCCCCACCGCGTCACCTTCGACGAGATCCGCGACTGGCACGCCAAGCTCTACGAAAAGGGCTGGGTCGCGCCCGCCTGGCCTGTCGCATACGGCGGCATGGGGCTGAATGCGGCGAAGCTGCTGATCTTCTATGAGGAACAGCAGCGGTATGGCGTGGTGCGCGGGCGCGACATGGGTGTGCAGATGGTCGGCCCGCTGATCATCCGCTACGGCACCGAGGAACAGAAGAAATACTGGCTGCCGAAGATCCTCAGCTGCGAACACATCTGGTGCCAGGGCTATTCCGAGCCGGGCGCGGGCTCGGATCTGGCATCCTTGCGCACGAAAGCCGAGCTCAGGGGCGGCGAATTTGTCATCAACGGCCAGAAGATCTGGACCACCATGGCCCATGACGCCACCCACATCTTCATGCTGGTGCGCACCGATCCGAATGCGAAGAAGAAGCAGGACGGCATCAGCTTCCTTCTCGTCGAGATGGACCAGCCCGGCGTGACGGTGCGTAAAATCACCACGCTCGCCGGCGAGGACGAGTTCTGCGAGGTTTTCTTTGACGATGCCCGTGCGCCGCTGGAAAATCTGGTCGGCGAGATGAACCAGGGCTGGTCGATGGCCAAGGCGCTGCTCGGCTTCGAGCGCATCTTTATCGGCGCGCCGAACCTCGCGCAGAACGCGCTGAACCAACTGCGCGATTTTGCCCGTGCGCGCGGCGCCTTCAACGATCCCCTCTTCCGAGACCGCTTTGCCGAATTGGCGCTGGATGTCGAGGATCACGCCGCGCTCTATGCCCGCTTCGCCGACAAGCTCAGGCGAGGCGAAACGCTGGGGGCCGAGGTGTCGATGCTCAAGATCGTGGTGACCGAGACCTTCCAGAAGATCACTGAGCTGATGCTCGAGGTCGCCGGGCCGGACGCCGCCACGCTTGGGCCGCTGGTGGCGGGCAATGTGAGCGTCGATGTGCTCGCACAGTTCTACAAGGCACGTCCGACTACGATCTACGGCGGTTCGAACGAAATCCAGCGCAACATTCTCGCCAAGGCCGTGCTGGGGCTTTGATCAGCGAAGATCGACCGGGAAAGGAGCGAAGAAACCCATGTTCGACTATGCAAGCAAATATCCCAAGCTCAGCTTCGATGTGCCCGCCGAGCGCGTGCTGCGCATCACCTTCGATAAGCCTGAGACGTTCAACTCGGTCGATGCAGAAACCCACACGCAGATAACGGATATCTGGGTGGATATCAACCGCGACCCGGACATCAACGCCGTGATCGTCACGGGTCGCGGCAAGGCGTTTTCGGCCGGCGGCGATTTCGGCATGATCGAGAAAATCACCGGCAATTTCGACGCGTTGATGCGCACCTGGAAAGAGGCCAAGGACCTCGTTTATAACATCATCAACTGCAACAAGCCGATCGTCTCGGCGCTCAATGGCCCGGCGGCCGGCGCCGGCCTGGTGGTGGGTATCCTTGCCGATATCTCCATTGCCGGCAAGCGCGCCAAGATCGTCGACGGCCATACACGCCTTGGCGTGGCGGCGGGCGACGTTGCGGCGATCATCTGGCCGCTTCTGTGTGGCATGGCCAAGGCCAAGTATTACCTGCTGACCTGCAAGCCTGTAACCGGCGAAGAAGCCGATCGGATCGGGCTGGTGTCCATGTGTGTCGAGGACGAGGAATTGCAGCGGGTCGCGCTGGATACGGCGGTGGAATTGGCCAATGGCGCGCAAAGCGCGATCCGCTGGACGAAGTATTCGCTGAACAACTGGCTGCGCCAAGCCGGGCCGATCTTTGATGCCTCGACCGCACTGGAAATGCTAGGCTTCATGGGCGAGGACGTGAAGGAAGGCGTGGCCTCGCACCGCCAGAAGCGCGCGCCGAATTTCCGCAAGGACTGCCCGATCTAAGCCGCGAACGGCAAGAGAGGCTTGGCCAGGTCGGAAGACCCCTCCCGCGGCATTGCAATGGCCGATGCCGCTGCCGCCGCCCGTCACGATCACGCGCTTTCCGTTAAGACCCCTCATCGGCCGATCTCCCAGCTGTTACCCCCCCATGCCCGCTCTGGCCCGGTCACGTCCTGATGCTTCGGAGCCGAAAGGCCTAAGCAGAAATCGAACATATGTTAGATTTAATCCGGTTGCCATCGGAATGTCCAGCATTAATAAAGAACCCCAATGTCGAAACCCGCCGCCGTAACCGCTCCTCCGCCCATCCGCCGCAAGGCGGATCGCAGCCGCGACTGCCTGTTGATTGCCGCGGCCCGGCTCTTCCGCACTGAGGGGTATCACGCCGCGACCATGCGCCGGATTGCCGCTCAGGCGGGCATGGAGGCAGGCAGCGTTTATTATCATTTCCGTTCGAAAACCGAGATTCTTGATGCGGTGCTCGACCGGGGTGTTCGCGAGTTGTTCGACGAGACACGCGCCTGGGTCGAGGCAAACCCGGACGCGCCCTTTCGCGAAGCATTCACCCAACTGGTCGATCTGCACATGCGGTTCCTGCACGCCCACAGAGACTTCACTGCCGCCAACATCCTGCTGTTTCCGGTGCTGAACGACAGGCTGCGCGCCCGCCATCGCCCGCTGCGCAAGGCCTATGCCGGCCTGTGGGACGACGTACTTCAGCATTATCGGAATGTTGGCGCGTTGCGCTCAGATATCGCCATCAAGCCGTTGCGTCGGTTCACCCTCGGCGCGCTCAACTGGACGGTGGAATGGTTCGACGCCGATCGCTTTGACGTGGCCATACTGTCGTCGCGCATCGCCCGGCTGCTGCTCGACGGCATGAGCGCCCCGGCAAGCCGAGGTAGACCAGTGCTTGCTCCCTTGCCCCCTGCCACCATGGCACCTGACGCGCAGAAGAGTGCGGCCTCCGGCAAGGCCGACCGCTCGCGGCTGGCTATCCTGCGCGCGGCGGCCCACCTGTTCCGAGTGCATGGCATCAAGGCTACCACCATGCGCGCCATCGCCAATGCCGCAGGGATCGAGGCGGGCAGCATCTACTATCACTTCGACTCCAAGGAAGAGATCCTCGACGCGGTTCTGGATTTGGGCCTGCGCGATCTGTTGAACGGCGTGCGTGCCACAATCGCCCGTCCGGCACCGTCAGCACGGGACAGGATCGCTGCAGCGATGGCCACGCATCTGTATTACCTGTTTCAGGCCAGCGACTTCACTTTGGCCAACATCCACGTCTATGGCCAACTGCCGCGCCAACTGCGTGCCCGCCATGCCTCCGACCGGCACCAATATGCCCGCCTGTGGGATGGCCTTCTGCGTAACGCCCGGGAGGCTGGGGAAATCCGCGCGGACATCAAGGTCAAGCCGCTGCGTCAGCTGATACTCGGCGCGCTCAACTGGACGGTGGAGTGGTTCGACCCCTCAAGAGCTGACCAGCCGGGCCACCACTCACTGGATGAACTCATCCGTATGCTGCAGCTCTTGCTGCTCGACGGGTTGACGGCGAAGGCCTGAAAACCCGACACGACCGACAAATCCAGCGGCGGGCGCCGCGTCCAGTTGCTTGAAATTGCTGCCGAATTGATTCGTGCAACAGGGCTTTGCCAGAACCTCGCTCCGCGACGTCGCCAGCGCTAGGGGCATCCAGCGCTGGAGCGGGGCTGAACGGTTCGGCGCCATTTGGGGTTATCTTGATGCATCGGCTTCCGCCGAAGGGTTGTTTGTGCGGCACCGCAGTTCAGGATAAGCGCGGAAGCGCACAAACCGAAACTTTGAAACACGCCGCCCCTGATCGTCCTCTGCCACCTCCCGTTTGCTCGTTGCCGCAAGACAGATAACCCCGCGTTCCTGCAAGCGCCGGACCAGCGCCATCGTAAGGGTGAATTCGCCTTGGATGAGCGCGTGTGAGGCTTCCGGCGGAATTTTAGCGGCATACGCATCCGCGAGCTTTTCGATCGCTTGCTCGTCCATCTCGGGCGAGACATCTGGAAATGCGATGTCCTCAATGCGCGGCGCAAAATCCAGCGCCGCCTTCTTTTGGGCATTATCCCACTGCGCTTGGGGGTGGTTAGAAAGATTGACGAAGCAGGAACCACGAGAATGATCGGAAGTGCTGGCCAAGCAGGCATCGCACGACTTTTCGGAAGCGCTTTTCAGTTTTTCCAAAAGATTTCCCACCGTTTTGATCACGCCCGCAGCGTCTTGAGCGCTATTTCTGTATTGGGCATGCAGAAGATCGTTGCGGCGATCCAAAACCACATTTTTATAGTCGGGATCGCAGCACCATGCCCGCTCTTCCGCCCGTTCACGCTCCTTGTTGTTGAACTTCTCGGCCCCGGGAACAAGGGCCTTCTCGGTTGCGTAGAGATTGACCCAGCCTTCGCGGACGGTTGCGACTGCTTCAAGATAGCGCCCCAATCGCAGATAGAGTTCCGCCAACGCTATGACGGCGGCACGACCATTCGGGCCCGACAGGTCATGATGGGCGACCGTAAGCGGCCTAACCATCTCTTCAATGCGGTCAAGAACGTCGGCCAAAGGCGGAAGATATTGCTCGACATGCTCCCGTGCCTCTTGAACCTGTTGCAAGAGGTAGGCAGCGGACGGTCTCGTTCCTGAGCGGCCGATCAAGAGGTCGCCGGTTCGGAGGGTTTCCATATCGGCGCCGAATTTCCGCAAAGCCTTACCAAGCTCTTGGAGGCTGGGCTTTTTTTCTTTTTTGCCGTGCTCGACCCAATTTGCTGCCAACGCGTGGCCGAGACGCTCGGTGGCCTTGCCTGCTTCCTCCGCACGGCCGGTTTTGAGGAACATCGCCAGAGCGCGTGCCCAATCGAGCAAAGTGACGAACTCGCTCAACTCCCAGATCGGCGCGACGCCGTCCGAACCTCTGGCATCATAAGCCGCGTAGCATACGCGGAGGTCGGGCGGCTTTTCATCGACGGCGTGAAGAAACGTCGAGACGGCAGAAGCGAAAAACGGCTGGGAACGCAAACCGTGCGTGATGTCGAGCATGATGGTGCCGTTGCAGCCGCGCAATTCTTTTTTCATCACATCGAATTGCTGCCAGAGTTCGGAGGTTTTCCTGCCCAGGGGGATGGGCACGAAACGCGGCGCCGGATAATTGGCGGCCCGCAGCGCGTCCTTCAGGCCTTCTCCATGATCTCTCTCGGCTTCTTGAGTGGCAAGAACGGTGATTTCCGAGGGATGCAACAATTCAGCGAGTGCGCGACAAACATACGGTGTCTGTGTTGCCCTATTACCCAAAAATTCGTATTCGGTCGGCTTATACTTATTGAGTCCCAGAAACGTGACTAACCGCGTAATCTTCTGTTTTCCGCTCATCGCAATCTCGCCTCGCTTCGATCCACCTCTTCTTCACCGTCGGGGAACCGGAAAAAATGTCAAATTGGGTGCCGCGCGTGGCGCGCCACCAGAACTCAAGCTGCCCGCGGATCGCGGTGCCGCGGATGGAAAAATCCTCATCCGGCTGGCCCGGCTCGGCGTCGCCGCTGAACAGCGCTTCGACGATCACCCATCGCGTCGTGCGGCCAGCGCGAGAAATACCGTCATCGCTTTCGCACGACCAGCAATCATTCGCCATCAGCTCGCACGCCAAGTTTCTCGCTTGAATACCATCTCGACGGCGTGAAGGCATGACCGTAATCGTCAGCGAACACATGCGCGGCCGCGAACCGGTCCTCGATCGCCCGCGCAGAAAGCCGCGCTTCGCGCTCTGCCAAATGATCCCGTGCCCAGGAGAGGAACGTCGAAAGGCGCGGTGTCGCTTCGGCCGGGGCTTCTGTCGTGAGCATGGCGATCAGCCGGCGCAACCTCGCAGCTGATGAGTCCACCTTGGCTGACGACGACCAGACCGATATCGGATGGTTTCGCCTTTCCGAGCGCGGCAATGGTACGTTCGACGATCGGGTGCGGCGGCGCAGTTTCGTGGTCGCCGCCGTCGGATGCCAGAACGCACGCCTGCTCGCGTGCGGCTGCCAGATTGGCCGATTCACGACTGAACTCACCATCGGCAATCGTGATCCTGTCGGGAGCACCGGGCTTGGCCACGCCAGTCGGGCCTCAGCGGCGGCGAAGATCGCTGAGATGTTGGCGTCTTGGGCAGACAGGCCCATCATGAGCGTCGGCTCCGTTGCGATGAAGTCGATCAGCCGCTGGACGATCGCGGCATTGTCCTGTCGGGTGGTCCATCCATGGATCTGTGATTGCCGAGCGACCAGGCACGGCTGGTATGTCGCCTCATCGGCCGTGGCCTTTACCGCGCATCCATGAAACTTGAACAATCGCGCTCTTTGTTGCGGTTCCCGAAGGTCCTCCGGCCGCACGGAGACGACGAGGGCCGGCACTCCTCCGGTAAGTGTGTCGACAGCTTTCTCGACGAGACTATCCCAGCGCGATGTCCACGCCGTTCCAGAGAACAAAGTCGTCAGCTTAGCCGTCGACTGGCGTTTCGACCAGGCGCGCAGAGTTGCCGATCAGGCGTCCGGTGATCGCCTCCGCGTCAGGCCATTCCGTGAAGGGACGGGTCACATCGACACGACCGAATGAAATGCCCGATCGTTTGCGCGCCAATCTCCGGTTCGATTGGCTTGTTCCCTTATTCTGTCTCGAAACCGTGGCTATCGAACTTTAGGGTGCGGCTGTTCTCGGTGACGGTGCGCACGAGCTGATCGGTGGCGCCGTTGGGAAGCCTAGCTTCGATCTCGATGGTGACGGTGACCTCCGCACCCATCTGACCGGCGAGATGAGCGATCACCTCATCGGCGATGCGACCTGCGTCCCGAACGACACGGGTCGGATCGACCCGCACTGACCCATGGAAACGCCTCAGCTGGTGGGTGGCTGGCGCTGCCGGTGGCGTTCCGCCTGAGCCGGGACGAGGATCGGGTCCGCTGCCGCCGGGGCCGGAAGATGGTCCGGGCGTCGGTGTCGGCAGCGATTCCGCGTCCAATTGCTTGCCCGCTACGTCCGGCTTGACCAGAAGGCCGGGGCTGTCAGCGGTGACGTTGACGTCGTGTCCGGCGCGTAACCCGCGATAGCGCGATGCCGCTTCGTCGTAGCTCTCCGCATAGCCGAACGTGTCTGTACGCCATGTCAGCAGGGCGAGCCCATCCCGGATAGCTTGCACCAGCACCTCGGGACCGGCGACGCGCGGCAGATAGAGATAGCGCGCGAAATCGTCGATGAGCTGCTTCACCGCGACGTGATCGCCGCGCCATAGCGGAACTTCGTCCAGATACTTGCGCAGGATCGTCGCGCCGAGGCTGCTGACCAGCCGCTCGTCGCTGCGAAGCTTCTTGCTGGCCCGGACTGCCAAGGCGTCGCTGCCGGTGAGTCGGGAGACCTGCCAGACGACCGGCTCCTGCGGCGTCGATTGTTCCGGGACGAGGAGCCATTGATAGGTTTCGGGCAGCTGTGCCGTCACGGCTCGGTCGGCGGCCTCTCTCTGGGTTTCGGCCTGCCGGGTCTGATGCGGGTCGAGGTTGAGCGCTTCCTTCTCGGCGACGATCGAGGCCCAAGCCAGATATTTGCGCAGCGCCTCGTCGAGGTCTTGCAGCCGCGCCTTGTCGGCGGCGAGGAAGACCAAAGTGTTCCGATAAAGGCGCGGCGCGGTCCCGCGCGATTCCAGGATCGCCTTCGCCGCCGTCTCGGCGGCATTGCCGCTCTCCTTTGTGTAGGCGTGCTCAGCCGGAAGGACGACAAGGCGCGCGTCGTAATCGTCGGGCACGTCCGCGCCCGAGCGTGGCAGCGAGTGAATGCCCGAAAAATCGCCCTTGTGCCTGAGGTCGGCGCGCAGCCGCCTCTCCAGCTCCGCGGCCACTTTATCCGGATCGCGCTTCAGCTGCTCAGCGCAGTCTTCGGCAAGCTTCGTCACCGTCGGCTGAGTCGCGTACCAGGCGCGCGAGTCGTTCCGGTAGAGATAGGTGGCCTTCTCGGCGAGCCGGCGCAGCGCATCGCCGAAGATAGCCGGGCTCTCCCCCGGCATCACGCAGCCGAGCTTAATCTGCCTGTCCTCCAGCCCGCGATGCGCAGCCGCGGTGGTCGGCGCGGAGCCGAGGTAGATCGTGCGCGCCACACGCCGTGTCGCCGACAGCTTGCCGAGATTGGGCACCTCGCCGTCGATTCGCAGTGGGAGCGAATTGGGGCCGTCGACGTCCTTCTCGATGATCGGCACCCAGTTGTCCGAGAGATATCGCGTCAGCTCGAACTGCACGCGCGGATCGTCGATCGGGATCGTCGAAGGCAGGATCAGCGGGCTGCGGTCGCCCTTCTCCCACAGGCTGTGGATCACCGCCGCCATCAGGCGCAGCACGCCGCGTGTGCGCTGGAATTTCACCAGCGTCGACCAGTCGGTGTAGAGCCGATCGAAGATCTCCGGGTGGATCGGATAGGCGGCCTGGATGCGCCGCTCGTAGTCGCCGCTCCGGCACTCCGGCGGAAACTCGTCCGCCTGCGCCCGGTAGAGATCGGCGAAGGCCCGCGCGGTCAGATCCCGTTGCTTGAACATATCGCCTGCGATCGGCTGGAAGAGCCGGCGCCGCACAATCTCGAAACCCTCTTCCGCGGTCGCTGGTCGCCACGATGACTCGACGCGGCCAACGACGTTGCGCAGACGGTCAAGCGCCTCGCGGCCGCGAATGCCGCCGACCTCCACGTCATCGGCCTGGGTGTACGGCGAGCCCGCCGTGTCGGAGGCGGGCAGCGAGACGACCAGCAGGCAGTTCTTGGCGAGCTTTGCCGACTCGGTCAGCGCCTGCGCGAAGGTGAACTGGGTATCGAAGCTGCCGGCCGGCAGATCGCTCTGGTCATGGAGCTGGCGCGCATAGGCCACCCATTCGTCGATCAGGACGAGACATGGGCCGTATTCGTTAAACAATTCGCGCAGCACGTCGCCGGGGCTAGTCGCATTCTCGTCGTCCTTGGCGATGCGCGCGAACGCCTCGGCGCCGCCGAGCTGGTAGGCAAGCTCGCCCCACAGCGTCCGCACCACCGTGCCGTCGGGCTTGGTGACGGGATTGCCGGGCGAGATCTTGTTACCGACCAGGACCACGCGCCGGGCCTTTGGCAGAGTTTTCACGCCCGCCTCGGCCAGCACCGCGTCAATGCCCGCCAACTCTCCGGGCGCTGCACCACCGAACAGGTGGTAGAGCGCGAGCATGGAGTGCGTCTTGCCGCCGCCGAAATTGGTCTGGAGCTGCACGACCGGGTCGCCGCCCTGGCCGGACAGGCGCTGCACGCCGCTGACCAGAAGCCGCTTCAGGCTCTCCGTCAGGAAGGTGCGGCGGAAAAACTCTGTCGGCTCGCGATATTCATCGCTGCCTTCGCCCAGATGCACCTGCCAGAGATCGGCGGCGAACTCCGCCTGCTGATAGCCGCCGCTGGCGACGTCGGCGTGAGGTGTCACCACCTCGCGCCAGGGTTTCAGACTGCCCGCCGCCGCCGGCTCAATCAGCGAACCGCCGGCCTTGCGCTTCTCGCTCCGCACCTGCTCTTCGTAGATCAGTCGGCGGAGTTCCATCTTCATCTTAGCGATTTCGTCGGCCTGCGGCGCCGAGACGGCCGCCAGCAAACGATTCATCGAGTCGAGCGCGCGGTCTGCGTCATCGCTGGAAAACGGCTCCTGATGCGCCCATTTGTTCCGCCAGTCTCGCAATTCGCTCACCAAGCTGCGTTCGGCAAACCCCAGCGTGCGCTTGAAAACGTCGTTCCACGTGTCCCACATCAGCTTCAACAGGCCGGCGACGTCCCACTGCGCGATCGGCTTATTGCTCAGCATCGGGTCTTCCTCGAACCGCCGCACGGCCTCCATGCGTACGGTCCCCGCCTTCACGGCCGCCTGCACCTCGCGCTCCACAAACGGGGCCAGGCCCGCTCGCAGAAGCTCCATCGCCTTGCCGACGCGCTCCTGATTGGTCATGGCCATGGATCAGCGCTCTCCCACAGCGAAAAGGTCCGGTTCGGCCGACTTCGACTTGCCTCCCTCCTGAGCGAGGCGGACGATTTCGGGCCAGCTCTGGACCAGACTATTATAGGCGAGCGCCTCAGTGGCGCGTTTCTTGCGCTCGGCGATCACATAGAGGCGGTAGGCAAGCTCCCTTGCCGCCTCGGCCTTTGCGCCAAGTTTGGCTACCAAATCGGCGGCGGCACCTTCGCCACCAAAACCAAGCGCGCGGACGAGTTGATGGACGGTTTCCCAAGCTGTTAGCCGTTTGTCGGTCGTAGGATCCCAGTCCGCTGCAAGTTCTTCCGGCTTGAACAGACGCACTTTGCCTCGTTTGGACTCGAGAATTCCGGCCTCTACCATGCCGGCCACGCTCGTGTTCTTGGCCTTGGACAGCGTCTCGGCGACGCCGTATTCACCCTCGGCAAAACCGTTCTGTTCGAACCACGCCAACGCCCAGCGGCTGTCGGCGTCGAAATCACCTTCCTGTTCAGCCAAGGCCTCATCGAGCGTGGCGTTGATCAGCGCTAGCGCCTCCCGCACCGAAACGGGCTTGCCCTCCGCGTCGAGCACCTTGGCATAGCGGGTGTAGACCGCCATGCCCGGGCCGATGGCCGCCTGCGCGAGATCGACTGGCGCGATGTTGCCGGCCTGGAGATGACGCAGCGCGGCGGGTAGCTCAGCCTTCAACGCGGCTATAAATTCGCGACGTGTCGCCGAAGGAGCAGAGGCGTTGCGGGGACGACAGACAAGAACAATGCTGGATGCCAATGCGTTAGTGCCCGAGCCGATCATACGGTTGCTCAGTTCGGTGCGCATCGGCCAAGTGCCGCTGATGCCAAACCCAGCCCGGATAACCGCGTCGAGAAAGGTTTCCCAACCCGTGCTCGCCGTCCCCTCTACACTCTCGGTCTCCGACTGCTTGAAGGCGTAATAGATCGTGACAGGGAAGGCCGGGTGCGCCTGTTCAGCAAGCCGGTGCATCGCCTCCGTCATTCCGTTGAGGAAAAAGCTCTCCGCCTTGTCGTTCCCGCCATGCCGATAAGGTGTGGCAACCAGTTCCTCTGTCTTCGGGACGGCTAAAGTGGCAAAGAGGTCAGGAAAGACCGAGCGGAGTGTGCGGCGCAGCCAGACATAGAAAAAGTCCGAGAGATCGGCATATCCAATATTATCGTAGTATGGAGGATCGGTAGAAACCACCTTCCCAGAGGATATAGATTGCCGGCTGGCGTCAAATTGCACGCCAATACCTCCCAAAGAAGAAACGCCGGCGGTTAATTCCAAATTATCAGACGAATATTTAACCGCATTATGCCAGCATATCGCTGACTTCCCGAGCACGTTAGACTCAGGAAAATCCCAAGTCATCGGGATAGCTTGCCGCTTGTATGTTTGCATCACCTGTTCTCCCGAGGGTTTCCAGGTGGCAATTGAACTGTTGTAATCAGCCAGTCGGTCTATTGCGAAGGCTAGATACACACCGACGGCCTCTGCATATGCCATGCTGCCGGTGCCGCCATCACGCAGCGGCTGGCCGTCGTCGGGTAGACCGGCGGCGATGGCGTCGCGCTTCACCCGCGCCATCGCCTCGCCTATCAGGTCCGAGAACGTCGTCAGCGCCACGAGCTGACGAGGGGTGAAGAGGTCGCCAAAGTTGTCCAGGCCGTAGTTCGAGACACTGACGCGGCACTTCCCGTGCAGCGAAGTCTCCGGCTTCCACTCCGGCTTCGCCTGCCGCGCGACTGCCTCGTGCTCCGACGTCGGTGCGAGATACACCCGCCCGCGCTTGCCCTCGGCCACGATGGCCATCAGCCGCGCGCCCATGCGCCCGGCCTGGCCCTCAGCCCGGATGTAGTCGTAGGTGAGCGGCGTTCCCGACATCACGCACTTGAAGGCTGCACGCTTACCGCATGATGTGCCGTTCTTCGCGGCCTCAGCATCCTTAGGCTTGCCTACCTTCACGGTAAAGCGGTAGCAGCCGCCCTCGATCACTGGCTCGACGTATGCCTCCTTGCCCGGCTTCGTGGAGAGCATGAAGGTCGCAGCGAGCGGCACATCCACGTTGGCGAAGGCCGGGTTCGGGCTTTTTACCGTGCGTGCCCAGAGCCACGCAATGACCGTGAGCTTTTGGCCGACCAGCGGCTTCAGGTCTGGCCGTTCCTTCGCCATCTCGGCCGTGACTTCGATCTTGGGATAGAGATGCCCAATGCGCTTCTCCGCCTCGTCACGCATCCACTGGCCGTAGTAGCGCACGTCTTCGGCAAGCCCCTCGGCGCCTTTGTCGTTCCATCGACCGCCCCGCGCGAATTCGGCCCTCGCTGCCGGATTGACGGGCGGCTTGCCTGCAAACTTGGGCGGGATCTCGATCATCGCCTTGTTGATCAGCACAGCAACCGGGTTGAGATCGCTGGCGTATGCTTCCAGCCCAAGCCGTTGCGCTTCCAGCGGCAGCGCACCGCCGCCAGCGAAGGGATCGTGGAAAGCCGGAAGCCTATTGGGATCGAATAGCTCTTTTGCGCGCGGATGGTCAGCGTTGTCGGCGCAAGTGCGACGCCAGCTCTTCCAGATCTCCGCCCGCGCGCGCTCAAGAACATCTTCGTTGGTGGTGTTCTTCCATTTCACCAAATCTTCGATGATCTTGAACAGGCGCGTGCGCTCCTTCTCTTGCGCCTCCTCAGTGGGGAACAAGTCCGGGAGCGCGGACGGATCGTCCACCATTTGCGCGAAAATTACAGCACGCGCCGTTGCAAGCGGCCGTCGCGCCCACCAGAGATGCAGGCCGCGCGGATGCGCTCCGATGCCAGGTTGCTTTTCATGTGCCGAGGCGGCGTTGATCGCATCCAGCGGCAGTGCGACTTCAATCAGTTTTTTTCTTGTTTTGACGGTCATATTGGTCTCACGATGGGGGCGCCGCTTCGTTGAACAGTTGCGCGAAGGGGAAATTGACGGTGGCGCCGGCGAAGTCGGTGGTGACGCCCTTCTCATGGAAGGGCCGGCGCAGGTAACGGACCTCATGCGATCCGTCCGCGCCGAACGCGACCAGCGCGAGGATGAAATCGTCGGGCTTGTTGAGCGAATAGAGGATCTCGTTCTTCGTCACGGTGACGGTATCTGCGCCCGCGACGCGGCCCTTCACCTCGATGAAGCGCAGGCGCCCCGTGCCGGGGATAGCGCTTTCGATGTCGTAGCCGAGCTTCTCGGATTCCCGATCGACGGGCACGAAGCCGAGACTGCGCTCGATGTCCATCACGATCTCCCGCGCCCGCGCCGCGGCGGCCTGGGTGTCGATCACGGTCTGGGCCGACGCAGGTGGCTGCCCACCCATCGCACGAATCAACCCGATGGGCGCGACCAGCAGGCCGCCGAGCACCACTGGCGGCAGGGGCGCCAACTGGCGCTCGCGCTTGATCTCCTCCATGCGTCGCTGAAGGCGGGCCTGAAGCTCGTCCGCCCGCTTGCGCGCTTCGCCGGAGTTCAGCCGCGCATTGGCCTTGCCGGCGCGCTCTTGCTCCTTGAGCTGCTCGGCGCGGAAATCCCAGTAGTTGATCTCCTTGGTCAGGCGGTCCTTGACCGCCGCCTCGGTCTTGTCGAGCAGCGCGAGCTTGCGGTCGCGGACCTCGGCCAAGTGCTCCGGCACGACTTGGGCGATGGCGTGCGCCTGGGCTTTGCTTTCGAGGTCGCGCCCAATCCATGAGGCCTCGGGCCGCGCCAGGATCGCCGCCGCCGTCGGCTCGCCCTCGCCCAGCGGACGGTAGTCGAGATAAGGCGCGTAGTTGATATGCCGCGCTGTGCCTTCGGCGTCGATCTCCACGAACAGCAACCGCTTCGACACGACCCGGCGCTCGCCGGACTTGTTGACGCTGGCGTCCTGGATCGCGTGCTCGAGAAAGAACAGCACGCGCGGGCTCGTACCCGGATCGCGCTCATCGACCAGCACAGCGCCGCGCCGCAACAGGTCCCGATAGCGTTCCAGCGTGATGTCGATTACGGCGTTGAGCAGCGGGTGCCCCGGACAGATGAACGCCGCAAGCGGTTGGCCTTGTGGCGCCACAAGCGCCTTCTCGAAAGCGATGCGCTCATAGCGCGACAGCACGGGCTCGCCGAAGCCGATCAGACGATCGCGGTTGCGCACCGGCGCCGGCACGTGGGTGATCTCGTAGCGCCGTGGCTCACGCTGCCGGATGGCGCCGCCCAGACGCTTGAAGGCTTCGAGGAAGAAGGATTCGACATAGTGGGGCTGAAGCCGGCGCGCCTCGGCCCGCTCCATCTCCTCCCGGATGCGATAGACCCGCGAGGCATCCATCGAGTCGTGCGCCAGGGCGCGCTCTTCCAGCAGTTCCCGCAGGTAATCCTTGTCGAAGGCGTTCTCGACGACCTTGGTCAGCCGCGCCCGGACCTCCGGCTGATCGCCGTAGCGGATCGCCTCGATCAGCAGGTCGCGCAGCGAGCGCCCCTCGAACTGCACCTTGCCCAGCACGTCGAAGACCTGGCCACCCAGCGCGTTGCGCGCCTGCTCCAGCTTGTCCAGCAGCTTGCGATAGACGTCGCCTTCGCGCGTCTCCTCGGCCACCAGATTCCAGAGGTGGCAGACCTCCGTCTGGCCGATGCGGTGAATGCGCCCGAAGCGTTGTTCCAGCCGGTTCGGGTTCCAGGGCAGGTCGTAATTCACCATCAGGTGGGCGCGCTGGAGATTAATACCTTCGCCGGCGGCGTCGGTCGCCAGCAGCACCCGGACCTCGGGATCGTGCCGGAAGGCTTCCTGCACCTTCATGCGCTCCTCCCGGCCCATGCCGCCATGGATGGCGACGACCGCCTGATCCCGCCCGAGCAGTGTGACGATCCGCGCTTGCAGGTAGTTCAGCGTGTCGCGGTGCTCCGTGAAGATGACCAGCTTCTGGTGTGGCGAAGGCTTGGGCTTGGGCGGTTCCGGCACGCCCGCGTCGTAGGGGGCCGCCTCTTCCGCGAGACTGTTGGCGATCGAGGCCGGCGTGAAGATCTCGCCGAGCAGGGCCGCCAGCTCACGCCACTTCTTGTCCTCGCCGCTCCGCCGGATTGCCTGCGCGAGGGCTTCGAGGCGCTTCAGCGTTTCGATCTCGATGCGCAGCTCTTCGATCGAGCGCGCCGCCGTGGCCTGATCGAGGACCTCCTCCTCGGTCGCCTCCAATTCCGCATCGGGCGCGTCGTCTAGGTCCTCGACGTCTTCCTGGTCGAGGAGCGGAGCCCGCGTGTCGAACACCGAATCGACCTGGCCGCCGCGGTGCAGAACCTCCAGCTCACGCAGCCGGCTTTCGAGCCGTTCGCGCCGGCGGCGCAGCGATTGGTAGATCGCCTCCGGGGACGAGGCGAGGCGGCGTTGAAGGATGGTGAGTGCGAATCCGACGGTGCCGGCGCGCTTGTCGTTCTCCAGCGCTTCCGCGCGGTTGAACTCCTCGCGCACATATTCGGTGACGGCCTTGTAGAGCGCGGCCTCGGCATCCGAGAGCTTGTAGGGCACGGTGTAGGCGACGCGCTCGGGGAAAAGCGGCGTCCCGTCAAACTTCAGCAGGTTCTCCTTCACCATGCGGCGCATCAGGTCCGAAACGTCGGCCGTATGCACGCCGTCGCGGAACTTGCCCTCGAAGCGGTCGCCGTCGAGCAGCGCCATGAAGAGCTGGAAGTCTTCTTCCTTGCCGTTGTGCGGCGTCGCCGTCATCAGCAGGAAGTGGCGGGTGAGCTGCGAAAGGAGCTGACCCAGCCGGTAGCGCTTGGTGTATTTGACCTCCCCGCCGAAGAAGGTGGCGGAGAGCTTGTGCGCCTCATCGACCACGACGAGGTCCCAACGGCAATTGGGCGCTTGCAGCTTGAGCTGGACGTCCTCGTTGCGGGCGAGCTTGTCGAGCCGCGCGATGGCGAGATTGGTCTCCAGGAACCAGTTGCCGGTGCGCGCCGCCTCCAGCTTGTCGTTGGTCAGGATGTCGAAGGGCAGATTGAAGCGGCGATAGAGCTCGTCCTGCCACTGCTCAGCCAGACTCCCGGGGCAGACGACAAGACAGCGTTGCAGGTCGCCGCGGGCGATCAACTCCTTGATCAGAAGCCCGGCCATGATGGTCTTGCCCGCGCCGGGATCGTCCGCAAGGAGGAAGCGCAGCGGCTGGCGCGGCAGCATGCTCTCATAGACGGCGGTGATCTGATGCGGCAGCGGCTCGACGACCGAGGTGTGAACCGCGAGCAACGGGTCGAACAGATGAGCGAGGTGGATGCGCTGGGCCTCGGAGACTAGCCGGAAAAGCGCTCCGTCCCCGTCGAAGCTCCAGGGCTGCCCTTCCTCGACGACTTCGAGATCCGCTTCCCGATCCCGGTAGAGCAGCTCATTGCCGATCTTCCCCGCTGCGTCCTTGTAAGTCAGCTCGATGGCGTCCGATCCGAACCATTGCACGTTGACCACGGTCACCACGCCGCTGGGCAAGACGCCGCGGATCGAGCCGCCAGGCTTGAGGTCTTCAAGGACCGCCATTCAGCCCTCCACCGCTGCCGCGCCAACGGCGGCGAACTCCGGCTCCCGCTTCAGGAGCACGATCTGCTGATCCTGGGGACGTCTTGCGGCAGGGTCGGTGTCGAGACCGAGGCGCTTCAGCGCATAGGAAAGCAACGCCTTCCGCACACGGATTTTCGCCCTGTCACCGTGCATCCCATAGTCGAGGGCGATGACCTTCTTCTGCGTGTCCGACAGTTCAGGGTGCGGACCGATCTCGAGCGTGACAAACTCGTGCCAGTCGGCATCGGCATCAGGCGCGACTTCGCTGGGCTTCGTGCCGCGCGTTTCCAGCATCCGAGAGAGCAGGAAATCCTTGAATGTCCGATCTATCTCGCAATAGGCCCGGGCATGCCACCGGAAGCCGTCGAAACCGATCGCGTGCGGCGCGATCCGTCGCCACCGAGGTTCGGAGCGAGAGAGTGACTGGTAGCGTATCTCGATGGCCCGCGACTGCCGGATCGCGGCAGTCACCGAGCGCAATATTTGCGCGTTCACACCACGGACGGGTGTGGGCGCAGCGTCGTAGGGGAGTGACTCCCCGATCCAGGCATGGGATCGGTCGAGTATGCCTTCGGAGACCGTTCGCAGCTGATTGAGGTACGCCGCCGGATCCGGCTTCAGGAAACAGGGCTGAAAGTGATCGCCAGCGACGTAGCGCTTGGCGCTCTTGTCATAGATCGCGTTGTTCAGCGCGCGCTCCTTGTAGAGCGTGAGGTCCTTCGAGGCTTGCGGCACAGATACGTCGAACATCTCTATGATGTCGGCGCGATTGACGCCGCCCTCCCAGAAGAGCCGGAACTCTATGAATTCGAGCCGTCGTTCGACCCCCAATTTCAGCTCTGCAGCCCGGTGCCCCATGAGCCCCTGCTCAAAAAGAATGCCAGTATAACAACAGGACCCATATAGTTTTTCCTATAACGGTTCGCGGCCAAGTTGCAAACTGAGGATCTGCCGATGGGCTGCGGGTCTAAGCCGGAGTGCCGCCCGCTGCAGGAGATCCGCTCCATGAGGAAGCGTCCTCGTATGGAAGGATCGACGCCAGCTCTGGCTCGATATCGAGACAGTACTGATATGCGAGCGCCGCGATGTGCGCGCCGAACGTCGCGCGCAGCTCACCCAGTGCAACGAAAAGCGACGTGTCCCCCTCCTCATCGCCCCTGTGCCTCCATCGCATGACGTTGCGAAAGTCAGGCATCGGCTTCTCGAGGAAGCGGCGACATGCTGCGTGCATCGCGCAGATCGATCCTGCTGCTGACGATTTCGCGCTCGTGTGCTAAAGATCTTTTTGCGCTTTGATCGACAGACATTTCGCGGGTTTCGCGCATTCCGATAAGCAAAAGCTGCGAAGTTATCATTTCACCGAAAACACCTTCATCACCTCATCGCCGAGATGGTTAATGACTTTGACCGCGATCCGGCCGGAGGCAGGTTTGGGGAATGGGCGTGAGACATCGCTGTTCAGGCTTGCCCACGCCGCTTCGTCGATCTCCGCCTTGAGCATGGTCTTGAGCGTCTTGTAGGGATCATTCGCCCCAAGAAAATAGGCGTGGCGGACGAAAAAGCTTTCTTCGTTATAGTCCGTATCAATCATCCAAAGCGCGATTGATTCCGTGCCGCCGCTTTCGATTTCTCCGGTCTGCGGCTTGAAGATGTCAATGCCTTTGATCCTGACGCGGATCATTCCTTCGCTGATAGTTTCAAGCGCAATATTCGGTTTGCCGCAAAGAATGAACAAATTCGCATCGCTGGTTGTTTTTAAATCATTACCCATATGAAGATCTGGGTTCATGCATGCCTTCAAAATCAGCATACGGCCAAATTTATCAAGATCAGTCGCATACGCATCGTAGCTAAATGCACAAGCAACCAAGACATCAAATCCAGCATCATCAGCCTCGGCGGCAGCGGCAACAAGGTCGGAGCTAGAAAGTATGCCGAATTTGGGGCCAATTAGGATACCAGCACGTCTTTCTTCCCTGCCCACCATAAACCTGCCTTCGGCGCAGACATATTTGCCGGGCCAACCCACAAGGCTCGTGAAGCTGATCCGGTCTTCCTTGTGCGCCTGCTGGATGCCTGCAATCCTGAGGTTTTCCAGGATCATGTCCGCGAAGTCTTCCGGCGAGTCCGAGCCGTTGTGCCGGTAGCGGCGCTGCGGCTCCGCCATGCCCGGAATCAACCGATCATCGGCATCAACCGCCAGCACGCGATGCGGCGAGAGGCTTTCCACAGTAAACGGCCCGGCCACACGCACGCGCGAATTATCGACATAGGATTTGTCGTAGAGATATTCAAAGTCGGCGTGGGCGGCGATGGAGGCATCGATCTCCTTTTGCCGCGTGATACGCGCCTCCCAAAACGCGGCGAGCGGTTGCTTGGCGGCGGCGGGCCAGTCTGCCGGTGCCTCACGAGGCACTTCCCATTCGACGAGTTCGTAGGCTTTGACCGCCTCGCCACTCGGCATGGTGAAGGTGCTGCCTTCGGGGGCGTCAAAGCGCACGTCCTGGCCTTTGCGGCCGCCGGTGGTAACACGAAAAGGTTTCTTGTGTCCCCGCAGAGCGGCGTTCAGGCGCGCGAGTGCCTCCGCAACCTTGGGCTGCCATTTGTCCCAGATAACGCTGATTTCGGCATTGTTGGCGATGGATTTCAGCGTGACATGCGGCACACGCGCATAGACGAAGCCCTGGCGGATATCGCCGTGCGTCGGGCCTTCGTGCGCGGGCCGGCCGGTGATGTCCTGCTCCTTGGCGCGGCCTTCGCGACTGTCGGCGAGCAGGTAGTAGGGGTAGCGCGCGCTCATCAGCCGGGTGCGGGCGAGCGCCAAGGCAACGCGGCTGGTGTCGATGGTGATCCAGCGGCGGCCCCATTGCTCGGCAACATAGGCGGTGGTTCCAGAGCCGCAGGTGGGGTCAAGGACGAGGTCGCCAGGGTCGGTGGCCATCAGAAGGCAGCGTTCGACTACTTTGTTTCCTGTTTGCACGATGTAGATTTTCTGATCGGTGAACGACCCGGTCCCAGTGTCCGTCCATATATTTCGGATCGGAATCACGGGATGATCATTGTAGAATCGGACATACCCGATGCTGCTTGCCCGATAATCCACTCGGTTGGCTCGCTTCAATCGTTCTAGGCCAGCAGGTGGGGTTACCCATTGCCTTACGCCCGAGGCAAATTGCTCGCCTCGGAAATTCGCGAGATATCTCGTTGTAGTTGCTTGCGTTTGCGAAGTTAGTGCATCGATAGTGAATATCCTTAGCGACGTAATTCCATCTGCTGTGTCTCGCTCATGCTGGCTGAGCTCGCGACGAAATCCGGCGGAATCCTCGACGAACTTGTACAGCGTGAGTCCGGTTTTGCTATTTTTCTTGTCGTTGTAGAGCTGCCTATATTTTGTCGTCGCCCGATCTTTCGCGTACCATAGAACAAAGTCCGCGACGCTGTCGATGAACGCCATCGACGCGCCGGCAGTCTTCTCCACAACCAGATCGGAGATTTGATTCTCTGCACCGAACACCTCATCCATCAAAGCCCGCACACGATGGACATTCTCATCCCCGATCTGGACAAAGATGGAACCGCTCTCGTGCAGCAAGTCACGCGCCACGGTGAGCCGATCGCGCAGATAAGTCAGGTATGAGTGAATGCCGTCGCGCCAGGTATCGCGGAACGCGCGCACCTGTTCCGGCTCGCGCGTGATGTGATCCTTCGCGCCGTCCTTCACGTCGCGGCTTGTCGTTGACCACTGGAAGTTCGAGTTGAACTTGATGCCGTAGGGAGGATCTATATAGATACATTGTATTTTACCCCGTAAGCCTTCGCGCTCGGCGAGGCTTGCCATAACGTTCAAGGAATCGCCCAAAATCATCCGATTCGCCCAATTGGCGTCGTGTTGATAGAATTCGGTTTTTGCCTTGACGTCCGGCAAGCCGTTAAAATCGGCGAATAGGTCCGGCATGTCTGGCGCTTTCTCTGCTGCACGTCGCTTCGTTTCGCGGAGCAGATCGTCGATCAGGACCTTCGGGTGCACCTTCTCCTGGATATCTGGATATAAAGCGGCGGGGCTTGAACGATCAGATCGGACCAGTCCTGCTCATCCTTGCCGCGCCAGACAAGTTGCGGATCGAGATCGCGGTTGCGGCGCTGGTACGCGAGCTGGACGGGAGACTTGTCCTCCTCCCGCATCAGGCTTTCGAACTCGGCTGTCGGAATATTCCGCCGCTTGGCATCCTTATGCGTGAGCGCTTCAACCCCGATCGTCTTGTTCCTGCTCCCGTTCATTCAGGCCCCCTCACGCCGCCTTCTTCTTCACGAATTGATCGACCAATGCCTTGAAACCCGCGTCCATCTCATAGACCGCGGTGAACTCTGCGAACGCCCACCGGCCGAACTTGCCGAGATTGTTCACGCCCGGCACCCAATAGGCACGCATGGCGTTGGCTTTCTCCTTGGCGTTCTCGCCGCGGTAGCCCTTGATCTCGACGATCAGATTCAGCGGATCCTCCTCGCCGTCATCGATCCGGACGATGAAATCAGGGATATAGCGGCGCGGCGTCCCGCCCATGAGATACGGCACTTCCAGGCCGAGATTTTGGTTTTTCACATAGGCCCGCACGCGCGGATGCGATTCCACGACACGGCAGAATTCGGCTTCCCAATCGCTGTCGCAAATCACCCAGTTGATATGGCATTTGCGCGGATCCGTCTGCCAGCGGGTTTCCTTCGATGTCGTGAAATTCACGTAGCGTGTCGAGCCTTTCGGGTTATACGGATCGAGGACGGCCTTGACGGGGTTGTCGCCGGAGAGAGTGAGCGTGATGGCGGCTTTGATCCGCTCGCAGGCCATATCGGCGATCTCTTGGTAGAGAAGCTGCGCCGGATAGGTGCCGCCGGTGCAGCGGAGATAGCCGCGGTCCAGCCACTGGCGGGCGATTTCCTTGAGCTGCCCGAAGAGATAGAGCTTGGGGGCCTCGCCGGGATCGCGATACTTCTGATAAAGGAGGTACTTGGCGAGGTGAAAGAGGATGGTTGCGGGGCGCATGTCTTTCAGGTGCTCGACCGTCAGGTCCACGCCCTCGCCGATGATGCCCTGGTTCTTGGTGATGGACGGCCCGACAAGGGCGGGTGTCAACTCAAGCACCGAGTCCTTGTCGAAGCGGGCGGTCAGCTGCTCGTTCGGCAGCTCGACGCGATAGCCTTGCACCCGCGGGAAGCAGATTTCCAACGCGTCGCGCTCCGGGCTGACGGCATGCACGCGGACCGTCTCGCGCGGCTTGGCCGGCGGGGCGATGACGGGTTTTGCCGTAAAGTCAAACGGAATGCCGAAAATGTCGGCATATTCGACGTTGAACAACCCCTGTTCATTCAACTCGTATGACTGGCGGCGCAGGCCGCGTCCGACGACCTGCTCGCAGAGCAGTTGCGTGCCGAAAGCGCGGACGCCGAGAATGTGCGTCACGGTATTGGCGTCCCAGCCTTCGGTAAGCATCGACACCGAGACGACGCAGCGCACCTGTTCCCCCAGGCGGCCCGGCTTGCCGACGGTGTTCATGACTTCGCGGAGCAAATCTTGGTCGGTGATGTTCTCGGCGGCGCGCTTGTCGCCGTTGCGTGCGAGAATCTCCCGCCGGAATTGGTCGATTTCGTCGGCAGCCATTTGCCGGAAGTCCTTATCAAGGGCCTCGCCGGATTCGAGCTGCTCGCTGTCGATCAAGAGCGTGTACGGCCGCGGCAGACGGTTACCGAACTCATCGAAGTTGCGGAAGAGCGGAAGCCGGCCATTCTCCAGCGTGGTCGTGCCGTCGTCGTTCTCGCGCCGGAAACCGGAGATGTAGTCATAGACGAGCTTCGAGGTGGCGGTGTTGTTGCAGACGACGATGAAAACGGGCGGAACGCGAATTTTCTCCTGCTGCCACAGCTCAAAGGTTTTTTGATAGTGGCCGTAGAGGGCATCGAGCGCGGTTTGCAGCTCGACGGGCAGGCTGAGCGGATCGAGCTTGCCGCCGGCGCTGCGCCCTTTCCTCGGCAGCTTTTTGCCGATGTGCTCCCACAGGTTTCGGAATTTCGGCGTATCACCGCCCGGGACGTTGTCGGCGACGGGAACGCGCGGCAGCTTCACGATGCCACACTCGATTGCGTCCATCAGCGAGAAATCGCTGACCGTCCACGGGAAAAGCGTGCCCTCGGCGTAGCCGGAGCCGCGCAAAAAGAACGGCGTTGCGGACAAGTCATAGACGAGACGTACCCCAAGCTTGCGCTTGACCGCCTCGATTCCGGAAATCCAGAGCCGCGCGGCCTCGTTGTTCTTCTTTGCTTCCTCCTTTTCTTCGCCCTTCAGAGTGTCAATGTCACCATCCTTGACGCGTTCGCGGTAGCAGTGATGCGCCTCATCGTTCAAAACCACGATATCTTTGAGGCTCATGAGTTCGGGCATCACGCGTTGGATCATCTGCCCTTCGGTTTCGAGGGTCTGCAGCTCCTCACGGCGCCAGCCTTCGAGCACGGCGCGCGTGCCTTTCGACACTTCCATGCGCTCGCGCTGTTTGAAGGCGTGATAATTGGTGATGACGATCTTGGCGCGATCGATCTCGGGGAGCATATCGCTCGGCACCAATTCGCGGCTTTTGTAGTAGCTGTCGGGATCGTTCGGCATCAGCACCCGCAGCCGATCGCGGATCGTGATGCCGGGGGTGATGATGAGAAAGCCGCGCGAGAACTGCTTGGTGTTGGGATGGCGTATCGCGTTTACGGTTTGCCAGGCGATCAGCATCGCCATGACCGTGGTCTTGCCGGCGCCGGTCGCGAGTTTCAGAGCAAGGCGAAGCAGTTCCGGGTTGGCTTGGGCGTTCGCCCCTTCGATATGCGCCCAAAACTTCTCGGCACGCTTGCCGAGCTTCGGTGCAACTTCGGTGAGCCAGATCGCGGTTTCGACAGCCTCGATCTGACAGAAAAATGGCCGCTGATTCTGGAAGAGATGATGGCGCCAGTGTTGAAGCAGGCGCGCAGTTTCGGGCGTGACCAGCCAATCATTGGGGTTGGGGAGATTGCGCCAGCTATCGACGCAGGAGCGGATCTCATTGATGATCGGTGTGGGGTTGTATTCTTGCTCCTTGGTTGAAAGGCCGTGGGCATCGCCGAAGACCATCTCCTCCTGTCCGGGCTTGCGGCGGCGCTTCTTCGGCATGGGTACCGGCGTAATGAGTTCCGAACGCCGCCTGGCATCGATGATCCTGCCGGTGGGTTGTCCGTCCACCAATTCCCAATGGCGCGCGGGATAGCTGTATGGTGAATTCAAAATCGGTTGTTCAAAGAAGTGTTGCGTCACTGCTGATCCTCCCGATCGGCAGGTAACCCTTCGTCCCTTTTTCGTGTTACGCGCTGCCTTGGGTTCCAAAATATGTTAACACAAATCGCCCCGGTTTTCCAGAAAATACGGATCGGGGCTTATGATAAAACCAACGGCCCGGGTGCGCGTTTTTGGTTGCGGAAAACCGGCTTATCCGTTTGCCCCTATTCCCACTCGATGGTGCCGGGGGGTTTGCTGGTAAGATCGTACGTCACGCGGTTGATGCCGCGCACCTCATTCACAATGCGCCGCGCCACGTGCGTCAGAAACCCCATCTCGAACGGATAGGCCTCCGCGGTCATGCCGTCAGTGCTGCTAACGGCGCGCAAGGCGCAGACGTAATCAAACGTGCGTTCATCGCCCATAACGCCCACGCTTTTGACCGGCAGCAAGACGGCAAAAGCCTGCCAAATCGTTTCATAAAGCCCCGCCTTGCGAATTTCCTCAAGAAAGATCGCATCCGCGCGGCGCAAAATGGCAAGCTTCTCGCGGCTGATCTTGCCAGGGATGCGAATGGCAAGCCCCGGCCCCGGAAACGGATGACGCGAAAGGATTTGCTCCGGCAGGCCAAGCTCGCGGCCGAGCGCGCGCACTTCATCTTTGAACAATTCGCGCAACGGCTCGATCAAACGCAGCCGCATCCGCTCGGGCAGGCCGCCCACATTGTGGTGCGATTTGATGGTCGCACTCGGCCCGCCGAAGGGGCTGACGCTTTCAATCACATCCGGATACAGCGTGCCTTGCGCCAGATAGTCTGCCCCGCCGATTTTTGCCGCCTCTTCCTCAAACACATCCACAAAGAGCCGGCCGATGGTTTTGCGTTTGGCTTCGGGATCTTCAATCTCGGCAAGCGCGGAGAGAAACCGCTCGGACGCATCGCTGTGAACAAGCCGGATGTTGAATCGATCACGGAATGTCTGCACCACCTCTTCCGCCTCGCCCAAGCGCAACAGGCCATGATCGACAAAAATGCAGGTGAGTTGATCGCCCACCGCTTCATGCACCAACACCGCGGTGACCGCGGAATCCACCCCGCCCGAGAGACCGCAGATCACACGGCCGCGACCCACTTCATTGCGGATTCGCAAAACTTCGGCACGGCGAAAATTCGCCATGCTCCACTGCCCGTGGCAACCGGCGATACGATGGGTAAAGTTGCGCAAGAGCGCAGCACCATCAGGCGTGTGCACCGCTTCGGGATGAAATTGCACGCCGTAAAACTTCCGCCGCTCATCGGCGATGGCGGCAAACGGCGCGCCTTCGCTGACCGCGACCACACGAAAGCCCTCCGGCGCACGAATGACCCGATCACCGTGGCTCATCCACACGGGCGCTTGCTCGCCTTTCCGCCAAACCCCCTCGAACAGGGCGCAATCATCCACCACGGTGAGATCGGCACGGCCGAATTCGCGCGCCTCGGCGCTTGCCACCTCCCCGCCCAATTGCGCGCACATCACCTGCTCACCGTAACAAATGCCGAGCACCGGCACGCCTGCGGTAAAGACGATGTCGGGCGCGCGCGGCGCGGCCTGCTCCGTGACGCTGCTGGGGCCGCCGGAGAGAATGAAGGCGCGCGGGCGGAAATTCGCAATCCGCGCCGGATCCGCATGATAGGGCCAGATCTCGCAATAAACGCCGGCCTCGCGCAGCCGGCGCGCGATCAGCTGGGTCAGCTGGCTGCCGAAATCGAGAATAAGCACCCGTTCGGCTTCGGGGGAAATGGTGGGGTCGGGCTCGGTCACGGCAAAGGGCCTGAGGGGTTCACGGGAAGGGATGAAAGCCGAACGCAGCTCGGCGGCTGGACGGGCGGCGGCTCATGAGGCCTGGGCGGAGGCTTGCAACAGCCGCTCGATCGGATCCCAAACGAAGGCCACCTGGACCAGGTTCACCCCCGCAAAACGCAGGGTGGATTCGGCCATGGGACGCCCGCCCAAACGCTGGTAAAACCATCGGGACGGATTGTCCCGCAACACCCAGACGATGGCCGAGCGGCAGCCCATGGCCGCCAAATGTGCGGCTGCGGTGCGCATCAATCTGCGGCCGAGACCGCGCTCGCGCCAATCATCCAGCACGTAAAGCGTTTCGATTTCACCCTCCGCAAGCCGGCTGCCGCGGGCACGATCATCGGTGGCGAAGCCGATGACGCGGGCCGGCGCGGCAATGGAGGGCGGGCGCGCGGGAATGTCGAGACCGGAGGCGGTCACCACATGCACGCCGACCCCGCTGCTGATGGCCGCCTCGTAATAAGCGGCCTGGCGCGCCACCGAGAGCCCGGCAAGAAAAGCATCGGGCAAAATACCGGGATAGGTGCTTCGCCACGCCGAGACATGCACGGCTGCAATCCCCGCGGCATCGGAAAGTCGGGCACGGCGCACCACGATCATGCGGCCTGCTCCTGCTCGGAAGGCTCGCCCTCTCGGCGCTCCAAGACAGCGGCGAAAAACCCGTCGGTGCCGTGGCGCGCGGGCGTCAGGGACAGAAACGGGCCCGGGCAGGGCAGCCCCGCCGGCAAAGGCCAAGCCTGCTCCAGTGGCAGAACCGAAAACCCGGCATGGCGTTCCAGGAAGGCGCGCACTTGCAGCTCGTTTTCCTCTAAAAGCAGCGAACAGGTAGCATATATCAAACGCCCGCCGGGTTTTACCAGACGGGCCGCCTGATCGAGCAACGCGGCTTGCTTGGGGAGAAGCTCGGCCAGATCGGCGTGACGGAGCGTCAGCCGCGCATCAGGGTTGCGCCGCCAAGTGCCGGTGCCGGTGCAGGGCGCATCCACCAACACGCGGGCGAAGCTTGCCGCGTGGCGCTTCAGCCATTTGTCGCCCGGTTGCAGCACGTGCGCGGCGGCGTTGTGCACGCCGGCCCGGCGCAGCCGGCGAACGGCCGCAGAAAGCCGCGTGGCGGAAACATCGCAGGCGACGAGTTGCCCACGATTTTGCATCGCCATGGCGAGTGCCAGGGTTTTGCCGCCGGCGCCGGCGCAAAAATCCACCACCCGCATGCCGGGCCGCGCATCCACGAGCAGGGCGACGAGTTGGCTTGCCTCATCCTGAATTTCGACAAGGCCCGTGCGAAACGCCTCCCCGGCGGTGACCGGATGCCGGCCGAAGGCGCGAAGCCCCCAGGGCGAATACGGCGTTTCCTTGGTGGCAATCCCCTCCACCGCCAGGGCTGCGCGGGCTTGATCTCGTGAAACTTTCAGAAGATTGGCGCGGAGATCAAGCGGCGCCGGCGCGGCCATGGCGGTCATTTCGGCCACGAGATCGGCGCCGAACCGGGCCATCAGCAGAGGGCTGAGCCAGTCCGGGATTTCCAACCGCACCGGCTCCGGCATGGCGGCATGCTCAAGCCCCCGCCCCTCCAAGCGGGCGAGTAGGACCCGCTCGCCGGGCGAAAGCGGCGGCGGTGCGTAGGCGGTTCCGGAAAAAAGGGCTTCCACCGTGGAAAGGCGCGCGCCTTGCAAGAGCGCCGCGGCGGCGATCAACATCCGCGGGGAGGCACCCTCGCCGAGCCAGAAGTTGAGCCTGCGCCAGGCGCGCAAGACAAACCACACGCGTTCGGAAATCTCGCGTCGATCGGCTGCGCCGATATAGCGGCGCGCGCGGAAGAATTCCGCGGCAACAGCATCGGCCGGCCGATTCGGCGCCGACCGAATGGCGGTGAGCAGATCGATAGCACCCGCAATCCGGGCGGAGGGCGTCATGGCCTATGGGTTCGGAATGGGTCGGTTCGGAACAAGGTTTCGTAAAAAAAACTAGCCGTAGCCTGCCGGGTGCGCCTTTCGCCAGGCATAAGCGGTGCGAACAATGTCATGGAGATCGGCGAATTCCGGATGCCAGTCCAGCTCTTCCATAGCCCGCGCGGAGGAGGCCACCAACACCGGCGGATCTCCCGCGCGCCGCGGACCGTATTGGACCGGCACTTTTTGCCCGGAAACCGCCTCCACCGCCCGAATCACCTCCAGCACCGAATAGCCTTTGCCGTTGCCGAGATTGTAAGCCACGCTGCCGCGGTCAAGTCTTGCCAAGGCCAGAAGGTGCGCCTGTGCCAGGTCGCTGACATGCACATAGTCGCGCACGCAGGTGCCGTCCTTGGTCGGGTAGTCCGCACCGAAGACGGTCAGCGCCTCGCGCCGGCCGAGTGCCGCATCGATCGCAAGCGGGATCAGGTGGGTCTCCGGCCGATGGTCTTCGCCGAGGCGGCCGGCCGGATCCGCGCCGGCAGCGTTGAAATAACGTAATGTGGCGCTGTGCAGGCCGAAAATCCGCTCGGCCCAGGCCAGCGCGCGTTCCAGAAAATATTTGCTTTCGCCATAGGGCGAGCCGGGATTGATCGGCGCGTCTTCGGGAATGGGGACCTCGGAAAGGGTGCCGAAGAGATTCGCGGTGGAGGAGAGCACGAAGCGGCGGACCCCATGCCGCACGCAAGCCTCAATCAGGCGGAGGCCGTTCAGAGTGTTTTCGGCCAAGTAGCGAAAGGGATCGGCCATGCTTTCACCCACCAAGGACAGAGAGGCGAAATGGAACACGGCCTCCCAGGGGCCGTCGGCGAGAACCGCATCGAGCATGGCGGCATCGGCGAGGTCTGCAACAACCAGCCGCGCCCCGGGCAGGACGGCCGCGCGATGTCCTTGGCGCAAATTGTCGTAGACCACCACGTCTGCGCCGCGGTCACAGAGTGCGGCGACCAGGTGGCTGCCGACATAGCCTGCGCCCCCGGTGACCAGGTACCGACCAGATTGCATCGGATCTCTACTTCCCCTCTAGACCGCAACGCCAAGCCGCTTTATCAGGCAGACCCGAGATGGAGCCGTCAAGCGACCCGCCAGCAGCGCGTTCCGGGCATGCCATCCCGATGGGGCGTAGCCAAGCGGTAAGGCAGCGGATTTTGGTTCCGCCATGCGGAGGTTCGAATCCTCCCGCCCCAACCATTTGCCCCTCCCGGACCGATGCCTGAAACGCGCCTCTGATCCCCGTATCTTTTCTGTCGGTGCTTTTGCCTTGCACGGCGCGCGGGGGGCGGGGAGAGCGCCGCGGCGTCGCCGGGGGCAGCAGAGTTGCGTGGAGAGCCCAGCGGCATGCGCGGCCGAGGCATCGGGCATGGCGGAGGCGTGTTGGGGATTGTGCGGCGTTTCGGCTGCCGGTGCGCCGGCGGTTTCCGGCCCGGGCGGGGATGCCGGAGCAGCATCCGAGTCTTGGTCTTGGTCGCGGGGTTTGCCGGAACCGTCCTCGGGCGGGGGGGCGGCCATGGCGAGCACCCCGGCCACGGCACGGGCGGCGTAAGCGGCGAGATCCTCGCCGCCGCGCTCGGCATCGCTCCAGCCCGCGGCGGCTTCCAGCATTGCCAGCAGCGCGCGCGCCGGCGGCTCGCCGCCCCTCGCCCCAAGCCCGGGCAGCGCCTGCTCGATGACAGAGGCGAACAGCGCCGCCAGCCAACGCCGCTTGGCGGCCAGCGCATCGCGCGCGGCGGGCTCGAGCAGCGCCGCGGCCT
>Ga0080006_1252138_pt1 | contig 100060 bp, 78 predicted proteins | sample RS3BMetagenome_FD_69209 | JGI IMG/M metagenome (GOLD analysis project Ga0080006, IMG submission 69209) | Ferric oxide microbial mat and aquatic microbial communities from Rainbow Spring, Yellowstone National Park, USA - RS3B (SPADES... ... | reverse complement strand
GCCCTGGGCGGCCAGCAAAAGAATCTTCGCACGTCCGGCAATCTTCTGTGGTGTCTTGCCGCTGCGAGCCAAATACTCAAGTCGTGCCTGTTGCTGGGCATCCATACGTAACGCTTGTGCGCATCGGTTTGACATGCTCAAGAGTATATGCGATCTTTGGTCATATGTCAAGTTATTTACGGGACACTACACTAGCGTACCAGCTTGCCCCCTGGCAAGATGCTGCGCAACCACCGTCGATGTGCATGCAAGATAGATCGTCTCGGCGGGATTTACCGTTGCCCTTGGGGCATAACAGATGGTAATAGCACTATTTTTAATTTGCATTTTGAACTCAAGTTGCCGCTGTCCGATAAAACTTTGATACGCCCCCTCAATATAGGCGTAGCCTTAATCAGGCGGGGATGCGGGGCCGCTTGATAAGGTAAATATTCAATGTTGCGATAAAATCGCGCTCTGCATTAACGTTGTGTTGGCCATCCGCCGATAGATTGCTTGACGACAACATCTATGGTTCGGTGCGTCCGACAGTTAGTTGACTGGCCCACCCGGGGGCCGATTTTTGAGGTTGCTGAAGCGCGGGCATTTTATGGCACATCAAATATACAGTACAGTCGAAAATGGCCTCCTTGACCGGACGACAAACAATGGCAGCCGTTCAGGATCAAAAGCTGGCATCGCCGGACTTGGACCGGCAGCCATGACCTCGCAATGGGAGGAGGATGGCTGGCGGCAGCAGCGCACGCCCGGGTCTTACGAATGCTGGAACTTTGACGTATTGGACTCCATGGGAAATGGTGCGTCCGTCAGCTTTTTTGATGGGCTGTATTTCCACCCGAAGTATCTTCGTGAGGAGGCCCGCTTCTATCGCTCTGGTTCGCACCCCAGACTGAAAAATGTCCGCGATGAGTCGCTGGCCAGTTTTTACCCGGCGGTCGCCATATCGCTATTCCAAGGTGGCCGACGCATTGCCCATGCTGTGAATGTTTATCCCCCCGGTTCTTTTCGTGGCGAGCAAGGCTCTCCGGAAATTGCGATCGGCCCCAATCGTATTACCCTTCGGCAGGACGGAACATTTGGACTGCAGATGCGTGCGTACCCGACCGATCGTTCGATCACAGGCCCTAAGGCACGTCTCGATCAGATGATGTTCGCCGAACTTACCTTCCGCCCGAAACTGCCCGGAGTACAGCACAGCCAGTTGCTGCGTCCCAATATGGAAGACGGTGCCCGGCACACCTGGGTAATTGCCGCCCCGCTTTGCGAAGTGACCGGTCGCATTCAACAGGTTAATCTTAGGGATGACACTTTGGCGCTTGATCTCCCGGTACAGGCCGACGGATTTCACGACCATATTTTCGGCGGATCCGGCATTTGCCGCCGCATCAAACGGATCATCCGTGGCCACGCCGTGGGTAGTGACTGGGCCATTGCATGGAATCATTCCGTCGGTAACCGCTGTGATGGACAGACTGATTCAATCTGCCTTTTTGAAACAGATGCTCAGCCGCTGATTATTCCACATCCCCAGGTGGAGACCATTCAGCGAAACACCTCGCATTTTCTGGTGCCTTACCCGGCACACATCAGTATGCACGGCAGCGATTTACGCGGCAATGCCATTGAATTATTAGTCAATCATCATGATGTTCTTGAAGCCGGCCCGGGGCTGGTACGCAGCACCTGCTCCGTTCAGCTGACCACCCGCGGGAAGAGCAGGTTCGTTGGCATGGGCCTTCTGGAGACCAACTCCACGCGCAGTGTCGGTTTGCCCGTCATCAGTGATTGGGCATCGCGATCGATCATTCGCATTGAAGCGGACGACCCTCTCTGGCGACTCTGATGCTGTAGCCCCATACCCAGCACGCCTGACGCCGCAAACTGGCATATGGCCGATATATAACCTGGCGATGACAGAGCGCCGCCGACAGCGCCGCACTTATTATTAGATATTCTCTGGCGCACACATCGTACCCATCTCGGCGGTGAACCGCCGGACTGCATTGATGTCCATCCAACGATCGCACGTCCACCGTCCCGTATCCACACGCCGGGTAACCAGTGCCATCACGCCGCGTCCTGACCGATAAATAATCAATGCGGCACTTTGTTTCACATATGGTGCCAATTTACGTTGCAGACTGTCTGTATTCAGCCCAAGACCACCCCGCGTTTTTACTTCCAACTGCGGCCGGACCGCCGCGGGCTTGTCCTCGGGCAGTCCCATCAGAATGCGACGCAGCCGGGTCATATCAAAAGTCCCGACATTCAATACTTCAAACGCCCGCAATGCCGGATGCTCAATCACGTGCGGCCCCGTTGCATAACATCCATCTGCACTCAGCGGTGAGAGCCCGACGGCTTTCAATAATGTTGCCGCCAGACCGGCCCGCGTCACCACCCCCGCAGTCTCAAATACAAACGGCCCCACCGTATCTGAAACGGTCTGAATACTCGCCGCCGAACCAGTCAGCCGCCATTTAAACTCGTCGCCGATTAACGTGGCGGTACGGTCTTGAAGGCGCAGGGCATCGCGCCCGCGTCCCAGCCAGAGAGTCGCCTCTACCACATGATCATCTACGGCAATCAATTCCAGTGGCGCTGCAGGTAAGGCAGCAAAATCTGCGGCCGGGCTTACTTTTATCGCTGCCAGGCTGCAAGTCGCGGCAATGGAGGCAATGCATTCAATTCCTGGGAAATACTGACTGCTACCGCGCTTTCCGCCGGTGCGCCGCGCCGGGTCGGCATGCAGCAGAGTCGATGAAGGTAAATGCATTGCCAGTTGATTAAAATCTGCCTGTACAACCAAGTGCCGCAGTGACAGCATGTGCAGGTTGCGATGGGCCATCCAACTGCGGGCGGGTGACAACTCCACTGCCAGCAGCGGAAAGGCCCGTGCTAACGCGATGGCATCGCCTCCCACGCCGCAGCCGATATCGACAACCAAGGCACCCGCCGGTGCGACCCGCGCAAATGTGGCTGCTTTATGCAATGCGGCAGATAGTGGCGTCGCCTGCTCCAGGGCTTCTGGGACAGCATAAAAAAAAGGAACCCGCCGCCGTAATAATTTGAATTTGCCCGCCAGTGCGCGGTGCGACATCTGCACCATAACCAGCGCTGCACGGGCCAGCTGCGCGGGCCACTGCCGCCGCAGATGCGTTAAAATCTCCAGGTCTGACAGGCGGCTCTCAATGGCTTGATTAACTGCCGCCAGCAACGCGGGACTGTCCGCCACCGCACCCAGCAAATCCGCCGTTAAACCCGAATCCTCCGGCTGGTAACTGGATGCCATCAATACTCCGCCTCAGTCCAGAGCGACGTTGGTACGCATCTCACGCGGATTTTCAGGCCAGATCAGATAACGTGACAGATTGATCCCCCACCGTAAAGCGGAGCGAGCTTTTACTCCCCTTGGTGGATTCGCTTAGTGAATAAATAACACTTTTACCATTGCGCTTGTTCACAATGCAATGCCCCATGCGCAGCAACCCCAAATGATGACTAACTGTGGGTTGAGGCAGACCGAGAGACTCGCATATATCCGTTACGGTAAACTCTCCCTGCGTAAGCTGCAAAAGAATTTCAAGGCGCGTGGGATCCGACAGCAGCTTGAACAGATTACACAACTCTTTAATCGATTCCTGGTGCGACGATTTAGCCGCCATAGATAAACTCCCGATTGAGACCCATTCTACAACCCATTTTGCAGGACATTGGATACAGGTTCAGACGCACAACTGCTGGCTGAATCGGCCAGCCCGATTTATAAGTTTTAATCGACAAAAACATCGCCCACCCGCCATGGCACCTGCCCATCCTAAGCTTCCAAAAGCCCGGCCAGCGCCCCATCTTCCCGGTAAGTGGTGGAATCCACACCAACCGCTGCCACTTTCCGTGCCGCAGTTTAGATTCATTTGAATATAAGTCAACTTCAATCATCTTCGTGTGTTGCAGCAACGGCTATTGCAGCTCCTGCGTGCAGGACTGCGGAAAGATTTTCCGCAACAAAGCCGCACATTGTGCCTTTTCCACATGACGGCATTTCAGTGGAGAGATGCTGAATGAGGATGTAAGAGATTGACATTTGACATTTTCGTCCGTCTCCCTCGGTGTACGGGATGACCGTAGGGGTTTTGCAATTTCCAACGGTAGGGTTTAATTCCATGGGTCAAAAAGGAATTCCAGGTGAAACGGTGCATAAGTTGCCTCGGGATCTGCGCAGCGTCATAGGTGCTTCTGATTACTTAATCTCCATTTGGGATGATCTTACGCCGCTGGCGCGAAACGAATGGATATGCTGGATTACATCGGGCAAAAAACAAGAAACCAGAACTGTCAGAATAGACAAAGCGGTATCAAAGCTTAAATCCGGCATGCGCCGTCCATGTTGCTGGCCCGGATGTCCGCACCGCTGAGAATCCTTACATTTTTTGATCTCGCAATAGATCATCCTTCCTGGTGAGACAGAAGGGATATCAGCCATTACAAATGCGTAGATGGATGGCATCGCGGCATGGTGAGAACCACAACCGGCTATTGTCTTCGGTAACCTCGCAGATTTGATCCGAGGATGAAAATCAAATATATCTCTGGGATAAAATCAGCTTTTCAACTGCAATCGCCATTTTGGCTCCGACCATGACAGTAGTAAGTTGCCAGCCGACCGCTGGAGTGCTGTTGCGCATCCGGCGGCAGTACTTTCGCCCCAAGTCTGCTTGCCCTGCTGTCTCCATTTGCCTACCCGAGTTTTTCGGCTGCAGGCGAAAAACTCGGGGCGACAGGATTTGAACCTGCGACTTCCTGGTCCCAAACCAGGCGCTCTAGCCAGGCTGAGCTACGCCCCGATACGCGGGTAATGCTAACACAATTGCGGTCAATCGAACAGTTCAAATGCCTGGCGTCGTCAAGGCCGTACCAGAATCAGCTTGGGCCGCAATGACATTCCGCTATACTACGGCTGAAAATCGGCTGCACCGGGTGCCGAATCAGTAAGCATTGAGCATCGCCGCTTGGCAAGGTGACAGAAATGACTGGGCAAAATGAATCCGCCTCCACACCGTCTCGGTTATCCGCACGGCAGGCCTTCGCCCAGCATTGGCCCCTGTATATCATCGAGGGGGTGCTGCTGGCCGGGTTTATGATATCGGCATGCGGTTTTAGCATATTGTTGGAATATCCACATGCCCCGGGCTACGCCGCCATTCATTCCGGATTTATCCGCCGGGCATTGATCGGCGTTGCGATGGGCGCAACGGCGGTAGGGCTTATTTATTCTCCGATCGGCAAAAAATCCGGCGCTCATATGAATCCCGCCTTCACCTTGGGCTTTTTGTGGCTACAAAAAATCGCCCTGTGGGATGCCCTGTTTTACATGGTGGGCCAATTTATTGGTGGCGTGTTGGGTGTGCTTTTTTCGCGACTGGTATTTGGCCCGGCGCTCGCCTCGCCGCAGATTCAATGGATCGTCACGGTGCCCGGTCCGCAAGGCGCGGGTGCTGCATGGCTGGGGGAATTTATTATTTCAGCCATTTTGATGGGCACGGTACTGCTGGTCAATCGCAGCCGGACACTTTCGCGCTTCACCGGTGTTTTTGCCGGTATTCTGATATTTTTATTTGTCACGTTTGAGGCCCCCTACTCTGGTTTCAGCATGAATCCTGCCCGCACAGTGGCCTCTGCACTGCCGTCCGGCATCTGGACTCAATGGTGGATTTATTTTACAGCGCCGGTCATCGGCATGCTGACAGCAATTGAAATCCACGCCCTGGCCATCCGGGAGCGCAACGCGCTGTGTCCGCGCTTTACCCATGATGATCATTCAAAGCATGTGCTGCCCTGCAATTGCCAATACAGCGTCTTACAGGTATTAACCAAACCCGCTTTTATGGAGGCATCCTCGTGAGTGTACAGACAGATTATGACGTCATCATCATTGGTTCCGGCGCCGGCGGCGGGACCCTGGCTTATCATCTGGCCAAAGCTGGCAGGAAAATTTTGATTTTGGAACGTGGTGGCTGGCTGCCACGGGAAAAACCCAACTGGGATGCGACCTCGGTATTTGTTGAAAACCGCTACGTTTCGAAAGACACCTGGTACGATGAAACCGGCAAAGCTTTCCAGCCCGGCTCGCACTATTTCGTTGGCGGCGCAACCAAAATGTTTGGTGCAGCACTCTTCAGGCTGCGCAAAGAAGACTTCAGCCAGATTAAGCATCATGGTGGCATATCTCCGGCGTGGCCAATCGGGTATGACGAAATGGAGCCATATTATCTGCAGGCAGAAAATCTTTATCAGGTCCATGGGCAGCGCGGGGAAGACCCCACAGAACCCCATGCCAGCGGGCCTTATCCGTTTCCAGCCGTATCGCATGAACCGCGAATTCAAAAACTTGCCGATGAGCTTACACGCATGGGATACCATCCATTTCATGCACCCACGGGCATCATGTTAAATGAAGCTCAGCGGCACTTAAGTAAGTGCATCCGCTGCGACAGCTGCGATGGATTTCCCTGCATGGTGCATGCCAAATCCGATGCGGAAGTGGTGTGCATCCGCCCCATTATGGAAAGCAAAAATGTCACACTTGTTACCATGGCTCATGTGAAAAAACTGATAACTGATCCCACAGGCCGCAGCGTGACGCAGGTTCAGGCCGACGTCAATGGCCAGCCGCAGACATTTTCAGGACATATCGTGGTGGTATCAGCCGGCGCTGCCAATTCTGCCAAACTGCTTCTGCAATCCGCCAACGACCGCCACCCGAGAGGACTGGCGAACAGTTCCGACATGGTGGGTCGGCATTACATGTTTCATAATTCTGCGGCGGTGGTCGCCCTGTCGAAGGAGCCTAATCACACCCGGTTTCAAAAGACGCTTTCCATTAATGATTTTTACTTCAAGGCCGATGACTTTGATTTTCCGCTTGGCAATATTCAGATGATTGGAAAATCGCAGGGGCCGATGTTCAGAGGCGACGCACCCAAATTTGCTCCCGCCTTTACGCTGGAACAAATGGCACTCCATGCGGTGGACTTCTGGCTGACCACAGAAGACCTGCCAGACCCGAACAATCGTATCACAGTTAATCCCGACGGCAGCATCAAACTGACGTATCAGTTTAATAATCAGGAGGCGTTTAAGCGGTTACGGCAGAAGCTGCAGAGTGTTTTGGAACATGTTCAGATGCACCCGCATCTGATCCCCAACAACCTTTATCTGGGCAAGACAATTCCGATTGCCGGCGTCGGCCATCAGGCTGGAACGTGTCGTTTCGGGACGGATTCTAAAACATCCGTGCTGGACACATTTTGCAAGGCCCATGACCTGGATAATTTGTACGTTGTGGATACCAGCTTCTTTCCCAGTATCGGTGCGGTGAACCCGTCCCTGACTGCGATGGCTAACGCCCTGCGAGTAGGAGATCATCTCATCGCACGGCTTAAATGATGTCTCACCGTGCCATATGGAACCTGCTGACTGCATGCGGCAATACGACCGTTATCCGTGCGGGGCGGACTTTGTTTTGTGCGTGAGTTGGCCAGCCATGGCCGCGTAGCAGATCAGATTGCGGGCAAATTTGGTCGCGTATGCCGGCGTGTAGCCACTGATGCCCCAGGTGCTTGTTCCCAGCAGTCCGCTGCTCATATCGTGCGGCGAAAAAACCGCCACCCATCGCCCGTGATATTTCAAACCATATATTTGCGGGTAATGATGCGCACCGTACTGCTTGATAAAATATTTTCGGTAGTACGCGTGGACGGCACGAATGCCACCGGGCATCCCGCCACTTAAGAGGCGTGATCGGTCAGGCAGTGGCTCAAGCGCGTGATGGGGAAATAGTCGATGACAAAGCTTCCTGAACGCCCCCGCAAATTGATCACTGCCGCCACCCGCGTCGGCAAATAAAATGGCTCCGTTCTGCAGACAAGCCCGAATATTGTGCACTGCCGCGCCGCCGAGTTTGAAAGACCCGGTACCCATCATTATGAGTAAATTGATATGCTGTCCTGGCGATTTGGCACCGGCTTTCGCGGCGGTACTCAGTTGCCGGGCCGACTTAATGGACAATTGGACGCGTGTGGCAAAATCACGGGCAGCGATTTTTGCCATACGCTTCCACGCCCCGGGCTCTGGATCGTAATTGCCCGCATATTTGATGATGGCAGCATCGACGTTGCGGACGGGATTGGCATTTGCGGGCGTTACATAAAGCGATTTGAGCCGATCGGAAAGCAGGCCGCGTCCCGTGGCATAAAGATAAAGATCGGTAGCCAGACGCCATGGATTTTTATTAGTGAACTGGCGTTGCTGCCAGGTGCGCCCCAGATCGGCTGGGCTGACAATCCATAGATACCGAATGCCGTTGGAAATGGCTATCCAGCCCGGATTAAATGCCATGTGATACCAGCTTTGCATGGTGTAAAGCATATTGTTGGCAGGCAACTTGGTAGCGCGATATTGGTTGCCGCACACTTTTTCTCCCAAGGCTACCATCGACTTCTCAAATGCCGTGGAATAATCATTGCAATTGCAAAATACAATTCCACCAGCGTGCACATAATGACGTAATCGATCAATCTGCCGCGGGGTAAAGTGAACCGGTTTTGAGCCGGTTATCAGCAGTATGGGGGAATTAAGCCATGTGCGATACGGTCGGTTGATGCCGACAACCTGCCAGTTCAGCGGGGCATCAAAGGAACGGGTCATCCAGGAGGTAACATTGGCCGCATCGCGAGGGCGTGAATTCCATGAGCCATAAAAATGTGGCGTGTATTGTAATTTATTAAATACAACGGGGTTGAGTCCGCGATCCAGAATCAGCAATGCGTAAGCCGTACCAATGATCGGCTGGGGGTATTTGCCATCCCCTTCTAAACCGCGCTGATTCCAATTCAATGCCACGAACATGGGATACCAACTCCCATTTTTTCGCTGGCTTTTTACCAGATCGGCAGCAAACGCGTCGTACCAATTTACCTTGCCGAAATATTGCAATCCGGTGGCCAAACCCACACGCTCATAACCGTAAAGCTGGTAGAGATCTTTCGCCCGGGGGTTGATGTGGTGGTCAATCCAGCGCATGGCACGCACTACGCTGGCATCTCTCTGATTGGCGGCTGGGGCACGTGCTTTCAGATATTCATCGGCGATCAGCAGGCTGGCGATGCCAGCAGGCGTCATGGTTTCTGGCCGGCTGGCGCGCCCCCGCGGTCGCCCACGAAAGCCCCAATATCCCCACGTGCCGTTTGGAAACTGCGTAGCGTGCCAGTGACGGGCGGCCGTATACCAGTAAGTTCCCGGCACGCGGACACCGGCATGGGCTGCCGCCCATTGGCCCAGTACCCCATACTGCGTGTTGGAGTTATCCCAACGACCGGGTGCCCTTTCCTGCGGTTGGTTTTTGCCCTTGAGCCAATGATACGTGTACCCGCCGCCGTGGTGCATCGCCATGTTCAGATAACGACTGTCCCATATAAGGGCTTTGAAATAGGTGGGCTTTCTATAGTTAGGCAGCAGCGCCAGAGCATTGGCCTGAAAAGATGCCGCGTATGTGGACTCGGTGCGCATGGCCGCGACATAATCAATGGCACGAGCCATGGCCGGCTGGAAAATGGACAGCCTGCGCAGATGCAGACTCTCGCTTACATCAATGAGCGCCTCGGTTACCAGGGCAGTTTCGCCACCGCGCGTAAATTCACCGGCGTTGAGGCCATGGGGCTCCCAAAGGTGCTTTGAACTTTCCTTCGACAAAAGATAATTAACGCCGCGTTTGATGGCAGCAATCACCTGCCGGCTACTGACAGGCTGTACATTGGAGGCGTAACCGCAAGCACCCCATAGCAACGTGGCGCAGGCGGCCGACATTAGGGCTAGTGACAGCTTATGGTTCATGCATTCTGCCAGCGCAATTCATTTAGCTCCATTCCTCTGCCAACGGACCATCCACCGGAAGGATGGCCTCATACCGATAGCGCATGCACCCGCTTGACACAAACCCACATTCGCGGGCAGGCGCATTGTTATTCCTCGCCAAAGCGGTTTTTGATCAGTTGCTCCAGCGCATCGATGGCATTTTCAGCATCGTCGCCATTCGCTTCAATCCGCAGGCCAGTGCCCTCAGTGGCAGCCAGCATCATCATATGCATAATGCTTTTACCATCCACGCATTGGTCTCCCTTCCATACGCGAATGTGGCTGCGATATTGATTGGCGACGTCGACAAATTGCATCGCAGGCCGAGCGTGCAGACCCAACTTGTTGGTGATGACCATTTGTCGTTCTATGCTTGCCATATCAAACCTGTCAGATAATCTTGTACCATCGAGAGGTGAAAGCGCCGCTACGCGTCTCACGCAGCCAATCCTAGCGCCCCAAAGTGTTTTGATCAGCCTCGTCAATCAGTTCTATGATTTGGGCCTCGGTCGTTGCTTGGCGCAAAAAGCGGCGGAAGGTATCCATCTGCAGATGACGGAAGATGTTTTCCATGGCATGCAAATGTCCATCCGGACTTTCCAGCGGCGAGAGCAGCAGCACTACGGTGTAAACCGGGGCCTGATCCAAGGCCGAAAAATCCACGCCAACAGCACTGCGACCAATAGCGCCGACCCGTTTTTTGATAGCCGCGTGCTTGACATGCGGCACCGCTACACCCTTTCCAAAGCCGGTGCTGCCATGCTTTTCACGGTCGATAACCGCCTTAACAATGACATCGGCATCTGTGGGCTTAATTGCTTTAGCAGCCGCCAGCGCTTCGATCAATTCACGAATTACCTGATCGCGCGTGCTGCCTTTGAGATCTGCAATGATCGCCTCTTTGACAATAAATTCGTTGAATTTCATCGCGTTCTGTCCTCAAAATAAGTCGGCAGCCGTGCCAATTTATTCGCCTGTGAGGGGGCCTGGTGCGCCATCCCTGCGCAACATCAGGAAAAGTCTTTGGTCAGCTTACGAAGGATGCTTACGATTGCGATACTTATCTTTGTGCTCCGTAAGCTGCCGTTCCAGTTTATGCGTTGCCAGATCGATGCAGGCGTGCAAGTCTTCGCCTTCTACCGAGCCGACAAATGTGTTGTGATGTTCGGCGTTGACAATCATCTCCACGCGCATGCCTTTTCCGCTGCTCCCGTCCAGGATCACCTCAATTTCCTTGATAAGATCATAATACTTAAGGAGTTTTCGAGCTTTTTCCTCGGCATGATTTTTAATGGTGGGGGTTACTTCTAAATGTCTGCCAGTTACGGTGATGATCACTCATTTACCTCCATGGAGATAACAATTCATAATATACGCTGCACCGGCAGCGGAACTTTCCGCCAGGCACCGGGATACGCCCCGCAATGCCTCCGTAGTTTACCATGTACAATGCAATATGAAATGTTGCCTGTGCGCGGCCAGACCTCCGCCGCCCTTCCCGGTCCCGCCACCTGACCTATAATCCGGATAAATGGAGGCATTTTGTGACTTTTCCCCGCCCCGACTTATTTCATCTGCCCGCCAACCGAGCGGCATTTACTTCTCATTCACGGAACTGGGCGACTAACCGATATGTGTATCCGGTAATCTCACGACGCAGCGGTGGGCTTAGCATCGGCATTAACTTAAATCCAGACAAAGCGTGTAACTTTGACTGTATCTATTGCAGTGTAAATCGAAAACTTCCCGGCGACCAATCACCGATTGATCTTAAGTGCCTGACGGATGAGCTCTCAGCCATGCTGCGGGTGGCAAAGTCTGGCGAATTATTCAAGCACCCATCGTTTGCTCAAGTAAGCCCGGAATTGCGCCGCCTCAATGACATTGCATTTTCGGGTGATGGTGAACCGACAAGTTGCACGGAACTGCTGGCCACTTTCAGGCTGGCTAAAGCCGAACTGGATGACCAGAAGTTGAGCGGCGTGAAAATTATTTTGATCACCAATGCAACCTTGCTGCATCGCCCGCCCGTACAACAAGCGTTGAATTTTCTCGACGCCTGCCACAGCGAGATCTGGGCCAAACTGGATGCCGGCACCGATGCGTATTACAAAATGGTTGACCGCACCTCAATCCCGCTTAATCGCGTGCTGAGTAATATTACCCAGTGTGCATTGCAGCGCCCGATTGTCATTCAGTCCCTGTTCATGAAGGTCCACAATGCATCTCCTCCGCCGAAGGAAATTGATGCCTATGGGCAGCGTCTGGCGGCCATAGTGAGCGCTGGTGGCAAACTAAAGCGAGTCCAGATTTACACAGTGGCCCGCGAACCTGCGGAAGCGTATGCATCACCGCTGCGCGTGGAGGAGTTGGATGAAATCGCGGCAAAAGTTCGGCGATGTTTACCGGCAACACCGACCGTCCAAGTGGAGGTTTTCCCCTGAACGCTTCGTGCACAACTGGGCATGAATCGCTAATGCTGCAGATGGCTTGCGCCGGGTGCGGATTTCAGTGGTATTTGCAGCAGCGGTGATAGGCCGCTGTGCACAGCAACCGGGGTTATGTGTAGTGACACTTAATCACACCCAACCTCCCGGCAGGGCCCAAAGCGAGGAAACCCGCATGAACATTGAGCAAACCATTGATAATCAAGCGGATTCTGATATGTACAATTCAATGAGGCCGCTGGGGATCGAACCCAGGACCAACAGATTAAAAGTCTGTTGCTCTACCAGCTGAGCTACGGCCTCTGGTCGCCGGACGAATCGGGCGAGCCACGTATTCTATTTCACTTCGCGTTTGTGGCAAGCCCGCCCAATTGCTTACTTGTGTCGGGGGTGCCTAAGGGTGGATGGGAAGTCTGCGATGGGGTGATACCGTCACGACGAGTCGGCAGGCACCCAAAAGACGCAAATCTCCTTTCACCCACCATGTACAACCGCGTGTTGGCCAGAACCTTTTTGGTCATTCCCGGCGGATGGGAATAAACTCAATCGCTTGAAATTTTCTGAACACCTAGTATTCTCATAGGAATAGTAGGTAAACGACGGAAGGGTTAACCGAAATGACCAAAACTATGACTCACCTGAGGGAACTTGAGGCCGAAAGCATTCACATTATGCGCGAAGTGGCGGCGGAGTTTGAGCGGCCGGTCATGCTGTTTTCCAGTGGCAAGGATTCTTCCGTCATGCTGCATCTGGCGCTGAAGGCGTTTTATCCCGGCAAGCCGCCATTTCCATTTTTGCACATTGACACCACGTGGGATTTTAAGGAGGTTTACGCCTTTCGCGATAAGGTGGTGGCCAAATATGGGCTGAATTTACTGGTGCACACGAATATGGACGCCATCCGGGCAGGCGTAAACCCATTTCAATCCGGCAGCGTCAAATACACCCACAACATGAACCTGCAGGGGCTGCTGCAGGCGCTGAAAAAGTATAAATTTGATGCGGCATTTGGCGGTGCCCGGCGTGAAGAGGAAAAATCACGCGCCAAGGAACGTATCTTCTCATTCCGCGACAGGCATTATCAATGGGACCCGAAAAACCAGCGTCCCGAGATGTGGAATCTGTACAACGCCCGGATCAACGTCGGCGAATCGATCCGCGTGTTTCCACTTTCCAACTGGACGGAACTGGATATCTGGCAATATATTTTTCAGGAAAATATTGAGCTTTGCCCCCTCTATTTTGCTGCCCCGCGACCCGTGGTGCGGCGCGATCCACAATTGATTTACGTGAATGATGATCGCTACCCGCTGGCGGATGGTGAAATCCCCCAGATACGGCAGGTGCGTTTTCGCACGCTGGGCTGCTACCCGCTGACGGGTGCCATTGAATCGCAGGCTAATACGCTGCCCAAAATCATTGAGGAAATGCTGCTGTTCCGCCAATCAGAGCGGGCAGGCAGGGCCATTGACCATGACGAACAAGGATCAATGGAGCAGAAAAAGCGCGAGGGTTACTTTTAATTCAGGCAGGCGGGCAGTTATGCGCTGCCGGGCTCAATCAAAGTTTGCAACATAGGATTTAAGCCATGACAGCAGTTGAAACATTTTTACAGAATGAAGATATCCATTCTTATCTGGAGCGCAATCAACGCAAGGAATTGCTGCGATTTCTCACCTGCGGGTCGGTGGATGATGGCAAAAGCACGCTCATCGGTCGCCTCCTGCACGATACCAAAACCATTTACGAAGACCAGTTGGCCGCCGTGAAGCGCGACAGTGTTCGACATGGCACAACGGGTGGCGAGATGGACCTGGCGCTGCTGACGGACGGACTGAAAGCTGAGCGGGAACAAGGCATTACCATTGACGTGGCATATCGTTTTTTTTCCACTGCGAAGCGGAAATTCATCATTGCTGATACACCAGGACACGAGCAGTACACGCGCAACATGGCTACCGGTGCGTCCACCTGCCAACTGGCGATCATTCTGGTTGATGCACGGCACGGGGTGCTGCCACAGACGCGCCGCCACAGCTTTATCTGTTCATTGCTGGGGATCCAGCATCTGGTCGTGACGATAAATAAGATGGATCTGGTCGGTTATTCCGAGGCACGATTTAATGAAATCAAGGCCCAGTATTCAGAATTTGCCGCCAAACTGGATATCCGCGATATTCACTTTATTCCCATATCCGCATTGAAGGGAGACAACATTGTCGAAGGCAGCGCCCACATGCCGTGGTACAAAAGTGGCCCGCTGCTAAACCACCTGGAAACCGTGCACATCGCGTCTGACCGTAACCTGACCGATTTTCGGCTGCCGGTGCAACTGGTTCTGCGGCCTAATTTGAATTTTCGCGGGTTTGCCGGTTCGATCGCATCGGGGCGTGTCCGGGCAGGCGACGAGGTGATGATCCTGCCCTCTTCTCGCAAAACGCGGGTGAAGGCGATTGTTACCGCCGACGGCGAGTTATCGGAGGCCCAATGCCCCATGCCGGTGGTGTTGACTCTGACCGATGAGGTGGACATCAGCCGCGGAGACATGATAGTTGACACCGAAACCCCTCCAGATTTTGGTCATGATTTTGATGCGAATCTGGTCTGGCTTAATGAAAAAGAATTGGATGCGGATGGAAGTTATCTCATCAAGCATGGCACGCGCACGGCACCGGCGACGCTGACCATCGCTCACGGGATTGATGTCAACACCCTCGAATCCAAGCCACTTGATACGCTGCACCTCAATGAGGTTGCACGGTGTCACATATCGACCACGGCACCGCTGGCGTTTGATCCTTACAAAAAGAATCGGTCCACCGGCGCGTTCATCGTCATCGATCGCCAGACAAGCAACACAGTGGCCTGCGGCATGATCCTGGATCACGACGCCCACAGCGGGCCGACCGACCCATGGGCCACCGTCGCGGGACATGAAGGTAGGGCCCGATCGCAGATTTCAGCAAGCCAGCGGCAAGAGCGACTGGGACAAAAGCCGGGTACCGTTCTGCTGACTGGCCTCACGGGATCGGGCAAGGCGACACTGGCGTTTGAGCTTGAAAAGCGCCTCTTTGAGAGAGGGAAACTGCCGGTGGTGCTGCACGGTCTGGATTTGAGACGGCAAATTGCCAGCGACTTGGGCTTTTCGGCGGATGACCGCTCAGAAAATCTGCGGCGTATTGGTGGGATAGCCCGCATCCTCAACGACAATGGGCTGATTGCCATTTGCGCCGTGCTGGCACCCTTGGCTTCGGTACGACAGCGAGTAAAGAAGTTGCTGGGGGCGGACCGCTACCTGGAAGTTTATCTTTCAGCCCCGCTGGAGGTATGTAAATCTCGTGATCAGGTGGGGATATATCAATTGGCGGAGGCGGGCAAGATCAAGGCGTTCCCGGGCGTTTCGTCACCCTATGAAGTGCCGGAGTCACCCGACCTGATCGTGCCCACCCACCAATTAACCATATCTGAATCGGTGGATCGAATCATGCAATTGCTGCAAGCTGCTGGCTGGATCGACTGAAAACGGCTATCTGGTTGGCCTCTTGCTCGTCAGTAAACTTGTTTTGCTGGCTTGGCGTATATAATACGGTAATTGGGCGTGGGGAAAGTCCTCATGCAATGTGGTTATTTTGGAGTGAAGAAACCAAATGAGTGGTTTTGGCAATTTTAATCCCAGTATGATGGCGCAGGCGAATGCAAACCTATCGCCTGCCATGGAAATGGATCAGCGGCGGTTCATACATCGCACCTATGGGTGGATGGCGATAGCGCTGGCGTTAACTGGCCTCGTAGCGTTTGGCACATTGCAATCACCAAAGCTGGTGGAGTCGATTGGCCATGCTTGGCTGTTCTTGATCATCGCGCAACTTGCTTTGGCATTTGGCCTCCAGCTCGCCATCAATCGGATCAGTTCAGTGGTGGCAACCGGCTTATTCTTAGCCTATGCGGCCTCATTTGGATTGACCATTTCGATTTTGCTGATGGTCTTTACAACGGCTTCGGTATTCAGTGCCTTTTTTATAACGGCGGCAACGTTTGCCGGGCTGGCACTTTGGGGCACATTCACCAACGCCGATCTGACCAAACTTGGCAGCATTGCAGGTATGGCGCTTTTCGGGCTGATCATTGCGATGGTCGTAAGCTTTTTTGTTCACTCCACCGGCTTGGAAATGTTGATTAACGTAGCCGGTGTGCTGATTTTTACGGCACTCACGGCTTACGATGCGCAAAAGATCAAGTACATGTATCTGGTTGGTGCGGAAAATTCAGAGGTATCGAAAAAAGCGTCGGTTATGGGTGCGTTCGTGCTGTACCTGGACTTTATTAACCTGTTCATGTTTATATTGCAGTTTGTCGGCCAGCAGCGCGAATAGGGTGAGCATTTTGTAATCGAAATACAGGCGAACGCCCACACTGGGCGTTCGCTTTTTTTTGCACGCTGCTTGCTGCCGATGTGCCCGAGATGGCAGGCCACTTTAATGTATCCGCCTTAAGGCGAGACACGGGATGCAGGGAAACCGGGCGCGTAATATAAACTGCGCGGCAATTTTTCTAGCCGGGCGGAGATCCTTACAGAATTGCGTACATTCCAAAGTTCCCCCGCGATCCCGCGTTCGCACTCAGTACTCCCCGCATTGCATGTTGCGGCACCTACTCTCGCGGTCGCAGCACGCAGCCAAATCGCAGGCGACGATCGCAGCCGTCGCGCCGTTACAAGCCCGGCGGCTAAAAGCAATCGCCGCGTCCTACCGCCCAAGCGCTTTTTTTACTTGCGGAGGCACACCCGAACGTTCCGGCGGTTGCCCGAAAAATTGCCACGCCCAACCTAACAGGAAAGTGCGTCAAGATGTGCAATAACGCATGGTTCGCCTAAAAAAAATGCGACATGCCCCGGATTAAAAATCTCATTCCTGCTGCTGTTGCTGCTGCTGTTGCACCTGTTCGTCCAAAATCCATCCGCCGACTGGCCCGCGGCCGGCAAAATTAAATACCGGCACATCCAAAGAACCCGTGCGCTCCCCCACCAGCCGGCTGGTAAGCTCATGCAATTCACGGGTGATGACCGATACCGACATCGTTTCCCGAGCGGAGCCTCGGTAAACGCCTTTGTGGGGAGGGACATCGCGGTAATTGCATCCAACGGCCATTTTGACAAAATTTTCGCCGGCAATGCAATTGTTGGTTGGGTCAAACCCGATCCATCCCACGGACGGAAAGTACGCCTCGGCCCAGGCATGGGTTTGGGCAGATCCTCTATAGCCGCGCTGGCCGGCATGTATAAATCCGCTGACATAACGGGCGGGAATGCCCAGCTTTCGGAGTATGCCCACCATAACCTGTGCAAAATCCTGGCATACACCGCGTCGATGCGCAAGCACCTCTTCCACGGTGGTACTTACGCTGGTGACGCCTTTTTCATATTGAAATTCATCGTTAATAAATTTCATAACGGCACGGGCAACATCCAGCATGGACATCGGTTCGCGCGGCTTTAATTCCCTCGCGGTTCGGTCCAGTGCTTCGCAATCGCCGATGGGGGTTTCCAGTTTCAAAAAATCCAGCAGTGCGTAATCCGGCAGGCTTGCAAGCGGCCATTGATCCGACACACCCGTAGATTGCGGCTGCCGATGGCTGGTCTGCACCACACTGGAGGCAACAATCTTAACACTTTTATGCAGACCGTTTACAGAAAAGGCGTGGACGGTGTTACCCAGCCAATCAAAATAGCTGCGGATTTGGCAGGTAGGTCCTACCGCCAGATCAAATGAAAGTCGCTGCTGCGCGGCTTCCTGGCGTGGTGCCATTCGCAGTTCCATCACGGTCTCGCTGATAAGACCGGTGTAGCCCAATTCTGTTGTGTGTTCTATTCCAAGCAACATATTTTATATCCCCCTGTTTGTTATGCGGCATTCTCAAAGGCTGCTGGTCGACCATGATCGCCAGCCGTTGGGGTCAATAGCCCGCATAAACCACTGTTCTTGAATGGCGGCGGCAGCCTCTGCAATGCCCGTCCGCGTGCGACCCAAAAAGTCGAACAGGCTTTCGTACATATCTCCGGCCACCTGCGAATACTGTACTTCAGCAAAAAGCCGGCCAAGCCGCCGCTGCGCCTCACGTCCGGCATCTGCGGTAAGCCCAGAGCGAATCTGATCCACCGATGCCAAAGCCTGCTTGACGCAAAAGTGAATGCTGCGTGGAAAATTGGGGTCAAAAATAATAAAATTTGCGATACGGGAAGGCTCCAAGTCGCCCAAGTTGCATCGTCGGTAAGCTTCGATGCTGCAGCAGGTTCGCAGCACGGCCATCCATTGGATGGTACGCAATGAGGCCACCAGTGATGAATCTACGCGTGCCAGAGTGGCAAATTTGGCCAGCAGGATTCGGCAGGTCATATCAACGCGTTCAATGTATTTCGAAAGCTGAATAAACAGCCACACCTGACCATGCTCCATGGTTTGATCGGTAAGGCCCTGAAACAGGAATGACCCCATCATGAACTGCCGGTAAAATTCCTGCGGTACATCCTCAAACCGGCGGCGGGCATCCTCGCTTTTCATGGTCCAGTAAAAAGTGTTGATGTGTTCCCACATCTCGGCTGAGATGCTTTCTCGGATGCTGCGGGCGTTTTCCCTGGCCTTGGCCAGACAGTGCAGCAGACTGTTGGGGTTGTTTTCATCAAGCGTCATATAGTTGGCGACTGCCGCCATCACCTCAAGCGGATTACGGTCCGCCGTGGCAAGGGCAGGAAACATATGGTCGCGCTGTGTGATGCGCAGCACATCACCGGCAACTTCCAGTGCAAAGAGCCGGTCCAAATCGCCAGCACCCGTCAGCACATCCCCGCTGATCATCAATATCCGGGCGATGTGTTCCGCACGTTCCATGTAGCGGCTCATCCAGAAGCTGGCGTCAGCCACACGCGCCAAGAGCGTGCGGCCAGGACGTTTAAGAGCCGATGCGGGGTTGGAATTTACTTCGCTCATTCGGCTTGCCCCTCCAATACCCAGGTATCCTTGCTGCCACCGCCTTGGGAGCTGTTGACCACCAGACTTCCGCGAGTCAAAGCCACGCGGGTAAGCCCTCCCGGCATTACCGATATACTCGAGCCGCAGAGGATGTAGGGGCGCAAATCAATCCGGCGGCCTTCAATTTGATTGCCAATAATGGACGGATGCTGACTGATCTGCACCACGGGCTGGGCGATGAAATTGCGCGGATCGGCCTTTATTTTGGCGGCAAATTGTTCGCGCTCGGTTTGCGTGGCCTGATGGCCCATCAGCATGCCGTAACCACCAGCCTCATTGGTTGATTTCACCACCAACTCATGCAGATGCTCCAGTACATAATTTTTGTCATCCTCGCGCGCGCAAATGTAAGTTGGAACACTTTTTAATATGGGATCCTGCTTAAGATAAAAACGGATCAAGTCTGACACATATGGATAAATGGCTTTATCGTCGGCAATACCGACCCCCACCGCGTTGGCCAGCGCCACGCGCCCCATGCGGTAGGCGTTCATGATCCCCGCCACGCCCAGCAGTGAATCAGGGCGGAAGCAAAGTGGATCAATAAAATCGTCATCGATTCGTCGATAGATGACATCCACTCGACGCATGCCGGCCGTGGTGCGCATGTAGACATAGTTGTCATCCACAAGCAAGTCGCGGCCCTCGACCAGTTCCAGCCCCATCTGGCGAGCCAAAAAACTGTGCTCGTAATAGGCAGAATTGTGCATGCCGGGTGTCAATACGACCATGCACGGGTCTGACATGTCGGGTGGTGCCAGATGCCGCAGGCAGCGTAGCAGATTATGAGGGTAGTCTTCAATGGGTCGCACATGCGCAGCCTGAAACACCGCCGGAAATATTCGCTTCATAATGGCGCGATTTTCCAACACATAGCTGACACCGCTGGGCGTACGGCAGTTATCTTCCAAAACCAGATAATCCCCGTTTTGATCGCGGATCAAATCGGTGCCGCAGATACTGATGTAAATGCCCCTCGGCACATTGATGCCCAGCATCTGCCGCCGAAACATCTTGGCGTTGTAGATCATGTCCGGAGCAATGATTTTTTCGCGCAGGATATGCTGCTGGTGGTAAATATCATGGCAAAACAGATTTAGGGCGGTGATGCGTTGAACAAGCCCTTTTTCAATGACTGCCCATTCATCAGCCGGAATGATGCGAGGCAGAACGTCGAAGGGGAAGATTTTTTCAACGCCCAAGGCATCTTTGTAGACTGTGAAGGTGACACCCTGATTGCGAAAGCATGCGTCCGCCATCGCGCTGCGGTGCTTAATGGCCTCGATGCCTAAATCGCGTATACGCTCATGCAGCCCGGCATAGTGGGGACGGGCTGCACCGGGCCGTTCGAACATTTCATCGAAAAGCCCATCAATTTGATACCTCTCGAACATTGAAAGTCGGATCCTTATCTCCCGGTTCCGACCTCCGCCGTCGTCATTATGACCGCAAGATGCCGAATTAAGCAAGCGGCCAATTCGACTGCCGAATACCTTGGTTTATCGGTCCCAGTGAATTATGCCTTGGCAGTGAAAGGTCGTCTGCCCTTTTTATCCACCAGTCCAGCGGCGGTTAGGAAATTTGAAGATGTGTCGCAGAATCAGCCCGGGTGAATACCGCTGGCTGGTCGCCTCATGGTGCAGAAAGTTTTTTAGGTAGGCGGCAAAGATGGCAGGCGCATGATGCACTACCAGCATATTTTCGGCATTAAAATGGGCGGCGGCATAGCTAAAATTGAATGACCCCGTCACGATGGTGTTGCCATCGATAAGCATTACCTTGTTGTGGGCGATCAGATAGCGGGCGTCGATGTAGACCGGGATACCTGCCGCGTAACAGGCTTGTAGCGCGGGTGATGGATGACGGGTGTATTTGTGCGTGCGGTAATTCTTTTTCAGCAGGTTAGAGCGATCTAAAATAACCACCACCCTCACGCCACGCTGATGAGCCGCGATGAGGGCTTTGACGATGGGACGGCTGGTAAAACTATAGGCTTCAACATCAACCGATTTGCCGGCTCGATTGATCAACGACACAAGCTCCCGCGTGCAGCCTCCATGCGGAGAGAAAAAAACCCGCATATCGGCTGTTGGTGCGTTGCCCGTCTGCCCGGCCGATTGCCTGGGATGCATAACGGCAAACAGATAGGCAAACGCTGCTGCCGCAGCGGCCAAAAGCCATGCAGCGGGCTGGCTTAAAACTGACGGACGGTACGATTTAGGCTTGGGCATTCAACCAACAAGGTTATCGCAGGCTCACGATGAGCAACCAATCAAAAGCGCGAAACTTGCCCTTACTTTTTGGCCGCTTTTGCCGCTGGGGCCGCTGCCTTGGCCGCTGGAGCTGCTGCGGCTGCAGGAGCTGCCGCGCCAGGTGCCGCCACGGTGGCACCCGCCTCGGTTGCAGCTTTGGGCGCTTTCTTGGCGACGATCGCCTTCCGGTGCGCGACTTTTACCAGACCAAACACACCTGAGCGTTCCTCGGCCCACTTGTCGTCGGCCTCCAGCTTGGTGATTCGCTCGGAACGTTTTAACACATTACGATGGCGTTGCAGGGCACCGCCACCTTTTAAGCTTCTATCAACGGACATAAAAGTCACACTCCGCACATCATCCCGGCAACCTGCCGTCATTCGCACCCCAGTAATATAAACGCTGACGTGGTCATCGACAACCACACTTGCAGGAAGGTTTCGCTCGGAGCCCTTCGCCACGTAAAATGCGTTGCCACCTGCGCCAAAAATAGCCACGCCCGGCGCGCCTGCGGCTGTGGTAGATGCCGCATATCGGCCCACTCCCTGCCCAATCCGTGCTGCAAGTGCTCTCTACTGACGGCCGCAGTGCGGCAGCATACAACCGCAGCCCTTCACTATGGCTGTAAACTACTTTGGCTTATAACCTTACGGAATACAGCATGCCCGCGGGAATTGAGCAGTTCAAGCGTCAGGTGGCGATTGCCGATGGTGCCGCTCACATGCAAAAGCCCAAAATTATGCTCAAAAACCGGCGCACCCACACGGTCTGGGTTGGGCCATCCGGTGTATTGATGTCGGACAGGTGCCGCTGCCAGTGATGAGCTTGTAAGATCGTAAAGTGGGTATTGAGGAAAATTGGCATTGGGGTTGGCGGGCCGTCGTGTCAATTCACCAAAACCGCGGTGGCCAGATAAAAACAGGACACCCGAGACCTGGTGGGCAAAAATCCAATGGATAAATTTGCTCTGTTCCGGCTGATATTTGGCCCAGCTTTCGTGGCCATGGTAGTCGGCAAGAAACTGATCCCCATCGACGATCGCCTTAAAATTTGCCCGGCTGGTCATCAAACGATTTTTCAGCCAAGCCAGCTGCTGCTGACCAAACATGGTGACTCCCGGGCCATGAGTTGAGGCGGTTCTAAACGTGCGGTCATCGAGTAAAAAAAATGCCACATCGCCAACGCGAAAGTGGCAAAAAGTGCCCAAAGTGCGGCCGTACCCATACGATGGGTTGGGCCAGTAATCTTCGAATGCCAGCATAGACTCTTTGGAAAATACAAATTTTTTGTTTGACCGAATCGTTCCAAAATCGCGATTATCCCAAGTGGCGTACATGGGGCATATACGCAGTAACGGTTGAATGCCACTGAATCGTCGGGATGCGTCGTAACGTTCCAAAATGAATTGCAACGCGTGTGCATAGGTGTAGGGAAATTGACTCAGATGCCGCGGCAAATATGTAGAATTACCGGCAAAAATGAATGCACGCGGCTCTATTTTGGTAATGGCGTTCCAAATGGCATGGCTGGCAAATTTGCGCGTATTGGCGCAAGAGCCAAAGGCGACGGTAATGCTGCGCATCGCCTTGCGCAGTGGCATGGTGTGTATGACCAGTTTGGGTGGAGGCATCAGTTGGTGGACGCCGGCGATGGTGACGGAGATCCGGTAATCGTGATCGGGCTTCAGCCCACCAAAAGCGGCGTCCACCACAAAAGGAGGTGGACCGGTGACATCCATGCCAACGGCATTAATTTCTTCATTGTTGTTGACATCAAATATTCTTACGGTGACATGGTCGCTGGTGCTGAGCTCCATCCAGACCCGAGCTGTGGTGGTTGTTACACTGCCGACCATCGGCCCGGCAACAATGTGTGCCGCCCACGAATTGGCTGGAGCACACAGGGATGCAATCGCCACCGCGCAGGCAAGCAGCGGGATCGCACTGAGGCGTTGAGACATAAAGGTGGCGGCGGAAGATCTGTTAGCCTTCACCCTTCGGCCCGGCGATACCGGGCCGAAGGCACTGTGCTCTCGAAGATTTCGTTTGTATCTCTTAAGCCACGCCAGTAAAGCTTGTATCCAACCGATAAGGATGCCGCACCGATCAACTGTTCCGATCTGATTGGTTAACTCCCGACACTCCGCTGAACACATCGATGACGAACCTCAAAACGTGGCCGCCTCTGCCCACACGCACAACCAACGGATTTTAACGCCAGTCTGGAATAAGAAAAACGCCCCCAAAGGGAAGGTGCATGACGGGGTGTGGCCATTTTTCGGCCAGAGCATAAACCCTTGCAAAGCCGGGTTTTTTCCACAGTCGCACCGGAAAACCTGGTGCTCCCCGGAAGTAGCACGGCCAAACGCAGCGCCCGCCTTTTTTTTGGCTGCTGCGTTGCTGTTATATCAGTAATGCCCGCCCTGCATCGGTAAGCTGCGTCCATCTGGGATTAAAGTGCAGTCGTCCGTTGTGATAAATAATCCCCTTCGACGGTTCGGCATGGTTTTGTGGTCGCGGATTCCGGTTGCGGGCCGTGGCCGCCCTCCCGGTCGCAATAACATCGGGCGAGCCCGACGCTATGTGGTTCGGTCGCGCCGCTTATGCGCCGGTTGGCGGCGCGATTGGTGACGGCGAATCAAAATAACACCGCATGTCATCACAACCGCCACCACGCCCACCGCATATGACACCTGATGAGCGCGGAGGGCGCAAAGCTCGCCCGCTACCGCTGCGGATTTACCCTGCATCAACGCATGGCGATAAGACCACTCCCCTGCTACCATTGCCGCCAAGCCCATCGCCAGCAGGATCGATATGATTAACCATCTCACGCTACGCACATTTACCGGAGGCCAAGGACCGTATTGGGCGCTTAAGCCCAGCCAGATTCCGAGGCCCAAACCCAGTGGAACTGACGCCACCAAGCCCCACGAAAGGCCGAGCACGATGAGGCTGGAGCTGTGAAAAATGGCCGGCACGTCCAGCGATGGATGGTCCAGATTGAAGTATGCGGGAGATATCCATGCCGTGATTAAATCAAGGGCCAGGCCGTAAAGCGTTGCGCCGAGGGTGCACAGCAAGATAATTGATATAAGTGGGCGATGCTTCGCATTGCTTAATGGCCCAAGGCGTTTGGAGGTTGACGTTTTCACTATGGGTACATCCCGGCAAACACATCAAAGGTGGGGAGAATACCTCAATCCGGTCTGCCGGCGAAGTTCAGGGCAGTCACACGCGGAGGTTACAGTGCTCGAGCCACGATGTAATCCACGGCGCGTATTGACTTTGAATCACCGCCCCAGGCACGTTGCCTGCGATACGGTAATCCATTGCCTGCATCGTCAAAATTGTATGGCCACCTGTACCGTGGCCACCAGCGCATTTTGATACGTGCCGCCGGGATTGATGATGTATTGCAAGTCGGGCTGAATATTCAGCCATGGGGTAATCTGGGCAGAGTAAAAGCCCTCAATTGCCAGTTCGTATGAATGGGGCGTTTGGGCGTAGCGGCTCAGGTGCGCCCAGGTGGCAGCTATGCCGATATTGTCGTCGTCGCGTCCGGGGATGGGTGCACGCCATCGCAAGCCACCGCTGATATTTTGATCGATTTCCGTCAGTCGACTGTTGGCCCATGCATAATGTAAAAAACCGCCGACGCGCGATGCGGTCTGTGTTTTCGCGGGGGCGGCTTTCCAGAGGGTCTGGTCAAGATAGCCGTAAAATCCGCCGGTGCCATGAACCTGCGACCCGGTATAGGTATTAAAAGTGCCGGTGTGATACCACTGCCCGAATGTCATGGTGCCCCAAAGATGGCCTGGCCCAAGGTGCCAATTCAGACTTTCTTCAGTAATTGCCAGAATGCCAAATGGATTTTCGATCGCGTTGGGATCGGTGCTGGCGACATTGGGTACTGTATTTTCCGTATTGCCGTCAAATAAACCTCCCCGCAAGGTAATGGCACCAAGCGGGGACCAGGAATATTCGCCACCCCAGGCCGAAAATGGATAGCTGGGAAATACAAATATGGCTGGCGTAAAACCAAAAGATCCATTTAGAAATGGCTGGCCATCACGAATATGGTCCAGATCGTAAGTGGCATCAATTCTGCCAAGTTTGAACCACAGGTGCCCATCAAGAAATGCCTGCTTGTACCAAATCTGGTCTAACCGCGTGGCCGGGTTCTGATCAATGGCGGAAATGGCCTGCAATGCGCCGACGAGGTCGTTGGCCGGGTTCTGGCCGCCGTGGGCCATGAAATCTACAAACCCGGTGCCTCCCTTCCAGCCGCACAACTGCTGGGTGTCGAACGTCAGCGAGGCATCCAGCCGATAGCGCCAATCAATGCGATTGGTGCGAATGCCACCGGAGAAATTCTCGCTGGCGGCCTGCAGCAAGGTAAGAGCTGGTGTAATGCCGTGAGATTCCATCGCACTTCGCACGCCGAACCAGTTACCGGTAAGGGTATCGCGTGTGGCCAGAGAATGTATGAGCGCTGTAAGAGAGGTGGACATCGCCCTACCACCGCCAGATGCCGCAGGAGAAATTCCCGCCGATGTGGCTTCTGATTCAACAGCAGTCGAGGTTCGCGCTTCATTTGGCAGCGTAGCGGGTGTATCACAGCATGCACAATCGGGATGGAGCTGAAAAGCGGCCAGAGCGGCCATTATAGGCAGCCAGAGAGCAAGCCATGCACGAGAGCGCCGGGATGAGCCGGTTAACACCGGATAACGTTTGAGATGGTCTGGCAGCATCAGATTCTCAACTTCAAAGGATGGAAAGCCCTGTCCATCGCAACAAGTTTTCGATTGTATACGGCAACATCAACGAGTACACGAAGCGGAATGTTATACAAGGTATTACACTTTGTCAAATCAATTGTATAACTTCGTTATACCAGCACCGACCGGCTACGCAAATCGGCTTGACGCCGATTCGCATAGCCACCAAATTAAAGCAGGCTTCCGGCGAACGCATCACACTTCGATAATTCACCAGTTGGGCCCATTTACCACGACACGAGGTTTACTGCCCCGGTTCGGCAGGATCGAAAATGAAATGTCCCGGCCGATGGGGTGTGAAACCGCCGGATGAGCTTCCGGATGTATTGGTCTTGGAATTGTTTGTTACATACCACCCTGGACCGGTTCCAGTTGCACGTCGCAGTTGAGCCGAGACACTGTTATCTTTGATAACGTGCGTGACACATCCTGGCAATGTGGTAAGCAGAGTAAGGGCGGCGATAACTACTACCCACCCACGCAGGGAGTGCAGCGACGCTCGGTGTCCAGCGGATAGTGTACGCATGAGTCATCTTCCCCGGCGAAACTTTTTGTTTCGCCCTTTTAAAGTCGCAAACCGGTTTCGCCCATGTCCTTTTTTACGTTTCTCACTGCGAGGCGGTTCGCTGGATTTGTCCCATCGATCCGATTTGGGCGGGGTTTTGGGTGGGTCCACTTTTCGCAAACGCTGGTCGCCCCGGGCGGTGGCGGCGTGCTCCATTAAACGCAGATCCATCCGGCGTGCAGGGATATTCACCGCAATAATCTGCACCTTGACCTGATCACCCAGTGACAGCCGCCGCCCGGTACGCTGACCGCGAAGGCAACTGCGGCCATCCTCAAAAATCCAGTAATCATCAGGAAGATCACCCACGCGAATGGTGCCTTCAACCAGAAATCGGTTGGATTGCACAAATATGCCCCAGCCGGCCACACCGGTGATGACACCGTCAATGATGTCGCCGACATGGGTGGATAAAAGTTGAAGTACCTTGACCATTCGCAATTCGCGTTCGGCATCCTGAGCGCGGCGTTCAGTCATGGACAGATGCCGGGCTAATTTTTCAAGCGTGCCCTCATCGGGACATTCGGTGAGAACCCTGGGCATCAGTGCGCTCGAGGGGGCAAAGGGGGCTGTGGCAGCAGCGGACCGGTTTTTGCTTTTTTTGGTTTTAGACCGATGCAGCACCGTGTCGAGGCAGCGATGGATGACCAGATCGGCGTAGCGGCGGATGGGCGAGGTGAAATGCGCGTAATTATCGCTGCCCAACGCATAATGACCAAGCGGCTCGGGAGAATATTGGGCGGTACTGAATGTTTTAAGCACGCTCAGGTTGACTGCAAAGGCGATGGGCGTACCGCGGACCGAATCTAATAATTCTGCTATAACCCTTCGATCAAGCTGCCGCGGCACTTTCCTGCCAGCCACGGTGAGGAATTTGCGAACTCCATCGGTCAATTCCGAATCCGGTTCAGGATGCACCCGCCGCAGTACAGGCACATTTTTGGATGTTAAAAAACGTGCTACGGCTTCGTTAGCCTCAACCATGAACATCTCAATAATTTTATGCGTAAAGGAATCATCTTCCGGGTGGGCGTCGATTACCTGGCCGTGGTCATCAAGTACCAGTTCAACCTCGGGCAGATCGAGGACGATCATACCCTGATTCAGCCGCCGCTGGCGGATCAGCCGCGCCAGGCGATCCATGTTGACCAGAAGCTCGCGGACCTGGTCGGTTACCTCCGGCAGATGCGGATTGGGTGGAGAGTCAAGCAGCCCCTTGCTGTATACGGGCCCCTGGCCGGTTGCATGATCGATAACCGCCTGAGCCTGGCGGTACGTGAGACGTTTCTTGGAAACGATAATGGTGTTGGCAAAGCGAGCGCCGGTAACACGGCCTTGGGCATCGTAACGGATGAATGCTGATTTGGTCAGACGCGGCTGATTTTCCTGTAAAGAGCAGATTCCGTTGGACAAAATCTCAGGCAGCATTGGAATCACATAGCGCGGAAAATAGATGCTGTTGCCGCGAAGGCGGGCTTCAATGTCCATGGGCGACTGCAAAGGCACAAAAGCACTGACATCTGCAATGTGCACGCCCAGTTCAAAAACACTTGGGCCGGGCTTGTCGGATTCGGTGGAGGCGGCAAGATGATGAAGGGGGTCGTCGGCAGTCTGCGCGGGTGGCAAAATTTCAAGGCTGATGGCATCGTCAAAATCGCGGGCATCGTCCGGGTCGATGGTGATGGTGAGCTGATGGCTTATATCCTGCCGATCATTAAATCTCTCAGGTTTAAACTCGCGGGCAGCCTTGGCGGCCGCTTCGCGGACGGCGGACGGAAAATCGCCGGGTAACCCAAATTGCCGCTTAATGGATTCCAATTCAACTTCGGCATCGCCTTTGGGGCCCAGCACCTCTACAATAACGCCCTGACCGGGTTGACCGGGGCGCGGAAATTCCAGCACCTCCACCACTACCTTGTCCCCCTCGGTGGCATTGGACGCTGTTATGTCGGCGATGGCCAAAGGATGGCGAAAAACCGTTCCATCGGGCACCACCACCCACCCGGACGATACCGCTGTCAATGTGCCTACACACTGCGTCGTGCCGCGGCGTAGGATGCGCAAGATGCGGCCCGATCGGCTCATGAGTTGCTGATCGCGTTTGGAACTGGCCATGACCCTGGTCACAACCAGATCTCCCGAGTGGGCGTCGAGCGTATCAGATGGACTGATGAACAAATCACCCAACTTGTCATCCACCAGCGGTGCCACAAACCCGAATCCGCGGTAATTGGAACTGAAGATACCAATTATATCGCCGCGCTCGCAGTTAAAGGCGACAGACTGCCCACCCTGCCGCGGCACCAGAATGTCGGCGGATATAAGTTCGTCAATGGCGTGATGCAGCATTTCCGCACCGCCGGAGTCAAGGCCCAATTCGTCACGGATAGCCTTGAGAGATACCGGATCACCTGAGGCGGCAAAAAGGAGGTCAATAATTTTATTTTTAATTTCCTCGTGCACTTTTTTCCTTCGCGCCGGAACCACTTTTCAATTGCCGGCTTCTGCATTATACCGCATCGCCCCCACCTGTCTGTTGGGGCGCTTCCCGACTTATACCCCGCCATTGAATAACCTTAAACAGGGTTTTGCCCCGCCATCGCACGGCCCACGCCGACGCAAACCGGGCTGGCATCTACCTGGCACCGACAGAGTCATAGGCCAACAGGCCGCAGCATAACGAGTCCGCCATCCATTGCGGGTTTTTCCAGCGATGAAAATCCGTCAGGGTTGTTTGTATATATTTCTATTATCCTTATTTATTCTGTAAAGCGCGTGGATCGCGATGTACCTCTCCACAGCCGGATGCACCAATCCGGTAATGGACTGCCCGAGAGCAATACGCCCGCGAATTTCAGTGGACGAAACGGGCAGTGTCGGCACTGAAAGACAAGCTGCCTGAAGGTACTGCAGTGTTTTCAGTGGCCAGTGAGGAGCGATCTCATGCCAGATATCCGCCTGGGGTAATGCCCGGGGAGCAATAAGCAATCGCACCTGCTCAAGCAGGTCACCTGCCCGATGCCACCGATGCAGCGCCCGCAATTGGTCCATGCCGATAAGCAGCACCAGATCCTTTTCCGGATAGTGAGATTTGAGCATCTGAATCGAGTCAATGGTGTAAGAGGGCTTGGCGGCGCGGATCTCCATTTCAGAAATGATTAAGCCCGGCATTTCGCTCCCGGCCAGTTTCAGCATTGCCAGCCGATGGTGAGCATCGGCGCAGGGCGGGCCGGCTTTGTGCGGCGACTGGTACGCGGGAAGGACGATTGCCCGGCTGGATTTAATTGTGTTCATGGCTGCCTGAAGCATGTCTGTGTGTCCCAGGTGAACAGGATCAAAACTGCCCCCGAATACAATGACAGGCTTTTCCGCAGGGGCTGAGATATTGGGATTTGATTCGTCTGGCATAGGCATCTAAACTTCCGTCATGGTAAAGGTAGCACCCAGCAGTCGGGTGGGCAACCTTGGAGTGCATGATCAATGCGGATATATACCAAGCAGGGCGATGGGGGGAAGACATCGCTATTTGACGGCACGCGAGTCGAAAAATGCGATTTGCGACTGGAAACCTATGGCACGCTTGATGAGCTTAACAGCCATCTGGGTTTGGCTTTAGCGTACTGTCAGAATGCCGCGCTGACAGAGATGCTGAAAAAAATACAACATGAACTGTTTGATGCTGGATCGGATCTGGCCACACCACTGGATTCACCCAACGGCACCAAAATCAGGCGAATTGAGGCGGCAGATTACCATAGACTGGAAAAATGGATTGATGAGATAACCGAAAAGTTACCACCGCTGAAAAACTTTGTCTTACCGGGCGGAACGCAATTATCGGCCCAACTACACGTGTGCCGTACAGTTTGCCGACGCGCGGAACGCAATCTTGTCGCGCTTCAGCAACGTACGGACGTAGGCCCCTTCATTCTGATTTATTTGAACCGCCTGAGCGATTTTCTTTTTACGTGTGCGCGATGGGCGAATGTGCTTTCAGAGGTGAATGAAGTTTTCTGGTCAAAACAATTTTGAAATGGATTTGCAGGTACGCTGCCAATGTTCACCCAGCGCATAAACCTGCAATCGCGACTAAGATACGAACGTTGTTTGGTGGGTAGTTTAGGAGTTCAGCCGATGACCTTGAATTCAAATTTTGCAGGACTTTCTGGCGGCGACATACGGACGCTGGGCAGTGGTCTGGTACCGATTGTGGTGGAAAAGAGCGGCCGGGGCGAACGGTCGTATGATATTTTTTCCCGGTTGCTTAAGGACCGTGTGATTTTTCTTGCCGGACCGATTGATGATGAAACCGCCAATTTAATTATTGCCCAGTTGCTGTTTTTATCGAATGAGGATGCCAAGGCGGATATCAACATTTACATAAACAGCCCGGGGGGATCAGTAACCGCCGGCCTGGCAATTTATGACACCATACAGTTTTTACGCTGTGACGTATCGACAACCTGCATCGGTTTGGCGGCGAGTATGGGGGCGTGGTTGCTGGCTGCGGGTAGGAAGGGCAAGCGGTATTGCCTGCCCAATAGCCGCGTGATGCTTCACCAGCCGCTGATTTCGGGCGTGATGCAGGGAACGGCGACCGACCTGTCGATTGAGGCCAAAGAGATCATGCGGCTGCGAACGCGTATGTATGAGATCATGGCTCAGCACACGGGTCAGCCGATGGAAAAGGTACATAAAGACTGTGACCGCAATCTGTGGTTAGAGGCGGACGAAGCCATTGCTTACGGCGTGGTGGATCGAACGGTTAAGCAAATTGGTAATCCGATCAAGGGCAGCGGCGGAGATTTGGCCCCGCCGGACGGCGAAACGGAATCGGCGGACCAGTAAAAAGGTGTGGCATTCAACGGGACACAAGACCGCGAATGAACATTTGGCACTTTAATCTGAGCAGATTTTTGGCGCAGGGTTGCGCTGCCGGCGCGGCGGCTGCGGCAGTTTTGGGTGTGGCATTGATGCTGGGTGGCTGCGCCAATTATGCGCAAAATGCGCCGTTGTATCGCCAAAATGTAACGCTTTCAAACACCAACTCACACTTGAAACGACAACTGGCTCGCGCCAAAGTCGAAATTGCGGATTTAAAATCGGACCTGGCTCACAAAACACCGCGCATGGCAACCCTGCCGCCCAAAAGATTGGCAGAGCTTTTTACCGTGGCGGCGGTGCGAATATCATCCGATACACGGGCAGCCCATCTGAAGAACAGCCCGACGCTGAACGGCTTCCGAGTTTTTATTAAAACACTCATGCACGGCGGAATGATATTACCGGCCAGTGGGCAGTTTACCATTCAGGCGTTTGATCTAGCCAATGGTGTAAAACACCCTCTGGTAGGCCGCTGGATATTCACACCGTCCGAATCAAAAAAATATTGGTACGGCCTTTTTGGTCTGGATGAATTTGGCTTTGATTGCCCGTGGAAAAAACCACCCTTGCATGCCTTGATTACCTTCCGGGTGAAATTCGTCGATGCTCTGACCGGTCGGACGTTTACCACTCAAAGGGCTTTGCATGTCGATATTCGAGGTACAGGTTTGCGGTCGGAATAACCGGCCGTTGCCGGTTGATATGGCAGATGTGAAGGTTTAAGCGAGGTAGATCGGCGATGGCCAGCAGTGCAGATGTTCGGATGGAGCATGATTCCCTGGGTGATTTGCCAGTTCCGATCAACGCCTACTATGGCGTGCAGACACTGCGGGCCATGCACAACTTCCCGATTTCGGGCCGGGGCATGCCAGCGGTGTTTATTCGCTCACATGCTTTGCTGAAAAAATGTTGCGCCGAGGTCAATATGGAGCTCGGTTTGCTTGATAAACAACTGGGCGAGGTGATCTGCAAGGCCGCCGTGGAAATACTGGAAGGCAAGCTGGCAGACCAATTTCCCGTGGATGTGTATCAAACCGGTTCCGGTACCAGTACCAATATGAACCTCAATGAGGTGATTGCCAGTCGCGCCAATGAGATGCTGGGCGGTAAACGGGGCGATAAAAAGCCGATTCATCCCAACGATCATGTCAACATGGGGCAATCCAGTAACGATACGATACCAACCAGCATTCACGTCGCGTGCATTTTTGAAATCGTCAGGGTGCTGGCACCCGCATTGCAGATATTGCAGACATCGCTGGCGGAAAAAAGCCGTCAGTTGTGGGATGTAATAAAGACCGGTCGGACGCATCTGCAAGACGCCACGCCGATCCGCCTGGGGCAGGAGTTTTTGGGCTACCGCGGGCAAATTGAGCGATCAATCAAGCGACTGGATGCCGCATTGATGGACTTAAGCGAACTGGCCATCGGCGGCACGGCGGTGGGCACGGGCATTAACGCCCACCCGCAATTTGCGTCAAAAGTATGCGAAAAACTATCGGCGGCATTGGGATATAAAGTTCGTGAAACGTCTAATCACTTCCAGGCGCAGGCATCATTGGATGCTTTGGTCATGACATCGGGTGTCCTCAAAACGATTGCCGTGAGTCTGACTAAAATTGCCAATGATATTCGGTGGATGAGTTGTGGGCCGCGGGCTGGCTTTGGCGAAATTGAAATACCCGCAGTTCAGCCGGGTAGTTCGATCATGCCTGGCAAGGTGAACCCGGTCATAGCTGAGAGCTTGCTTATGGTCTGTCAACGCGTGACGGGCAATGATGCGACGATAACGGCTGCCGGCAGCAGTGGCAATTTTGAACTCAATGTCGCCATGCCAGTTGCGGCGGCCGCGGCACTGGAAAGTATTGCGTTGCTGGGGCATGGGGTTAAGAATTTTGCGTTGCAATGTGTGGACGGAATAAAGTCGACGCCGCGCGGTCCACAATTGGTTTCCAGCGGATTAATGTTGGCCACGGCCTTGGCACCTGTCATCGGTTATGAGGCAGCGGCAAATATTGCCAAGAAGGCGGCAGCCAACGGCCAGACCATAGCAGAAGTGGCAGCGCAGGAAACTAAACTCTCGGATGAAGAACTTAAAAAGCTGCTCAATCCCGTGAAGATGGTCGAGCCATCCGACACCATTCTACCTACATCGGGTTGAACCGATCGAAGGAAGTATCATCATGAGATTGACGAAACGTGTCGTCCGATAAATCACCTTTCCGGCTTGGATTTATCCTCATCTGGCGGTTGGTCGCTGCGATGGTTGCTGGAACCATCCATACGCGACCGCAATGAGTGACCAATTTTTGACCAAGGAATGCGTTCCAAAATTATCGGCGCGGCTGCCCGCAGCAGTGGTGCAGCCTTCTGCCACAACTTACCACCATCCCCCTTTTTGGCTTCTGGTACGTCCGGTGTTGACGCAGCATCCGCGTTCGGCGGCAAATTGCCCGGGCGCTGATTTCGAGCGGTGGACGAACGGAACAGATGCGAGGCAATAACCCACACCTTGCGCGATGACCCCGATGCCAATAAACCTGCCGAAAGTGCGGCACCTACGGCGGCAAATGGAAATTTTTGCACCAAATGGGTTACCGACATCGCCGACTTTGCACTGCTGACCAGAGAGTCGACGCGGCTATCAATATTCGCAAGGCATTTATCGCGGCGCTGTTCCAAAGCGGAAATTTCATCATCTATTGACATGGGAATCTCCAGGAGTTGAAGGCTGAGCTGACCTTTTAAATGTGCCTCGCACCATTAAAAGGCCCGCGCCAATTAAAAGATGCACCACCGCATAAATGATACATATCTGCCAAACACGCAGGAATTTTTCAAGCACCTGAAAAATACCGATATAAAGGAAAATGATCCCTACAAGAAGTGCCAGAACCCCCACCGCCACTATGGCGGCCTGCACCAACGCATCACGAGCTATTTTAGCGCATCGCAGAGTAACAAGCTGCACCTCAACTTCAATAAGTTCAATGATGTGGTGCAGAAACGGTGTGCCGCCTGGGGCACTGCGCTTATCGCGTGTGTCACGGTTGGGGGCCGCGCTTTGGTGGTCACCTGAGTCATGGGTCGTCACGTTATCGCTTCTCCTGCGCCATCATTTTCGGCCGTGCATGGCTGCCGCGGTTTCAAACGCACCCGCGCTGCCACCGGATAAGGTGACGAAAGGCACCAGGCCGTTCAGCGGCGACGCGCGAATGATCAGCGACTACGCCCGAGCAAAACACCCAAAGCCAGACCCGCGCCGGCAGCGATGGCAATTGACTTATACGGATTCTTTCGTACGTATGTCAAGACTGCCGCCTGCGTGTGATCAACACGTTCATGCAAAACTTCCCGCTTTCCGTGCACCCAATCGGCGGCACGGCCCTTCACGTCGCCGGCGTAATCAGCGGCCGCTCGGGTAACTTCCGATGCCAAATCCTTCAACGCGGTTTTGGCCGCGTCGTATTTGGCTCGTAATTCGGCTTCGGTCATTTGGTGATTTTCCACTATTTCAGGGGTCGATGTATGTTCCGACATGACAAAACCTCCATTAAACAGCACGGCTGGCAACACAAGCCGCCGATAAATTCCTCTATTTCAATATATGCACATTAGATCGGTTAAATCAAGGAAAATACTCAGACTTTTTAATTGGAGCCCGCCCGAAACGCTGCACGCGCACCAACCTGCCATCGGCAACTTTGCTGAATTCGCTTTTACAAAAAAACTGTGCCTTCGGTGCGTCGCGTTGCAGATATAACGCCAGAAGCTGGTTCCAACGGGTGTTCAGATCAACGCCGCTGATAGATGCGCACATAATCCACCTCGAAATAACCGGGGAAGCGCGTGTGCGCTGGATTGCCAGCCGCGCCGCCAACGGCAAGATTGAGAATCATGAACATGGGTTGATGGAAGGGATTGAAATTGTGGTAGCGGGGGTCGAGTGTTTTTGTCAGATCAACATGGTTGTAAAGATGACCATCAAGATAAAGTCGGATAAACGATGGCTCCCATTGCATGACCCACAGGTGAAATTGCGACGACCAACTCGGATCGTGAAAGATTGAAATGGGTGTGAATTTGCTCTTCCAATGCGCTGCCCCATTGGCACTTTGCCACGCTACATTGGCGTTAATATGCCCCTGATAGTATTCCATAATGTCAACTTCGCCACAGGCGGGCCACGGCTTGGATACACCCAGCGTCCACCAGGCGGGCCAAAGCCCCTGTCTAACATCAATCCGCCCGCGCATGGCAAAAATGCCATACTTCCAAGAGTGCTTCCCGCGAGTGGTCAGCGAACTCGACGTGTAATGGGCATATTTTCGGCGGCGCTGCCAATTAGTGCTGCCTGGCTGATATCCCGGATTGCGCACCGTTTGACGGCGGGCTGTAATGATCAGCCGACCATCTTTGCAAAAAGCATTTTCGGGTTGATACCACTGAAGTTCATGATTCCGGACGAAACCGTGCTCATAACCCCAGTTGCGAGGGTTGGGTCGGCCGTCAATTGAAAACTCATCATGCCATACCAGTTGATAGCCACGAGGAGGACGCACCTCCAACGTGTCTGCGGCAACCATAGACAAATCGGCGGTGGCGGAAAATGCTCCAGCCAGCAAACTGTAATTGAATCCCCTACGTGTAAGCATGAATTACCTCGTATAGCCTGCAACCATTTTGCGCTCCATATTGTATCATGCCGACGGGCTTTTTCGCTTGTGAAAAAGTGGCTCTTTTGCGACCTTCCATCGGCAAATTCGCGGGTTGCCTCAACAACTGCTAAACTACCAGCGGCAATTTATGCTGGGGTGAGCGCGATTCGATGCGACCCATTTTCACGACGAGGGGTTTATCATGCCGACAGCCAAAAGCAAATTCAATCCCGTAGCCAAAAGCACCAGTAATGAGCCGGGCAGTGCGATACCAGCCAATAGCAAAAAGCAATCGCTGGCGGCATCGCGCAAGCCATCGGGGTTTGAACCTCCAGCCACCGATGGTGCCGGGCCTGGATCAAGTGCCATCGCTAAAACGCCGCGCAGTCGCGGTGCCAAATCTGCGGAGGTGCATCCATCCTTTGATCCGCTGCCGCTCCATTTGGCGGAGGCATTAAAACAGATGGCCGCTACTCCCCCACCAGCCGAGGTTGGTGCAGATGGGGCTCAGAGCCCGCTGCTATTTGAATTGGCGTGGGAGGTTTGCTGGCAGCTTGGCGGCATTTACACAGTGATCCGTTCCAAGGCAGCGACCGTTGTGAATTCATGGCAGAAGCGTTATTGCCTGATCGGGCCTTATAACGCGGACACCGCTGCGATTGAATTTGAGCCCGCCGCCGCGCCGCCCGTCATTGCACACGCCATTGATCGCCTCGCACAATCGGGTGTAAAAGCGTACTACGGATATTGGCTTATCGATGGGCGGCCGCAGGTTGTATTGCTGGATTTTCGGGCGGCATTTCATCGACTGGGCGAACTCAAGCATATGCTGTGGGCCGACCATCGGATTGAATCTCCCCCGGCCGATGGCGATGTGGACAACGTGGTCGCATTTGGCTTTCTGGTTGGTATGTTTTTTCAGGCCTTGTCCGCGGTTTGCGGCCCGAAACGGCCCATTATCGCGCACTTTCATGAATGGATGAGCGGTCTGGGGTTGATGCGCATCAAATACCTGCAATTGCCCGTCTCGACGGTGTTCACCACGCATGCCACCCTGCTGGGACGGTATTTATGCACCGATAACCCGGACTTTTACTCCAAGATCGATCATATCAAGCCGGACCACGCGGCAGGGCACTACAACATTTACGCCCGCTATTGCATTGAACGCGGTGCCACCAGCATGTCCGATGTGTTTACGACGGTATCAGATGTCACGGCCATGGAAGCGGAAAAACTGCTGGGCCGCAAGCCGGATGTGATAACCCCCAACGGTCTGAATATAAATAAATTTTCATTTGTTCATGAATTTCAAAATCTTCATAAGCAGTACAAGGAGGCGATTCACAAATTTGTAGCGGGACATTTTTTCCCGTCATATACATTTGATCTGGATCGCACGATCTATTTATTCACAGCTGGTCGTTACGAATATACCAACAAAGGTATCAACCTGTTTATTGAGTCGCTGGCGCGGCTGAACCACTGGCTGCGCAGTGCCAACATCCAGATTACGGTGGTGGCGTTTATTGTTACCCGAGCCAACTTCCGCAGCATGAATGTGGACGTGCTGAAAAATCAGGCCCTGTTTGACGATCTTGGCGAAGCATGCAAGAGAGTTTCAGAACACATGGGCAATCGCCTGTTACATCATGTCAGCATGGGGCGGATACCGAGTTCGGCTGACCTGATTGATGAAGAGGATATGGTGCGGCTTAAACGCAGTATGCACGCCTGGCGGAACTGGCGGCAGCCCTCCATTGTGACCCACGACCTGTGGGATGATGCCAATGACCCGATTTTGCAGCAGCTCCGCTACTGCCGCCTTTTCAATGGGCGGGAGGACCCGGTAAAAGTAGTGTTCCACCCGGACTTTCTCTCGGCCACCTCGCCGTTGATACGCCTCGACTACGATCAATTTGTCCGTGGATGTCATATGGGAGTGTTTCCCAGTTACTACGAACCGTGGGGTTATACGCCCATGGAGTGCGTAGCGAGCGGCGTGACCGCAGTCACCAGCGACCTGGCAGGGTTTGGCAGTTATGTCATGCGTAACATCGCTGACCCTGCCAATCAGGGGTTGTTTGTGGTGGAACGTCGCAGCCAAAGTTTTGATGCAGCGGCCAACCAGCTCACTGAGATATTATTTAATTATGCCATCAAGGAACGACGGGGCCGAATTGAATTGCGTAATCGGGTCGAACGACTGAGCGAATATTTCGACTGGACCAATTTGATTACCCATTATTCTCACGCATACAGGCTGGCCTTGAGAGAAAAGGCGGCGCTCTAAGCGGGACGCTGGCAGCACTGGGACACTTATACAGGTTGAAGCATGAAACATTTTCCAATTCGACTGGCAATGGCCGCGGCTTCGGTGATGATTATCACAGGCGGATCGTCGCTGGCTGCCCAGATGCGTCCGGCCAACCGTTTGATCAACATATCAGCATCCGTAGCGATCCATCCACCGGGGCGAACGGTTCCCAATATGTTTATGGGGTATTCAATTGAGTGGGGACTTATTGGCAGGATGATTCGGCATCACGACGGTCGATTTAAGGCAATGGTCAGATCAATTAAGCAATTGGAGCAGTTCACTGGCCCCATGCTGCTGCGAATCGGCGGTAACTCTGAAGATGAAGCGGCGTATGACCTTCCGGCCGACGGCCATCTTCCACCTTTTGTGCATATCAATATCATCCGCCGCACGCTGGTAAGAATGAAAGAACTGGCCAAAGCAACCGGATGCCAGTATGTCATTGGACTGAATCTGGGCGTGAACGAACCGGCATTGGCGGTACGATTGGTCAAGGCTGCGGAGCGGTATGTCGGCCGCCATCACATTGCTGCGTTTGAAATTGGCAACGAGGCAGACTTTCTCGGGCGTTTCGGGCGATGGTGGAAGCATAACAACTACCATATGTACCTGCGGCGCTGGACGCGCTACTACCACGCCATTGGGCCCTATCTGGGCAAAATTAAAATTGAAGGACCCGCATTCGGAGGCGGCGGATGGCTGAAAGATCTGCCAAGTTACCTGCGCGATGAGCATAGCCGCTTAACCATCGTATCATTGCATCGCTATCCGTTGGGAGCACCAATTAAAAACCCGCATTCGCCGCAATTTGCCAGCATTGCCAACTTGCTCAAGCCCGGCACCGCCGATCAGTTTGCAGTTGAAATACGCCGTGTCGTTCGAGTGGCGGCACCATACCGCTTGCCGGTCAGATTTGGTGAAATGAACTCAGCTTGGGGTGGCGGTAAGGAGGGAGTCAGCAATACGTTTGCTTCCACTTTATGGGTAGCCACCACACTGCTGGACATAGCGCGTGTGGGTGGCGCTGGCGTTAACCTGCACATGTCGCAGGGGATTGATCAGTTTCCGGGATGGTATGGCCCGCTGCGGTTTGGGGCTGATGGGCATTTGCATCGAATGCCGGAATACTTTGGGATGGTGGCAGCTGCGGACGTGCTACAAAAGAATGGACGACCGGTGAAGATTCGGCTGCACACACGGCTGAACGTCAGCGGCTTTGCTTTTGTTGACCCGCATCATACACTGCGGGTAGCCATTATTAATCGCACCTCATCGGTTAACTTTCAAGTCCATTTGGGCTTGCCCGAAGGGTTGAAGCTGGTGCGAGCTTATCAGGTGACGGCACCAAGTTTACGCGCCACGAGCGGCGTAAGCGTTACGGGGCTTCGTCAATCCGGTCCGGCTATCGGGCGCATGTTTCACACCAGGTTGCAGCAAGTGCACAACCCGGCGGACGGCCGGGCACCGCTATGCCCGGCTGGCTCTATTGTGATCGAAACATTTCAGGGGTAATTATTACCTGGTAATGCTCATCGGGCCGCGAATGAGGCTATTAATCCGGCGATGAGCAGTGGAGCAAAACTATATGCAGGGAAATCCTGTCGATCCTGCAGCCGCTCAAGCAGAAAAAAGGGCTGACCTTCACCGCGCGATTGTTGACGCCGTGGAGATTAACCTGCCAGAAATCGACGCCGTCTCGAATGAGTACAAGATTGCCGTTATCGCGGCTTCGCTTTTCCTGTTGGCGCAATTTTCGATCCTGGTGGCATTGGCAGGCGGATTGACATGGGGCCTGTTTGCCATGGTGGCAAATTTTGCCAAAAGTCCCGGTGTCTGCTTTTGGGGCATTATTGTCGATGCAGGCACGCTGCTGTTTTTAATTAAGCCATTTTTTTTTCGGCTACCAAAATTGGTTACCGGACACGCCCGTGTCGTCCACCGCGACGATGAGCCGCTGCTGTATGAGTTCATCGAGAAACTCTGCAATCGGATCAACGCTCCCGCTCCTGAGACGATTGTTTTAAGCCTGAGCCCGGACGCCAGCGCCCGGATGAAATCGCCTTTGACAGGCAAGATGGAATTGACACTTGGCCTGCCGCTGCTTTCTGTTTTTCCCCTTCAGGTATTGATGGCGGTTGTAGCGCATGAGCTGGGGCATTTTCGGCAGCGCGGTGCCATGCGGCTGTCACATCTGGTGTTCTTAGTTCATGGATTTATAAATCGAGTGCTTTACCAACGTGACACCATCGACGTTTTTTTTCGTCGTTCAAGGCAAATTAATAATGTTTATTTTATTGGTGCCAAGCTGCTTATTTATGTCGCTGTTGAATCCATGCGCGGGCTGCTCTGGATGCTGCTGGTCAGCGGCTCATGGCTGACTTTCCGTGTGCATCGGCAGATGGAGTTCGATGCCGATCGCTTTGCAGCGAAACTGGCCGGACGAATTGAAATGGCCAAAGTGCTCGAGGCGATGGAATTTGTTGTCATCGGGGCCCGTCAGGCCATGGAGGATGCACGCGAGGCCATGCAGGAGAGAGCCCTGCCCGACGATATGGTTCGGCTGGCGGTGGCCGATGCGCTGTCAATGGTCCGATACAAAGATGAACTTGTTGAAAAATTGCGTAATGATCGAACGCGATGGGACTCCGACCATCCCTGTTTGCTTGATCGCCTCTTTAACATCGCAGATATTCAGGCCACCGGCATGCTTAATATCACCACGCCAAGCAACGCCTTGCTGGGCGATTTCCGTACCGTGTGCCGGAATCTATCGCGGCAGTTTTATGAAACACAACTGGGTGATCTGCGAAAACGCATTGCAACCATCGATGCACGAGAGTTGGCTTCCTCCTGTATTCGGGCTCGCAGGGGGAGATTTAACGTGCAGGGATACTTCCGAACCGGCGTCGGCATTTCCCGACGGATGCTGCCCATGAGAGGCTCCCTGGTGCGTACGAAAGATACCCAGCAGGCGATTGCACAGCTAAAAGAGATTCGGGCCAAGATGCTGGCTTTCTCTACGCGCGTGGATATCCAAAGTGGCCCGGAAATGGAGTCGCTGGAAGAATATCGCACGGTGGTTCGTGGACATATTGCGGCACTTGAACAAATCATGACCATGGTGTGGAAGGTATATCGCCATGCCAATCTGGCGGGCATCAAGAGATCGCGGAAGCGTCTGATCAAAGTTGCAGAAAAGGTTGAACAGCGCATCAGCGTTCTTTCGGGAGATATACACCCGTTGGACGCACTTTCGCGCAAGCGCATTGATCTGGTCATTTCGCTGCTGCATTCGCCGGCATCGATGGCGGCGGGCACCAATTTATCACGTTTGCGGGCCCAAGCTGCCGGCATTGCCAGGCGAGCTGATGCGATCGAGCACGTGACGGGGTTGGCAGTGCAGATGCGTGAACGCGCTACCAGGCTGGAAATCTTTTCCCGCAACTATTCCCCGACGATACGCAGGGCTCTGACCGAGCCTATTCATCTGGCGGCAACGACATTGGCCGCGGATGCCGAGCAGTTTTTTCAGGAATTTCATACGCGACCGGAATTGATGAAGATGGCTGAGGAGCAGGCGGCTGTTGGCCGAATTGTACCCACACAGGTAATCGATCCAAATAACTTGGGGGAATTGCGGCGTTACGCTATGGCAGCTATGGCCTACTTAAGCCCCCTCGTGGCAGAATTGCAGGCAAAAACCGCTTCTTTGGCGGAGGCGGTCGAATCCGCATTGGACATGGAGCCATTGCCGCATCCACTCTTCGAGACCGCAGAACGGCGGGCCGCCCTCGACGAAGAGCGGCAGAAAAAGGCTCAGAAATATTGGATCTTCAATGGCCTGCGTGCAGCTGGAGGCCTGGTCGTTCTGGGATTTATTATCCATCTGATACTGACCGCAACTGCCCGATAGCTCACGCGAGAGTACAACCGAATGTCGACATGCCATTGACGTGCAGGTGACGTTCATATGTGCCATCCTGTCGGCACCATCGGTGCAAAGTGGCGTCCATATGAGCGAGACGAGGCTTAAACCGCACTGTATTAGATTGAAAATTGGCTGATAACTCGGGGGCCTGGATTCGAACCAGGACAAGCAGAACCAAAATCTGCTGTGCTACCGTTACACCACCCCCGAAAGGGTAATCAAGCCGAGGAATTATAGCGTCATGTGCCGGGGCTTGCACTGCCTCGGGCGTGATGGAAAGACCTTCGCCCGGCAACACACCGCCCTGCATGCGTGCCGAAAGCCTGATAATGATGTCAGCACCTGCCTTCAAAGGGAAAATCAGTGGCGGCTGATTAGCATCCACCGCAAGCGCGAGGCAACGGGGTCAACAACTATTTTAGCACCGCGCGAGGTCTGCCCACGAATGTCAAACATCTCAAGCTGGTTTTGACCGGGCCGCAACCAGACCGACGGAATATACAGCCCGCCGACCGCGGGCACGTTGTGGTCGGGATACAGGCCCAGATCATGCCCATTGATGTAAATATGCCCGCGGTGCAGTTGGCCCCAATCCGCCCGTAGCACCATGTGCCATCCGACCTGCCCGCCCGGCTGCCAGTTAAATTCTGCTTTGTAGAGGCGTGGTAGAGGCATGTGCCCCAGTTCCGAAACCGATCGCCAAGGCCGAATGCCATCATCGGCTGTCAAGCCGCCCTTCATTCGCCAGCCTGTCAGCAAACTTAACGTACTGCACCGATTCAACATGGCAGTTCCCATGACACCACCACCACCACTGGTGTTTTGTACCAGCACGGCAATACGATTCCGACCATGGGCTTTCCAATCGGCCCCGGTCATCACCGTAAAGGGCATACCCCATCCCTGATGCGCCCCAATCAGATGACCATTCATAAATACCCAGCCATTATCATCAACGTCAGAAAACTTTAGCGCTGCATACGGCATACCATCGCCCGCTACTGTCGTAAAATACGCAGCATAACCAACGCGGCCGTGGAAATAGTCTGTCCCAGTTTTAATAATTGCAGCATTGCCGGGTATATGTTCTGCCCCTTCAATTTGACGTTTATCCGTGGACAGAGAATCTCCCATGGGTATGACGCGCCATTGTTTGATGGCGAAGGAAGTTCCCTGTGCTAAATATACCCTTCCCCAAAGACCTTTGGCCAGATTTTTATTTATTTTACCATAATAATTATACAGCTTGTTGCGGCCGTACTCGCCGGTGAATATGGCCAGCACATTCTGGCTAGGGTGCAAGCTGGCAAGAATACTGTCACCGCTGATTGTTGCCAACTTCCCATTAATAAATGCGATTGCGGTATTGGCATAATGCGAAAGTACTATTTGGTAGTTTCCGGCCTGAGATACCTTTATCACAGTACGGTACCAGCACCAGGGGCTGGTGGTTACACCATCGAAGCCCATGGGCATCGGCTGGCGCGTTCGCACCCAGTTTTCATCGTTAAATGCAACCTCGGCGGGTGCCGTCAGCGTCCGATACTGCCAACCGCTTAGACGCGGTGCCCGGGGTTGGCGCGTCATAAAGGCAAGCGTATGCAGATGAATCGGTTCCATGCCCTGTCCCCAAGCAGTTGCAGATGTTACTGAATTGTTAATCGGGGTGCTGCAGAATACGCGCATCGATGTCGGTGTGCCGGTCACCCTGCCAACATAGGCCGGCCCCTGTATAACCATCGGTCCCACGGGCGAGTGAACAAACCAGGTACGGTCGGCCGCCCGAGTTGACTCGGTTATGACACGCAGCACATGCGATCCGGCGATTGCAGTGGAAACGACCGGACGACGTCCAAACCGGGAAGAAACCGAGAACTCTCGAGCCTTTACGCCGCCACTGACCATGCGAAATGCCCCATGCAAGACCGGCCGCCTGCGGGATTTAAATTCGACATGACTGCGGCCCCCCGCGTGCCCATAGATGACAATGGTCGTCACCTGACCGCTGCGCTGGATGCCAAGAATGCGACTTTCAGCATGCACGATCGAAAATCCATTGCTGATGGGAGCGTCTAACACAATCGGAAATATTTCCATTGGTTTAAGCTTTATATGCAAGCCGCTGCCCAATGTAGCGACAGCCCTTAAATGAGTCGCATTGTCAAGAAACACAATGGTCCCGGCTGGCCCTCGACGCGCCAGCACACGGACGCCTGCAGCAAATGTCCCGTACGATTGGTCAGCGTTGACACTGTCATCGAGAATATTTTGAAAACTGCGCGCAAAATAATTGGTCCGCTTCATTTGAAAATAAATGGGTCTTAAATCACCAGCCTGGCCAATGGCGGAGGAAAAGTCGTAACCGGCGGCCAGTTCGTCGTCGTTCCACATGCCAAAATTGGTACTGCCCACCAGCATGTAAAAGTTATATCCGGCCCCACCGAAGGCAATAATTTTCCAGATGCCCCGATTAACCTTCATCTGCTGATCCGGCGGCATGGCACCATACCCTTGATACCAAGTCGGTGAGGACCAGAGTTCGGTTGTGTACCATGGACTGGTGCGGTCGGCGTCGTTCCATGGTTTATGGCCTGCAGGATCAAAGCCGTGGTGCATGCCACTGAAAAATGTCGGCACGACAATGCCTGCTGATCGCGCAATTTTCAGCAGATGTCGGTAATATGCTGTTTGCACATCCGTTCCCCAACCGGCAGAATCTTCATTTTCAAGCTGTACCATGATCACCGCCCCGCCACGACTAATCTGGTGGCTGGCTACTATCGGCATCAGACGTTGCCAAAATGCGCTCACGGCGTGCATAAATGCCGGATCATTGTGCCGCACACGCAGGTGTTTGATAAATTCCAGCCAAACGGGATAACCACCGCTGTCCCATTCCGCGCAATCATAGGGGCCGCATCGCACCGTGGCGTACATACCCATTTTGTGCACCAGATTGAGAAAGTGCGAAAGATTCGCCCGCCCTTTCCAATTGAAGACATTTTTTTGCGGTTCCTGAAAATTCCAGAATACATAAGTCTGAACGGTATTAAACCCTGCTCGCTTCATTTTCAAAAGGCGGTTGCGCCAGAGTCTTTCCGGGACGCGTGCATAATGAAAGCTGCCCGAGCAGATGAACGTTCGCTTGCCGTTGATGGTGAAACCGCGTCCGTCAATCTGAATATACCGCTTGGCCAGCCCAATGGGCGGAAACATGTCCGAATTTGCCCGGACGTGGCTTATGCTCAATGCTGATATGCATAGACTAATTATTGCAATTACGGCTAGTGCCGGAAAGTTGAATCGTTGGATGACCACTCTGTTCATCGGGGTGCTCCGATCGTCAAAAACATAAAACCGAGGGCATTTTGGCACGCAATGCCGCTCGCCAAGCCGGGCATTTTGCATGGTTGTTTGCCCTCGCAGACGGCCCAAGGGCCGTATGCTCAACGGAAGTGTGATTGGAAGCTGCATTTCCCGCAAGATTAAATATTATACCATGTATTCGGCAAATGCGATCAACGCACCGGAGAAGTTAAAAGCGTGACATGTTTTGGTCTGCTCAATTGGATGGCCAACCGCTGCGAATAATCGCGGCGAGAGCGTCGGAAAGATTTTTTGTGGCGACCTGAGTGCTTTTACCCAGGCGAACGACAGCGGGAATCAAGCCTGGATGTCGCGCGAGCCCTTTGGTTAGATCCCACGCTTTTACATTGCCCGAGCTGTCAACAAACTTCATAACCTCTGTCGGTACCGATTCAAACGCTGTATCACTGATGGACCGTATGCCCAACCATGGAATTTCGCGCCGCAGGGCGAATTCTCGCGTGTAGCTATTCTCCATCTCCACTGCCAAAGCCTGTGATTCTGCAAAGAGCCGCTTTTTCTCCGCTGGTGTTGCCACTACGTGGCGGCTGGTGTGGATGGGGCCTACAAACACGCGTTTTCGGCCTGACATGTTATCCATAAATTGTGCCAGGGCCGTAACATTGGCGCTGGCCGAATCGATCACGATATCCCCAGTGTCCAACTCGGGGCTTAACGCCCCGGCCAAGCCTGCAGTGATAACACCTACGACTCGACTGTGCGCGTAATTGGGCAGGACGGCACGAATCCGATTGGCGCGGATGCCGATAATCTCCACGGCCATCTGGTCGTAATGATCGGTGCGAACGGTGGAAGGGGTGTCGGCAAGCCACTGATCGACTACCTGCTTGACTGCTACGTATTCAGTCTTGATGGCGGTCAAAATCAGAAGCACTTTAGAATCACAAACCGTCTGCGTATCCATGCGAAAATTTATCGGCGTTCAGCCTGTCATACTTGCGTGAAACAACGGTTTACAATTTCCGCCGTGTTTCCGCAGTCACCCCCATGTTACGATTGTAATGCCTGACGGCACTTTTGCGTCCCCGCGACCAACGGAATGCAAAATTATGGGAACGCCCTAAAGCATGATCAAAACGACATTTTTACAGGATGATCAAAACCATGCCGTCCTGAAATCACGGCGATTTTTCAATGGGCTCTCCAAGAATGAGAAATCGATGCGAGAGATACCGATAACCCAATTGCTGGGCAATTTTGCGGCATAGCTGAATGACTTCCGGATTGGTAAATTCAATGATTTTACCAGTTTGATTGTCGGCAAGGTGCGCGTGGGCGGCACCGCTTCCCGCAAAGTCATAATAACTCTGTTTGGCGGGTCCGAAAAACACCTGATTCAGCAACCCGCTGTCAACAAGGTGTTTAAGCGTACGGTAAACGGTGGCCTTGCTGACTCGCTCCGGATGGCGGCCCAAATTCAGCAAAAGCTCTTCTGCCTCAAATGGCCGGCCAAATGCAATTATTTCTCGAATAATGGTGCGACGGCCGGAGGTAATTTTGAGACCTCGCGTTCGGAGGGCATTAAGAGCAACGATGTCGGCACCATCCATAAAGGCATTATCAACACACAAGGCCAAGACGACAATCGCCCGCCAGCATTAAGGTTGACATGCGCTTCAGCATACCTGTGCCACACGCTGATGACAGCGACCAACCGTGCCTGGAACCGTGAAGAGTTGCAGCGGGAATTCGATCTGAACGATGCCATCCGCTGGCCGGCACTTATTCTTCCACGATGGTGTGACGGACGACTTCTTCAATCGTGGTAATGCCTTCATAAATCGCCATCAGGCCAGACTCGCGCAGATTACGCATTCCGCGTTTGCGTGCTGCCTCGCGAAGCAGGTCGGTCGAGGCGTGCTCCATAATCATCTGGCGCATGTCATCGTCAAGGATCATGATTTCTGCGATGGACAATCGTCCCTTGTAGCCGGTATTGTTGCATTTATTGCAACCGCGACCATGGAAGAATGTTTTATCGCGAACTTCCTCCGGCAAGAGGCCAAGTTCCATTAATTGCTCTTCAGTTGGCTTGAATTCTTCCTTGCAGACATTACAGATACGGCGGCAAAGCCGCTGCGCTAAAATGCCCTCGACCGTCGCCGTAATCAGGAACGGCTCAACTCCCAGATCCAGCAGACGGGCAATCGAAGACGGCGCATCATTGGTGTGCAACGTGGTGAACACCAGGTGGCCGGTTAAGGATGCCTGGGTGGCAATTTCTGCGGTTTCCTTATCACGTATTTCTCCGACCAGGATGATATCCGGGTCTTGCCGCAAGATGGCACGCAGACACCGGGCAAATGTAAGATCGATCTCGGAACGTATCTGCACCTGCACGATGCCGTCAATATCGTACTCGACCGGGTCTTCGGTGGTTATGAGCTTATCTTCTATGCTGTTGAGTTCATTGAGGGCAGCATAGAGAGTGGTCGTTTTACCGGAACCGGTGGGACCGGTAACCAATACAATGCCATTCGGCTTATCGATAAGCTGCCGGAATACCCGCAGGTCGTCATCGCGCATACCCAGTTTGTCGAGGTCCAGCGATACGTTGGACCGGTCGAGCACACGCAGCACGATGCTTTCACCAAAGATGGTGGGCAGCACGGCGACGCGCAGGTCCACAGGCTGACCACCAATGACCAGAGGAATGCGCCCGTCCTGCGGCACGCGACGCTCGGCGATATCAAGATTAGCCATCACCTTGATGCGGCTGGAAAGTGCCATGGCGATGTATTTGGGAGGCGGTACCATTTCGTATAAGACGCCATCTATACGGTACCGCATCTTGAATTCATCCTCGAAAGGCTCGAAGTGAATATCCGATGCCCGTTCCTTGATGGCCTGCATCAATACGGTATTGAGCAGACGCTTGACAGGGTTGGATTCAGCCAGGTCCTTAAGGGTTTCAAGATCGATGGATTCGCCGCGATTTTCCAATGCCTTAAGGGTCGCATCGGAGCCAATTTCACCCATCAGATCGGCAAGTGATTCCTGATGCGATTCATAATATTTTGCCAATAATTTTGCCATGGCATCGGGATCGGCAATGCAGGTGACAACCTTAAAGCCCATGAGCGTCTGCAGATCATCCACCACCCGGAAATTATCCGGCGAATCCAGCGCAATAGTGATGGTATTGCTGCCCTCGTCGTAGGCCACAGGCATCACGCGGTATACGCTGGCCATCTGCGATGGCAGGCGGGCGATCAGATCCGGCGGAAATTCCCGGCTTTCCAGGTCGATGACCTCAAAACCACGCTGCGCTGCCAGCGCAAAATTGAGGTCTTTCTGCGTGACCAGCCCCATCTCGACAAGAACCTGCCCGATGGGCGTGTGAATACGCTTGCTTTTCTGCTGCTGCTGAACGGCCAGCCCCTGGTGGACCTGCTCACGCGTCAGTCGGCCCATTTTGATCAGGACGCGCCCCAGCGGCCGATCTTTCAATTGATCGATCGGCGGCATGTTGAATTTGTTGGTTGCATCGGTGGGCGCACCCGCCGCCGGCCGATTGCCCCCTCCCGTCGGGGGCGATGGAATCTTGGGACTGCCGGGCTTGGACGATTTTTCCGATTCTGCCATGATTACTCCGAATTAATATCTCTCTCAATTCAATCTTGACGCAGCCGTGTCAGGCGGCCCGACCACCAGCCGAATTATCTTTTTCCGTGTCGGGTCGATTCAGGCGTTTGCCCATGCGATCGGCAAGGTCAGCAGGACTGCGAGCTTTATCCACGGCATCTTCAGCGCTTACTTTGCCGGCCTTGAAAAGCTCCAGCAGGTGATCGTCCAGAAGTTGCATACCAAATTTTTTACCCGTTTGGATGGCTGAATCGATACGGAACGTCTTGTTTTCGCGGATAAGGTTGGATATCGCCGGCGTGATAACCAGGAATTCATATGCCGCAGTAACGCCCTCAATATCAATTCGCGGCAGCAGAGCCTGCGAAAGCACCGCCAGCAAGGTGGTTGAAAGCTGCACACGTATCTGCTCCTGCTGATCGACGGGGAAGGCGTCGATCACACGGTTGATGGTGCCTTGGCAACCGGTCGTATGGAGCGTGCCAAAAACCAAGTGGCCAGTTTCGGCCGCACGAATCGCGGCAGAGATAGTTTCCAAGTCGCGCATTTCACCGACCAGAATCACATCCGGGTCTTGCCGCAGGGCACGCCGCAGTGCCTCAGCAAACGTCGGCACGTCATTACCCTCGCCCACCTCACGCTGGCTGATGAGGCTTTTTTTGTGCACGTGATAGTATTCCACCGGATCTTCAACCGTAATGATATGGCGGTCGTAATTGGTGTTGATGTAATCAATCATCGTAGCAAGCGAAGTGGTCTTGCCTGATCCAGTTGGACCGGTTACGAGGAACAGGCCACGCGGGCGGCGGCAAAGCTCGGAACAAATAGGGGGCAGACCAATATCCTCAAAGCTGAGCAACTTATAAGGAATTTTACGCAGCACAATTGAAACATTGCCGCGCTCGCGGAAAGCGGCCACACGAAAGCGTGCTTTCGCTGATCCGTCTGGCGTGGAGAAGGCAAAACCGAAGTCCGTACTGCCGCTCTCCTGCAATTCCTGCTGGCCGCGTTCGGGCGTGATCGACTTCATCAGTGCCATGGTATCTTCGGGTTCAAGCGCTTTGGTCTGTAAATCCCGCAGATGCCCATTGAGGCGCAGCACCGGCGGGCGCCCAACGTGCAGGTGCAAATCGGAGGCACCTTTTTTAATGGTGGTTTCCAGCAGGCGATCAATCAAAATCTGCGACATTTATATCCTCTTAAAACTAAAGGCAACGGCCGAGAGCTACGTCGGCAGCATTTCACCACAGGCAGCGGCTTCCCTACCACATCAGCGAAGTGATTATACCCCCCAGCAAGCGCAAACGCTGCGAAACGACGCCCGCCTGCACGCCCGGGACAATTGCCCCGGGTACACCTGCCGTGAGCCGCTGCTAAATACCACTAATCCACCAGCACACCTTCGGCCTGCGTCACACGGGCAATTTCTCTGGCGGTGGTCAGGCCGTTAAGCACCTTAATACAACCATCCTGCAGCAAAGTCTTCATGCCGCTGTTGACGGCCGACTTGCGCAACTGGGTGGAACTGGCCCGCTTAAACGCCAACTCACGAATTTCACCGGTCATCGGCATCATTTCAAAAATGCCGATGCGGCCGCGATACCCTGTATTGTTGCACGCCGGGCAGCCGACCGGCTTGTTGATGGTACGGCCAACAATGTCTTTCTCGCTCAGGCCGATCACCTGCAGCATCCGCTTATCTGGTTCGGGATCGGGCGCTTTGCACTGATCGCAAAGGGTGCGGATCAGTCGCTGCGCCATAATAGCCTGAATGGACGACGCCACCAAGAATGGCTTGACGCCCATATCAATAAGCCGGGTGATGGCTGACGGCGCATCGTTGGTGTGCAGGGTGCTGAACACCAGGTGCCCGGTCAGGGCAGCCTGAACCGCCACTTCCGCCACTTCACGATCACGGATTTCGCCGACGAGGATGATATTTGGGGCCTGGCGAAGCATGGACCGCAGAATCTTGGCAAATGTCAGGCCAATCTGTTCGCGCACCTGACATTGATTAATACCGGCAAAATTGTATTCGACAGGGTCTTCGGCCGTAATGATTTTACGGTCTGGAGTGTTCAACTCTGCAAGGGCACCGTACAGGGTTGTCGTCTTTCCCGACCCGGTCGGCCCGGTCACCAGAAATATGCCGTTGGGCCGCGAGATAATCTTCTTGAAGCGGTTGTAGTCATCCTCTTCAAAACCCATCCGCTGAATACCGATTTTAACATTGTCCGGGCGCAGGATACGCAGCACCATCGATTCGCCATGATAGGCGGGCAGCGAGCTGACGCGAAAATCTATCTGGGTTGCATCGATCGCCATTTTAATACGACCGTCCTGTGGCAGCCGGCGTTCAGCAATGTCCATGCCCGCCATGATTTTAATACGTGCCAGGACGGTGTTCTGCATCTTCTTCTGCAGATTGTCGCGTTGCACGCAAACGCCGTCGATACGAAACCTTACCCGCATGCGGTCTTTCATCGGTTCAATATGGATGTCGCTGGCACGGGCTTTCACCGCGTCGGTAATGATGGCACTTACCAGGCGGATGATGGGAGCCTCATCGTCATCTTTTCCCTTCACCAGAGAAACATCCAGCGAGGCATTGCGATCCAATGAAATTTTGCGAACCATGTCGTCAATGGATCGCTGCTCTTCGGCGAAAAGACGGTCGATGTGCTCTTTAATTTTGCTTTTTACCGCCAGGCAGGTTTCAATCGGCTTGCTGAGGCGGAACCGCAGAATGTCGAGAGTTTCCAGATCATTAGGATCACCGATAACGATTTTCAGTTTGCCGTTTTCCTCCCCCACCGGAAGCACCTGATGACGTTTGATCAGATCGGCCGGCAAGAGACGGAAATCGCTCACGGCAAGAATGTTCCGGTCCAGATCGATGAACTCCATATCGTTTTGGATGGCCATCGCCTTGGTTACGTCTTCTTCCGAGGCAGCTTTAGATTCCACGAGGACCTTTTCAATCGGCAGGCGAGATTTCCGCGATTCCTCCACCGCCTGCGCTGCAGCTGGCTGTTTGAGTGCCCCCATCTCAACGAGAATATCAACCAACTCTTTTCGCTTGCGTGCCATGTACTACCTCGTCATATTCCAGCGCGGTCCCAATTCACCCATCACCGGATAGTTTAACACACTTTGCATCACGCCGAACCCGAAAATCGCCGGGCTGCCTTTCCTGACTGTCCGAACTTTCATTCGCCATCAAGCATCTTGTGAGTCGCACTCCAGCCCCGTGCAGGCGGCGTCCTTAAAACACTTGAGATTATGCCCACCTGCGCCAACAGGTCAAGGCGTAAACATCCGGTGACATAGCCTCGCCCCCATCCAAACAACGGCATCATGCATACATTTGACGCGTGTATACATTTTGGTGTACCTTTGCCCTGGTCCGGTGAGAAGTTTTTCCAAGGTCTTGAAAGCAGTACCCGCAGGCGGGTCATAACCCAAGGTTGCGGGCGATACAGGAGGAGCGGATCGTGGATACCACTATCGTTAAGTGCACCTGGTGCGGCGCTCAAAGTCCTCTGGGCACTGTAAATTGCCCCAGTTGCGGGGCCCCACTTGATGCACGCAATGTTGTCAGCGATTCGGGCTGGAGTGCTGCGCCGCGCATTCGCAATTTCACAAAAATTCATTTTGGCAGCAGCGTTTGTCAGGTGGAGGGACACACCGTACCAGTGGCCGATATCAACCTCGGACCCCAAGATTCAGTCTTTTTTGAGCCGCACGTCATGCTTTGGAAGGACCCCACCCTGCATATCGGCAATAAACCGGTTTCCGGCGGGATCAAGCGGATGCTGGCCGGAATGCCGTTTGCCATCTCCAACGCTCAAGGGCCAGGGCATATCGCCTTTTCGCGCGACGCATCCGGCGAATTGGTCGTGCTGCCACTCCATCCGGGAATGGAATTGGATGTGCGTGAGCACGCTTTTGTGCTGGCCTCTGACATGATCGATTACTCTTTTGTCCGAATCAAAGGCCTGGCCAATTTAATTTTCGGCGGTGAGGGGATGTTCATGGACCGCTTTGTCACCACATCCGCACCTGGCCTTCTGATCCTTCACGGCTACGGCAATGTATTTCAGCGGACGCTTAAGCAGGGCGAAAGCATTCTGCTTGAACCCGGCGGTTTTTTATATAAAGATTCATCCGTTCAGATGGACATTGAATTTGCCAAGGTGGGTGGTGGCATGATGATGTCGCACCGCATGGCGCTGGCCCGTATGACCGGGCCCGGCCGCGTGGGCATTCAGTCGATGTATCACCATGTAAATTCCAGCGAGAAGTGAGGTGGATCATGACGCAAACCTCTGTGGCCTCCGTGAATCGATGCCCATGGTGCGGCGAAGCCACCAGGTCTGCCACCGGTAACTGCCCACGCTGCGGCGCTCCACTGGCAGTGGCGGTCCGCGTGGACCAATCTGGTTTTGAACAGCGACCTGCCATTGCGGACATGGCCCGACTGCAATTCGGGCCCAGCACCTGCCAGATTGAAGGCGAGATGGTGCCGGTCGCGGACTTCCACCTTGCACCCAATGATTTCATCTATTTCAGTCACCATCAACTGCTGTGGGCAGATTCCAGCATAACCCTGCGCAACAAAAGCATGCACGATGCATGGAAGCGCATGATTGGTGGCATGCCCATATTTTTAACCGAAGCGGTTGGACCGGGTCACGTGGCGGTCTCTGCCGATCAGGCGGGTGAAACCATCGCCATTCCACTCGATGCCGGCGCAACGGTTGATGTGCACGAAAATCACTTTCTGGCTGCCACCAGCGAAGTCAATTTGAATTTGCGCCCCACCGACATCTGGATTGGGCTTGGCGAGAGTGGCGAAGAGGAAAAGACGAAAAAACTAATCCGACCGATTGGCATGTTTTACGATCGATTTGTGGCTGGCGAAAAGCCCGGGATTGTTTTTGTTCACTGCCGAGGCAACTGCTTTGTGCAGACGCTGCAACCGGATCAGGCTATTTTGATCAAGCCAGGTGCATTTTTATACAAAGACCCGCAGGTTAAACTCTGGATACATATTGAATATATATCACTACGGGCCCTTGGCTTTCCGGGCGGAGTTCCAGGCGCCCGGCTGTGGCTGCGAGCGGTCGGTCCCGGGCGTATTGCCGTGCAGTCCAACTACACCCAGACAGAATTAATACGCGAAGCCATTGTCAACTCAAGCTACAACACGTACGGCGATTCGTAACCAGGGCAGTAACATACGCCTAGCCGATGCCGGCAAACACACCATAGCGTCATCAGTCGATGCTTTATCAAATTGGACCATTGCCGCCTGCAACATGACGCAGCGAATGGCCGGGACAACTCATGCCAATTCACGCAAAGAATCCATACCTTTGCATTATTACGGCACCGTGACTTCCATCCAGTCCGACCAGATTTTGGGATGCATCAGTTCCACGGCAACTGGCATGTCTCGGATCGACTCAAATCGTATTGGCAATTTAAATGGATGGGTACAGCGCGTTGGTTACCTACAATGTGCTGCGTTTTAGCGTCTGCAGTTTCGCAGAAAGCTTCTTCGGCGATTACCTCAGCGGCCAGTTGCCGCAGGCACTAAACAGCACCTCCTGGCGATTTAGTATGGAGATGCGATGCGGCTGGGGCCTTTTGATCAATTCGTCACCGTTGCATCCGTCGGGGCCTACAACCCCAATGGCATTAAGGCCCCGCTGGTGATTACTCGTAAGTTCCGCCATCCCCGGTTTGTGGCCGCCATCGCGAAGGCGTATCCGCACGCCTATCGGGCCACGTGTCCCCGCGTCCGCGATCTTGGCAGGGCAAACTTGCAACCCGCTTCGCGTTTGCTTTTTCTCTTGGGGGCAAACGCCATGCATGACTTCAATATGTTCACCTTCGGCCCTTGAAACTGGGTGGGTTAATACCCGGTATCAACCACTCGCTTTTGACACGACCTGCGGCCAACGGAGGACCCAATGCGGAGGGAACATCCTACCCATCCATCGATAGCTCATCATCCAAATAGACACACCAGAAGTTACCCGATGATGAAATCTCCGTCAAAGAAAGAATGACGGACCGACGATTAACCGCGACGGCACGACGGACGGCGGGACCCAGCGCCGCCATAATGGCACCCATAAAAAACAAACCCCATGTGAACCACGTTTAGCGTCGTCGTCAGACGACGCGCGTCGCTGCGAATGGATACCAACCACCGCCGCGAGGCATGCCAAATCGATGCGTATTAAATCACGAATGAATCACGCATAGGTCCAGAGAACACAGAGGACGATCGTTCACCACAACGGCGCAACGGGCACAACGAACGACGAATGGTGTCCAGCCGACGACGACCGGCATTATTAGACGGTGGATTTATCCGCCGCATGATGGGAAAATGTATCCGCCGCAGGAATAAGTGCTCAAACGCCCGCCATGTCCGCCGCGCTGGTCCGCCGTCGCCGCAAACGGGGACCGCGGGCCCGCCAGCCGGCCCAGCCGAACGCCAAATTCTCGCCCGCGGGTCGTCGGCTGTACGCTCTCATCGCGCGTGGCCAACGCGCGCCGCTGGTTTGCGGCCATGAAATCAAAGCTCTGATTTCCGGCCCAAATTTTCAATACCGGTGATGTCCACTTTTCAGCTCTCATCCAGTGCCGCGGCGAGCAATTCCTCGGCTTTGGCCAGCAGTTGCGTCGGGTCTTGGCAGCCTTTGAGGTAGTAGAGCGCCTGGAGCACCTTTCGCGCACTTAGGCGGGCAATGAACTCGTTGGGCGTTGCCTCGCCCATACGCCCAATTTCATCCTGTATAACCTCGCTAAGTCGGCGTCGAACCTCGGGTACCGCATGGGCTGTGGAGGGTGACCAGTCAGCAGCCGAGACTATGGCTGCCAGAAAGCTGTCGGCAACGCGAATGCGCCATCGGTCCACCGCGTTATCGGGGGAAATTGGGCCTGGCCCGGCCGTGGTGCAGGCCGCGGCGAGATCTTCGGCCCGCCGCCCAAGAGGGCCCGATCTGGTCCGCCGCTGCCATGTGTCGACAGCGCTATCCGCTGCCTCCGCTGCGATGGTATGAAGGTCGCCGCGCCCGCCCGTGCCCGAGTACGCGAGTAACATGGCAAGCAAATCCAAACCGCAACGCACCAAGAGCCGATCCCTTGCAAAATAGTCACGGTTTTGGCTGAAGTTTGTCACTTCGTCGACCAACGCACGGCGCATGCGGGCCGCCGCTTCGCCTTTTTCTTTTTCGTCGCCAGAGGGGGTGGGCAACCCATTGCGCGCCGCCGCTCGCAGCGTTTCGATCATATGCTGACGCATCAAGTCCTCGGGAACATCATTCAAATGGGAAAGTATATTCGTGGCCCTCAGCTACAGTTGCATGAAGTCGTCGAGAATGCGAAGTCCAGGCTCATCGCCTCGGTCAAGCAAAGGCTCATGTTCCCCGGCTGCGCCCCGCCAGCATCAAACAGCCCGCATACATCGCAAGATTCCACGCAACACAAAGCCATTTCAACCTTTATGGTAGCGGTGACGAACGCTTCCGTGACCGGCAGTCCACCGTACGCCACCCCGACCCCACAGGTGCAGATTCCGTGACAATAGGCGAATAGGGTGCCGAGGCACCAGTAGTGCTGCGTCGAATATACGGCGAAGGGGATCTCCCCACTCGAGTCAGAAGCATTCACCACCAACCCAGTGGTGTCCGGCATGATCTTACCAGAATCTTAATATTCGCAATTGCGTCGCTTGCGCTAGCGCGTGTTTTGTGTTCGACTGTTGGTCATGAATCACGTAGGGATGCATTCGCCGATCAACAAGACCGCTGGTGCCAAGGCTGACGCAGGCGCTGCGCCTGGGCAATCGCGGCGGCGGAAGCATGACAAGCCGTCAAAGCTGCGGAATCTGCGTGGGCGCAAATATATCAAACGATTGGGACACCTGATCCATACCTTGCGCCATACGCACCCCCATCCCAATCGCCAGGTTGATTTCGACGATGTGGTCACCATTCTGCTGCTGGGATTCTACAACGCCGATATTCGCTCTCTGCGTAAGCTTGAGCTTTACAGCCAGGTACCGGGCGTTGGTGAAAATCTGCGTGTAGAGCGCATATGCCGCAGCACGTTATCCGAGGGACTCAAACTCTTTGATCCCGCACTGCTGGCTCCGTTGATGGAGCAACTCTATAAGGAACTTCCCAACCGCCATTGCCTGAACCCGGAATTCCAGGATCTTTATGAAAAACTCATCGCCTTCGATGGCTCTTATTTCCGCGTTCCGGCGCAGGTACACTGGGCGCTGCGGGAAAGAAACAGCCAGCAGGTTCCGGGGCGTCAGGTGCGGTTGAACCTGCACTACTGCGTTGGTACGGGTAACCCGGTGGGCTTGAGCATCAGTGGCGAAGGTGGAGCCTCAGAAGCCGAGGCCCTCAGGGAGATCATTGAACCGGGAATGATCATCGTAGCCGACCGTGGCACCTTCAGCTTTGCCGGGGTCAATGACATCGCGGCAGGTGGGGGGCATTTCGTGTTTCGGCTCAAGGCGGAGGTTGGCTTTACCAGTGTCTCCGCCAAATCCCTGACCGATCAAGACCGCCAGCACCGGGTGATCTCGGACCGCATCGGCCATCTGACCGGCTCACCATCCCGAACTCCACCCCTGATCCAGGTACGGGAGATTCTCATTGAGAAACAGAGACGCAGAGATTTCGTCAATGGATCAATTCGCTTTGGTGGACGCGATGCGCCGTTCGAGGGCCGCGGGGATGAACCCACGCGGCTCGCCGGTGGGCGGACACTACGATTCGGTCGGGTATCGGCTTGGCGAGCGGGCACGCATTCGCAATCGCGCGGCGGATGGATCCACCGCCTAATTTTTATGGGCAATGCGGTTCGGTGGAACCGGGGCGGGAGCCGCAGGCGAGTTCTCGTGACGTCGCAAATTGCCATGCCCTGACCGTCGAATGGCTCAGTGATGCCTTGCCGCTGAGGCTGGTTGGTGGTAATGATGCGGGTGGGTCCTTCCTAATTTTGGATGGCATGGAAGGCATGGTATTGGCAGGGCGGACTGGTATGAATGTCAGAATTGATTCGCATCATCACTTTTGGAATTACAACCGCGACGAATATGCGTGGATTGGCCCGGATCAGGCCGTGCTGCAGCGGAATTTTCTTCCGGACGATCTGCAAAAGGAGATAAAGGCGGCGCGGATCGATGGTGTGATCAGCGTGCAGGCACGGCAGACACTGGAGGAAACGCGCTGGCTGCTGGAGCTGGCGGCCAGGCATCATTTCATCCTGGGGGTTGTGGGATGGGTTCCGCTGATAGATGCGGATGTTGAGCGACATCTTGAGATTTTCAGCGGTGAGAGAAAGTTTAGGGGAGTGCGGCATGTACTGCATGATGAGGCGGACGACCATTACATGCTGCGGGCAGATTTCAACCGGGGGATCGACCTGCTTGAAAAATTCAAGTTAATTTATGATATTCTCATTTTTGAACGCCACCTGCCGCAGACTTTGGAATTTGTGGATCGGCATCCATCACAGACGTTTGTGGTGGATCATATGGCCAAGCCACGCATTAAAGCTGGCGAGCTTGAACCATGGCGGCAGCACATACGCGAACTGGCAAAGCGGCCGCACGTTGCCTGCAAGCTTTCAGGCATGGTGACCGAGGCGGACCATCGGCGGTGGACGCCGGCGCAACTTGAACCATACATTCAGACCGTGCTGGAATGTTTCGGTCCCGACAGGCTTATGTTTGGGACCGATTGGCCGGTATGCCTGCTGGCAAGTGATTATCAAAGATGGGTCAGCGTGGTTGAACGGGCCATATCCACCTTGAGCTACGGCGAACGGGCGGCCATTATGGGGGGCACGGCGGCGCGTATTTACGGCACAGGAACTTAAGCGGGCGTCCGGGCTGCCTTAATTGACTGAGCGTACCACGCCGATGGTCAGAAGCAAATTGCCAAAAATGCGCTGCTCTCCGGTGGCGATGGTGAGGCACACGTCGGGGGCGGAAGCAGCATCGTAAAATTTGAACCGCTCCAGGCGCTGAAGCTTGATGGGCTTACCAGATGGCTGGTGCAGGGTGAGGATTTCAACAAACGCCTTGAAAATATCGGGGTCGGCTTTAACGGCATAGGGACCGGTTTTGGCCGGTTGCATGACGGCCGCCGATTCTACCTGCACGCATTGAGCAAGAACCTCAAGTACATCGGTCACGGTGACCATGCCGGGCCGCAAATTCAGACAGACCAGCTCGGCCTTGGGCCCAAGCTTGGTTGAAAATGGATAATTGCCATCTGCGATGAGGATTTTGCTGCCATGGCCAGCGCGCCCGAGGGCGGCGAGGATCTGCGGGTGGGTGATTGGGAATTTGAGCATATGGGTTACTTCTCCAAATGGACATTGCCGGGATAGCTATGGGGCAACCCCTGCGCTGCCGCCAGCCCCGGCTTGACCGACACAGATTCCGAGGCATTCCCCGCAGTGATCATCGCCGGAATGGATATGCATTGCAATCCAGCGGCGCAAAAATCGGCATGACCATGGGTGCGTGGGGTGCGATCGGCGTTTGCTGGACAGGTGCGTTGGCAGAGGAACCATTGGGGACTTTTGCTGTTTTTGCGAAAACTCGCTGGGGGATACCGTGACGACCGGGGCGGTCGTGCAGCGGTGGATTGGCTGTGGTCGTGGAGAATACCATGCAACATGCGGCGTTCGGGTTGAATTGGCCAATGGCCAGAGGCCGGTGTTCCTGGTGGCGAATTTTTACGGGCATATGTTGATACATGCCAGCAATCTTCGTATTATATATGGTTCGCGATTCTTAGTAGGAATTGCGCAGGCGGAGCGGTGGTTTACAAGCCGAGGGCACGCCTCACACACGGAGGTTTTACGTTGACTTCTACCGGAAAGCCCGGCCTGCGGCCCGGCACAACGGGTCTTTACGATCCAGAGTTTGAACACGACAGTTGCGGCGTTGGCTTTATTGCCCACATTAAGGGCAAGGGGAGCCATGACATTGTGACCAATGCGCTTACGATGCTGGAACATATGGAACATCGAGGTGCCTGCGGCTGCGAAGAAAATACGGGTGACGGTGCGGGAATATTGACCGCCCTTCCGCATGCGTTTCTGGCGAAGGTGGCGCAGCGTGATGCAGGCATCAAACTGCCGTCGGCCGGGCGTTATGGTGTCGGCATTGTCTTTCTGCCGTCCGATAACGAACAGCGAGCCTGGGGCGAGAAGCAGTTTGAGCAGTGCATCGCTGAAGCCAAACTGAAATTCCTGGGCTGGCGGGATGTGCCGGTGGACGGCAGCGGCATTGGGCCTACGGCCCGGCGGACCGAGCCAAAGATGCGGATGGCTTTTGTGTCGGCACCGGATGCCGAGGCCAATCTGTCGCAGGAGGTGCTGGAACGTCGGCTATACGTGGCGCGAAAGGTGGCGGGCAACAGGATTCGCAGTTCAGATTTGCCGCAGGCGGACTATTTTTATGTCTGCAGCTTGTCGACCAAAACGATCATTTACAAAGGGCAATTGACTTCGCCGCAGGTGCGTGAATATTTTGCTGCCGATCTGGGCGACCCAGAATATGTAAGCCACATTGCGCTGGTGCATTCGCGGTTCAGCACCAATACTTTTCCATCGTGGGATCGTGCCCAGCCACTGCGTTACATGGCGCACAACGGAGAAATAAATACGCGGCGTGGAAATGTAAACTGGATGCACGCCCGTGAGGGGATGTTTCAAAGCAGGATTTTTGGCGATGACATCGCCCGCATTACGCCGGTCATCGAGCCGGGAAATTCAGATTCGGGCGATTTTGACAACTGCCTTGAGATGCTTCTGCAAACCGGCCGCAGTCTGCCGCACGCGGTGATGATGATGATCCCCGAGGCGTGGCAGAATCATGAGTCGATGGATCCGCGGCGACGGGCCTTTTATGAATACCACTCGTGCATGATGGAGCCATGGGATGGGCCGGCATCGGTGGCGTTTACGGACGGCCATTACATTGGTGCGGTGCTGGATCGCAACGGTCTGCGGCCCAGCCGTTATTACGTTACCAAAGATGATCTGGTCATCATGGCCAGCGAAGTGGGCGTGCTGGAAATTGATCCAGCCAACGTCGCGAAAAAAGGTCGGCTGCAACCGGGCCGCATGTTCTTGGTTGACTTTGAACAGGGCCGCATTATTGACGATTCCGAATTGAAATCTGCCTTGGCAGCCGAGCATCCGTACGGCCAATGGCTGCAAGAGCAAAAACTGACGCTGGAAGAATTGTCTGCGCCCAGGCAGGCCGCGGGTTTTGATGGAGAAACCCTGCTTACGCGTGCGCAGTGCCTGGGTTACACCACAGAGGATGTTTACAAACTGATTTTGCCGATGGGCTCGGCGGGGCTGGAAGCGCTGGGGTCAATGGGTAATGATGCGGCGCTGGCTTGCCTGAGCGATCAACCCCGACTGGTTTACGATTACTTTAAGCAGACTTTTGCCCAGGTGACCAATCCGCCGCTGGATTCGGATAAAGAATCCATCGTGATGAGTTTGGAATGCTACATCGGGCCCGAGCGCAACTTGCTGGAGCCTGCGGCGGAAAATGCTCATCGACTTTTGCTTTCGCAGCCCATATTGACCAATTGCCAGTTGGCGCAGATCAAGGAATTGAATCACCGCGGATGGAAGTCGCGGGTGATTGACATGACGTTTGACCGGGACAAGGGCGAGGCCGGGATGCTGGCAGCCATCGACCGGCTTTGCGCCGAGGCGGATACCGCGATTAAAGATGGTTGCAGCCTTGTTGTTCTCAGTGACCGGAAACTGGGCGAAAAGCGCGTGGCCATTCCTGCATTGCTGGCGTGCGGCGCGGTGCATCATCACCTGGTGCGCAGCGAAACCCGCACACGGCTGGGCATTGTGCTGGAAACGGGTGAAGCACGCGAAGTGCACCATCACTGCATGTTGATCGGCTATGGGGCTGATGCGGTCAACCCGTACCTGGCCTATGAGATATTGTGGAATCTGCGTCGGGAAGAGAATGTCGACCCGTCGCTGGATGATGAAAAACTTGTTAAAAACTACATCAAAGCCTGCGGCAAGGGCATACTGAAGGTGATGAGCAAAATGGGCATCTCCACCCTGCAAAGTTACAAGGGTGCCCAGATATTTGAATCCATCGGTCTGCACAAGGATGTCATTAACAAGTGCTTTGCCGGTACCGTTTCAAAGATTGATGGCGTCAATTTTGACGTGCTGGCAAGCGAAGCGATGCGTCGGCATGCGATCGGTTATCCGATGGAAAACAACGCTGTCAAACTTAATGTACTGCCCGAGGGTGGCCAGTATGCATGGCGTAAAAATGGGGAACAGCACCTGCTGAACCCGGACACCATTGCAACCCTGCAGGATGCAGCGCGCACCAACAGCCGCGAGGCCTATGCCCGCTATGCCAAATTAATTAATGAGCAGGCCGGTCGCCTTTGCACGCTGCGGGGATTGTTTAAGCTTAAGCCGGCGGAAACCCCCGTGATGCTGGCCGAGGTGGAGCCGGCAAGTGAAATAGTAAAGCGATTTGCAACCGGTGCGATGAGTTTGGGGTCGATCTCGACCGAGGCGCATGAGACGCTGGCGATTGCCATGAACCGCATCGGCGGCAAGTCCAACACAGGCGAAGGTGGCGAGGACTCGCGGCGTTTCAAACGCGACCCAAACGGTGATTTCCGCCGGTCTGCGATTAAGCAGGTTGCCAGTGCCCGCTTTGGTGTTACCAGCCACTATCTGACCAATGCCGATGAATTGCAGATTAAAATGGCGCAGGGAGCCAAGCCCGGCGAAGGTGGACAGTTGCCGGGGCACAAGGTGGATCGCTACATTGGCAAGCTGCGGCATTCAACGCCTGGTGTGCAGTTGATCAGCCCCCCGCCGCACCATGATATTTATTCCATTGAAGACCTTGCGCAGTTGATATACGACCTTAAGAATGCCAATCCGTCGGCCCGTATAAGCGTCAAACTGGTGTCGGAAGTTGGTGTGGGTACAGTTGCCACAGGCGTATCCAAGGCCCATGCCGACCATGTGGTCATTGCCGGGCATGATGGTGGCACGGGGGCATCGCCGCTGACCAGCATCAAACATGCCGGTGCGCCGTGGGAACTGGGACTGGCGGAAACGCATCAGACGCTGGTGCTTAATGACCTGCGCAGCCGGATTGTTGTGCAAGTGGATGGCCAGTTGAAAACAGGCCGCGACGTGGTCATCGGCGCGCTACTGGGCGCGGAAGAATTTGGCTTTGCCACCGTACCACTGGTAACTCTGGGGTGCATCATGATGCGGGTTTGCCACCTCAATACCTGCCCGGTCGGTATTGCCACACAGGACCCGGTGCTGCGGGCCAAATTTGCCGGTAAGCCGGAATACGTGGTCAACTTTATGTTCCTGTTGGCCGAAGAGGTGCGTGAATTGATGGCATTCATGGGCTTCCGCACGATGGATGAAATGATCGGTCGGGTGGATCGGCTTGAAGTTGGCGAGGCGATCAAACATTGGAAGGCCCAGGGCCTGGATTTGACGCCCGTACTCTCCCCAGCGGTGAAGCTGCATGAGGGGGTACAGGTACGCTGCGTGCGCAAGCAGGATCACGGGCTGGAGCTGTCGCTTGATTACCAGATAGTGAAGGATGCCCGGGAGGCCATTGAAAATGGCACGCCGATTAAGTTGGCCTACGCAATTAAAAACACCAACCGCACGGTGGGCACCACACTTAGCCATGAGATATCCAAACGGCATGGTGAAATGGGACTGCCGGAATCGACAATTGAGATCAAGTTGTCAGGCTCGGCCGGGCAAAGCCTTGGCGCGTGGCTGGCCCGCGGCGTGAAACTGGAACTGGAGGGCGATGCCAACGATTATGTGGGTAAGGGCCTCTCGGGTGGCACGGTTGTGGTTTATCCCGACAGCCGCAGCACTTTCAAACCGGAAGAAAATATTCTTATTGGTAATGTGGCGCTGTATGGCGCTACCAGCGGCAAGGCGTTCTTCCGGGGTGTTGCCGGCGAACGATTCTGCGTGCGTAATTCAGGTGCATCAGCAGTGGTGGAAGGTGTCGGCGACCATGGCTGCGAGTATATGACCGGCGGGCGAGCTGTGATTCTTGGCCCCACGGGACGCAATTTTGCCGCGGGGATGTCGGGTGGCATTGCCTATGTGTACGACCCGGAAGACCAGTTCCTGGCGCGTTGCAACCTGGCGATGGTAGAGCTTGAGCCGCTGTCTGATGCGGCCGACATTGCCGAACTTAAGGCCTTGATGGAACAGCACCATAAGTACACGGGCAGCACGGTAGCGGCGGCGATACTGAAAGACTGGCCAGCGGAGCTGAAGCATTTTCACAAGGTAATGCCGATTGATTATCGCCGAGCGTTGCAGCAGATGGCCCGGGAAGCGGCCGAGAGCACCGTTGTAGAGGAAGTTCAACATGGGTAAACCCACCGGATTTTTAGAACATACACGGGAAGCGGCACCGAACCGATCCGCCCGGCTGCGGGTTTTGGATTGGCGCGAGTTTCATGAACACCTGCCGGGCGATAAGTTGCGCCAGCAGGGTGCCCGCTGCATGGATTGCGGCGTGCCGTTTTGCAACAGTGCGTGCCCGGTAAACAATTTAATACCCGACTGGAATGATCTGATTTATAAAAATCAATGGCGCGATGCGATTGAACGCCTGTGGCGCACCAATAACTTTCCTGAATTTACGGGCCGCGTGTGCCCTGCGCCGTGCGAGGGTTCATGCGTGCTGGGCATTAATGAACCACCGGTTACCATTAAAAATATTGAGCAGGAAATTATTGAACATGCCTGGAAGAGCGGCTGGGTGAAAGCCCGTCCGCCGGAACATCGCACGGGCAAAAAAGTGGCGATTATTGGCTCTGGCCCGGCCGGGCTGGCCGCCGCCGATCAGCTCAATAAGGCCGGCCACTTGGTAACGGTGTACGAACGATCCAGCCGTATCGGTGGTCTGCTGATGTACGGCATTCCGAACATGAAGCTGGACAAAAAGGCGGTCGTACAGCGGCGGCTGGCCATCATGGAAGAGGAAGGTGTTGAATTTATCACTGGACTGCATGTGGGTAAGGACATCAGCATTCATGATCTGCTGCATAAATTTGATGCCATTATCCTGGCCTGCGGAGCCACCAAACCACGTGACTTGCCCGTGCCGGGTCGGGGGCTTTCGGGCGTTCATTTTGCGATGGAGTTTCTGCACGCCAATACCCAAAGCCTGCTTGATTCCAACCATGCGGATGGCAATTACATCAATGCCAAGGATAAACATGTGGTCGTCATTGGTGGCGGCGATACGGGTAATGACTGCATAGGCACATCGATGCGACACGGATGCAAAAGCCTGGTGAATTTTGAACTGCTGGCCAAGCCCCCGGCCTCGCGTGCACCAGACAACCCTTGGCCACAGTGGCCGCGCATATACCGCGTGGACTACGGGCATGAAGAGGTGCGAACAAAATTTGGTAAGGACCCACGGGAGTTTACCATTTTAACCAAGGAATTTCTTGGTGATGAAAATGGCGCGGTGCGGGCCATCAAAACCGTGCGCGTCAATTGGAACAACAACAACGGCAAAGTCAGCATGACCGAAATTCCGGGCAGCGAGGAAGAATGGCCAGCCGACCTGGTTCTGCTGGCGATGGGCTTTTTGGGGCCTGAGGAAACATTGGCCAAGGAGCTGGGGCTTAAAACCGACCCGCGCAGTAATTTTGCCGCTGATTACGGTAAGTTTACCACTTCGGTTGAGGGTGTTTTTGCGGCCGGTGACTGCCGCCGCGGCCAAAGCCTGGTTGTCTGGGCCATCAATGAAGGCCGAGGTGCCGCGCGCGAGTGCGATCGCTACCTGATGGGTACCACCACGCTGCCATAAAACAAAAGCGCGGTAAACGGCTATTCGTGGCTTGAGAATCGGTGGCAATGCCCATAGGATGATGCCCCTTGGCCGGATGCCCGAGTGGACTAAGGGAGCGGATTGCAAATCCGCGATTCGTGGGTTCGAATCCCACTCCGGCCTGTCGACGGGGCAAGTTTCACAATGCCGTGTTGCCGACGCTAAACCAATGAATCCGCCGGCTAAGGTTTGCAGGTAGTGATGGCGATCCCACTTTACGCGTTGTGGCCTTCGTGTCGTTGCGGCGAAACATTCCGCTTGATGACGACACAATGGCTCACGCATGCGAGGCGCTCTATTTGCGTGGGCGGCCCCCAAATATTGCCGTGCCGGATCGAAATTTGCCCGGCTGAAATGCTTGCGATTTGGGCTTGATGGTGGTACTTTTAATCGTGCCGGGCGTTTAGCTCAGTTGGTTAGAGCGTACGGATCACACCCGTAAGGTCGGGGGTTCGAGCCCCTCAACGCCCATTGGCTGTTTTTGGCAAAAAGCAACTTGAAATAACTCATATCAGTGGCCACACGTTGAGGAATTACTCTGCATTGTGGATCATGCCGGTAATCGCACCTCGCCTGCGAGACGTCGCGGGCAATCCATGTGAGTGTGCAAACAATCAAATCACTGCGCCGGTGCCCATTGACGAGGGCGTTGAATGCGGCGTTGGACCGGATGACACGGAAGCGTCCGGTGGCCCGTTGCGACGAGACGAGCACTCAATTGACGGGTGAGGTGACGGTGTCGATTCCCGCTGCCTCCGGCGGCCAGCTACGCAGCATCAGGAAATGCACAAAGATTGCAGAGAGGTGACATATTTTAATTTTGCAAACGCACCACAGCAGCCGTGTCGGTGTGGACTAAACGAGGCTTGGCGGTATCAGGAAGGGAAAATGTACAGGCGATACGCTAAACCACCGCGGAAGCACGGGCATTGCTGCGCGGTAATTGGCGGATACGGGCCATGACATCCCCCACCACTTGTGTGACCGTGGCACTACGCATCTCACCCCCCTGCTTCCACAGAAGCAATTCTGCGGAAGCAAGCTGATCCCCTACGCGGCGACATGCAGCGATTACTGCCGAATGACTTTTAATACCCAAAACCCGTCCAATTTCGGGATAGCTCATTTTCGCCAGCTCGCGTATCAGATACATGGCTATTCCCCGGGCGCGAGCGCAATCGGCGGATCGGCAACCGGAAATGAGTTTCTCCATGCTTTGACCGAGATATTCTGCCGTGGTGCGAATGATGACATCCACTGATGCCGCCGGTGGAAGGGAATCACGGCCACCATTAGATCGATCACCGGGTGATTGATCGGTCGAGGTACCGGTCAGCGCCCGGCGCATTAAAGTTTGCGTGAGGCGGCCCTCCAGCTCACGGACATTGGCCAGCGGTTCGTTTGCCAGTCGAGTGATGAGCACATCGCTGATTGTCCAGCCACGCAATTGGGCGGCTTGGCGAAGAATGGCAACCTTAGTGCGGGTATCCGGCGGATCCACTCTTACCACCATGCCGCTGACAAGCCGCGTGGCCAAAGCTTCACTTAAATCGGTTAAATCGCCCGGAACGCAGTCGGCGGCAAGCACCACTCTTCCGCCGGCGGCAGTAATTTCATTAAACGTATGCAGGAATTCCTGCTGGGTTGTCACCTTGCGGTTGAAAAAATGCGCATCGTCCACCACCAGCAGATCGATGCGGCGCATGCGCTGACGGAAGGCGCTCATGTTTGATTTTTTTAATGATTCAAGGAACTCATTGGTGAACTGTTCCGCCGTGATGTAACGCCATCGCTTACCAGGAAAATTAAGCGCAAATGCCCGGCAAATGCCCTGAATCAGATGGGTTTTGCCCAACCCGCAGTTGCCATGGATAAACAGCGGTCCGTGAAGTTTATGCGGTTCGGATGCCGCCAGTTCAGCCGCGTGACGGGCCAGGCGATTTCCCACACCGCCGATAAATCTCTCCAGTGTAAAATGCGGGTTTAAGCGCGACAGTTTCGATGGCGCAGGTGCGGGAGTGTCAATTCGAGGAGCCGGGCTTGATGCCGGCTTGGAAGCGGTTAGCGAGAGGGGTGGCGCAGAGTCGGTGCGGATATCGACGGCATTAACCCCTGCGGCGGTGCGCGCCGCTGCAAGCAAATATGCGTGGAAGTGCCCGCGAATCCATTGCGCCGCAAACGCGTTGGGCGCATGGACGGTTAGCGTGCGGTCGATGATTTCAAAGCGCGTCTGCGGACCGAACCATTGCGCCAGCCGTGAGGCACCAATCTGATTCATGAGAGCTGATTTAATATCCGATATGCAATGTGCCGACGATGGAATGTGTCTGTTCGTCAGAATTATGGCAGGTGGGATGGAATCAAGTACTGCCGACATAATGGACTCCTTTCCAGATGAAACGTCACATGGCCCCTGATGCCAGCGAAACGTTGAACCATCAATGGTTCAATCTTCCAGAAGGAAGCGGCAGTCCATTGCCGAAACGATGGGCCTGATTTGAGGCCCGCGACCGCGCACCCTTGCGATCGCATATGTAAAAACTCTCCAAAGATTCACACACGGGCGCGAACGAATCCGCACCCCGCGTCATCCATTTTGACAACAACCCCCGCGTGCCCGCCGCCGCAAAATCAGACGGCGGCCAGACAATGGCGACAAACGCATTTAATTTCACACAGAGCGACGGTCGAATCCATCCGACCGCCGCAAGGTTTGCTCACCGTCCGGTCTCCACCTGACAAGTGCGCCACTCGAGCGGACAGTAGTATTAAGGTTTGATAAACATAACGCCAGTGCAGTTCAAGAGGTGAATTATCCACATGCATGCAGGATTATAATTTGTATGGAGTTACGAACGATCAAAAAAACTTGCTCACGGACATTTCACGCCGTTGGGTATAAATTGTGGATTCGCTGCCGATATGGCAGCGTAAAAGAAATGTCCTTTATTCATCGCTGTTTTATCGTACTTGGGTACTCAACGGTAAAAAAAACACCTCGCGGCGCTGGGTTGGCTGATATCCGGCCTTTTTGTAAAGCGCCACGGCAGGAATGTTGGCCTCATCCACGGCCAGTGTGCTGATGGCTGCTCCGGTCAATCGCATCATTTTTCTGATGTGCGACATGAAAAACCACCCAAGATGCAGGCGTCGGCACGACAGCGCCAGACCGAGGTAAGTCACATCCAGTGAACAGAGAGAGTTGTTGAATGTGAGCAGCAGTGCACCGATCGGACGCGACTGGTGCAACATTATGAACCACAAATTGGGATCAAACATTCCCGCATGCTGATGCCCGAGTATGACATCATCCAGGCTGCGAAGGCCGGACATCTTGGGGCAATCAAGGGTCTGTTCGTAGCTGGCACCAATGGCCTGCTTGAATAATTCATGATTTGCCGGCCGATACGTTTCCAGATGGTAACCCTCGGGCAGGGGTAATTCAGGAATGCTCCAGCGTGTGGGATGGTCCATAAATTGGAGGGTTGCCAACTGGTCATAGCCGGCCGCGGTGTAGATATGTTTCAGAATGGATTCTTCGGCATCAAAAACCCCCTGGATCATTTTCATTCCGGCCTCGGCCGCCGCACTGGCAGCCAACTTAAGGCAGTCGGCAGCCTGTGATTGCCTGCCATGAAGGTAACGTGTGGGTGGGAGGTAACAGATGGCCGATTTGCCGGGGTTGGGCACCCAAAGGCAGGCCATCGTCACCATTTCATTTTCCAGACACACCACCTGGTGGCGGGTGGAGATTTGGTATTGTCGACAGAGGGTGTCGAAGCCGACACGGCGGGCACGAATCTCCAACCGCCGGGCGACGCCCGGACGTTCCGGCCCGGCAAGGAGGCAGTCGATGCCGCGATCCGCAAGTTCCGGGGGCGGGTCTGTGATACATTTAAATTCAGCGTTATGCGTCAAACTACCTCCTGCGGCCGACCGGCCGCATGGGCCCGGGTGCGGATGCCGGTGGGCCTGGATACATCGGATGATGCGAGCATTTGAAATGCAAGGCAGACATCCGTATTCTTTACCCCTTGATTGGGATGATAACAATGGGATGGTGATTTGGATATTCCTTTAGAACCTGGTGTGCTTGATAAGGCCGGTGCCTTGATTGAAGCGCTTGGCTATATTCAGCGTTTTAATGAAAAAATAGTCGTTGTGAAACTCGGCGGGTCTTTTATGGACAGCCAGGATGAGTTTCGCAAGGTGCTTACCGACGTTGTGTTTATGCACGCTGTGGGCATGCGGCCGGTGGTGGTGCATGGCGGCGGCAAGGCCATCACCCAGGCAATGGTTGAGGCGGGTATTCAGGCGCAGTTTGTGATGGGTCGCCGCTACACCGATGAAAATACCCTCGCGATCGCCGAGCATGTCCTGGTGCATCAGATCAATACCTTTATTGTCGATACGATTGAGGCACTGGGCGGCCGGGCTATGCCGCTGCACTCGCTGGGAAGCGCCGTGCTCTTTGGTGAAAAACTTTATTTATCGGCTGCGGAAAACAGAAAAATCGACATTGGTCGAGTGGGCCAGGTAACGCGCGTAAATGCCACGCTGCTTTCCGCCTTGACCCGGGCGGATGTGATACCAGTCATTGCACCGATAGCCCTTGATGGTGCCGGCGGTAAACTGAATGTCAACGCCGACACCGCGGCCGGATTTGTAGCGGCGGCGTGCAAGGCGGAAAAACTGGTGCTGGTGTCGGATACCCACGGCATCCGCAGCCGTAAGAATGACCCCCAATCTCTCCTGCGCAGTGTGACCAGAGCTGATATTGAGGCTTTGATTGAGGCCGGCGAGATTTCTGAAGGCATGCTTCCGAAGGTGGAATCGTGCCTGATAGCCCTGGAGGCCGGGGTGCAGAAAACCCACATCATTGACGGGCGATTTCCACATTCGCTTTTACTGGAAATATATTCTGACCGCGGCGTAGGTACTGAAATAATCCGAGGATAAATATGATGTCATCCACAACCGGCCCCACCAGCGGTGGGGCCAAAGCCATTGATTTTATTGACATACTCACCACCGATCCGCGGCGACTGGTGCACCTGCTGACGCTGGCGGAGAAGCTTAAAGCAAAGCATCGGCAGGCGGTTCATCAGGACGTCTGCCGAGGAAAGGTGCTGGCGATGATTTTTGAAAAGCCATCACTGCGGACCCGCGTCAGCTTTGATGCGGCCATGACGCATCTGGGAGGCAGTGCCATATATATTTCCCCGACTGAGATTGGCCTGGGCTCAAGGGAGTCGGCGGCGGATGTTGCGCGTGTGCTTTCGGGCATGTGCGATGCGATTATGGCCCGCACCTTTGCCCACCAGACCATCATCGACCTGGCCCGGCATGCGACCATCCCGGTCATCAATGGCCTCTCTGATCACAGCCACCCCTGCCAGGCGATGGCTGATCTGCTAACGATGCAGGAGGAATTTGGCCCGCTTGCCGGACGGACTCTGGCATACATTGGCGATGGCAACAATGTGGCGAGATCTTTGCTGGAAGCGTGCGCGGTATTTAAGATGAAGTTTGCCATTGCTGCGCCGAAGCCCTACGCATTGCCCGATCGCGATTTTGTCGCGGTCAGGTCGCAGCATCCAATAGATTGTCTGATTACCGATGATCCGCGGGAGGCCGTTCAGAACGCCGACGCCATCTATACCGACACCTGGGTGAGTATGGGGCAGGAGACGGAGAAAGCGGAGCGTTTGCCGATATTTCGGCCTTATCAGATTAACGCGCAACTGCTTGCCGCAGCCCCTCCGCATGCGATTGTGCTGCATTGCCTGCCGGCCTATCGGGGGGTGGAAATTACCGACGACGTCATGGACGGGCGTCAAAGCCGGGTGTTTCAGCAGGCACACAACCGGCTGCATTTTCAGAAAGCGCTTTTGGCCGACATGCTCTCCAAGGTATGAAGATGCATCGATGGCAGGTAACACTATTTAATAAGTATTGGTGGATGATGATATGAAAAAACAATCTCAGCAGAATAAGACCGCCCTTTCCCGCGCCAACCAGCGTCGGGTTAATGCGTTGAGGCCGGTTACATTTGTGCGGCATTTCACTCGCCATGCGGGCGGATCGGTACTGACATCCTTTGGCCATACCCGCGTACTGTGCACCGCGATGATTGAAAGGGGCGTGCCCGACTGGCTAAAAGGTAAAGGCACAGGCTGGCTGACGGCGGAATACGCCATGCTGCCATCATCGACGCATGGCCGCAAACGTCGTGAGGGGGCCAAACCGGACGGCCGCAGCGTCGAGATTCAGCGTCTGATCGGTCGCACGCTTCGGTCGGTGGTGTCACTGGACCGGCTGGGTGAAAATACTTTGTTTATCGATTGTGACGTTCTGCAGGCTGATGGGGGCACGCGCACCGCTGCCATTACCGGCGCATATGTGGCGATATGCGATGCGGCCAGTGCCGCCGTGGAGCAAGGCACCATTGAGCGCGATCCGCTTATTGGTCAGGTGGCGGCAGTCAGTGTGGGCATAGTACGTGGTGTGCCCATGCTGGACTTGGACTACAGCGAAGATTCTGTTGCGGACGTGGACATGAATGTCGCCATGCTGTCCAACGGCCGGTTTGTTGAAATACAGGCCACCGGTGAACACAGTACCTTCGCGCGGCCCGAACTTGATACCATGCTGGCATTGGCGTCAACCGGCATCCGTCAACTGCACAAACTGCAGCGCAACGCATGACGTCATGGAAAAGAGCGGACCAATTTGCCGCCCAACCTACTGAGCCCCGATGCGGCATTACTGCTGGCCGGTGAAGAGTGCGCCGGGTGGATTGCGCGGATCAAATGCCGGTTGCTTCGGCGTCGTTACGGATTTAATACCCGTTGATTTGGTTGATTGCGGCGCTTGCCATTTGGTTGCCGCCCGCTTTGGCGACGGCCCGCTGGTTGGTTGGGTCGCCAATTGAACGATGGGAAGCGGAACGAGCTTCTTTTTTTTAGTGCGCACGGGCAGCGGCACATAAGTTTTGCTGGCAGATTGAGTTGTAACTGGTGCTGATATCGTCGGCACCAGTTTGGCGACCGCCTGCGACTGCCTCGCGGATACAAGCAGAGGGGCAGCACTATCCCGGCGGGCGCTTGATGACAGGAACTGCGAGAGCGGCTTGCGCGCCACAAACGCCACTGCGGCAAGAGCGACCGTGCCCGTACAAAGCAAAACGCCCCACCCCATGCCACCACTTTCTGTGCTCTCTTTACGCATGGCCTTATTGTGGCCGGAATGACGGACCGCCGCAAGCTGACTGATAAGATCGGCAGGTGAAGCCTGCGCCGAGGCCGTAGGTTGAGGGCGCTGCCCTCCTACTTGGCCATCGCTGGCGGCGTTATCGGCCTTGATGGCGGCTGCCCCCGAAAGATGGACCGATCGGCGAGTGGAGGCCGCTGAGCGCACATCGGTTGTGAACTTCCGATTGTCCATTACCTGAAGCGCCATTTTTATTTCACCTGCTCATACCTGAAATTGCCTGCCACTGGTTATCGACGATTGAATCCAAGTTCATCAGCCGTTCCCGCAGGTTGTTTCGTCCCATATGAGCAATACCCCATGAATATGGACATGTCGCCGCTCGTCTGTGATGAATCGGAAAAGGCCGTGGCCAGATTTCGGGCAGATGGAGGGCAGAACACTACAATGTGAATGTTCGGCAGCGACCGCCGTCACCGTGATACGTTTATCACAGTTGGAGGTCTTCGATATGGTTATTGGAAAATTATGTTATCGCATCTGATTTCATGGTTCACGCATCCCACGTTCAACCGCGTGATGCTGATGCTGCTCACGCTTGCCGGGCTGGCCGGCAGTGTGCTTTGGGCACCGGCCATGCTGGCAACTTTTATGATGTTTGGCGATCCCAACCCCAAGCGAAGCTGGATGCCGTGGCTGGTACTGCTGGGCGTCTTTTCCTGGCCGTTGTGCTTTTTAGGCTGCGTCGTGGCATCTTTTGTATTGCTGGCACACGGCGCGGTAGCGCTGGCCTATTTATCAATCTGTCTACCCTTGGTGCCGATTTTGATGCTGCTGGGATTGATGCTGAGACCGAAACAAGTGGTATCGCCACCCAGCGGCCCTCAGACGAGTGAACCGCAGTAACATTTATAAAAGCCGCCACCTGTTGATTGCGGTGCGTAACAGCAAACGCGGGATGATGGACACTTGGTGGTGCCAATGCGAGCCGGACAGTTGTTCGGTTCGGTTGCGTCGAAGCAAAAACCGATGTTCTCATCGCGCCTCAACTCCAGCATCGGTTGCGCTGCGATGAACCCGGCAGCTCGCCATTTGCACCCCGGAGCGCGGCCATACTGGCCGGATGGCTCTATGGATGAATGGAGCGGCATAATTTCAACATGCCACGCGGACTACCAACGATATCGAACCACAAAATGCGGTGTTTCAAGGCTGGCCCGGACACTTTGAATAGCCAACAGAAAATCGCCGGCCGGCACCTCGAGGTGTAGAGTGCATACCATTAGCAAAGGAGAATGCACCATGGACATCAATCTGACTCATCTGGTTCAACAAGATACACCGCAGACAGAGATTGACCCGGTTTGCGGCATGAAGGTTAATCCTGAACAGTGTGCTGGCAGCCATACGCACGAAGGGAAAATCTATTATTTTTGCAGTAAGCGCTGCCTGGAAAAATTCAAAGCCAATCCTGCCATATTTCTGACTCGGCCAGACGCAGGTTCCAAATCAGGTGGTGCCCACGTCGCATCGAATGGTTTGACGCCAGAGAACCACGGAGGGCAGACCGGCCAAACCAAAGGCATTAAGTACTACACCTGCCCAATGGACCCGGAGGTTAAATCGGAGAGGCCAGGGCCGTGCCCAAAATGCGGCATGGCGCTGGAACCAATGATTCCATCTGCTGATGCCACGCCAGATGATTCGGAATATCGTGACATGGTGCGGCGATTTATCGTGGCCGTAATCCTGACCGTTCCAGCCACCGTGCTTTCGATGCTGGCTGATTTTCAAGTGGTTCGGCTTAATTCAGCCACGTGGGTGGGGTGGGCGCTGCTGCTGCTCTCAACGCCGGTGGTTTTGTGGTCTGGCATGCCGTTTTTTGTGCGTGGTTGGCGTTCGGTGCTGACACGTCACCTTAATATGTTTACGTTAATCGCCATGGGAGTGGCGGTTGCCTGGGGCTACAGTCTGGTGGCATTATTGGTACCGGGATGGTTCCCGAAGCAGTTCCAGAATCATGCCGGGCTCGTGCACACTTATTTTGAGGCGGCGGCGGTAATTACATCGCTTGTATTGCTGGGGCAGGTACTGGAACTGCGTGCCCGCAGTAAAACTGGCGCAGCCATGAGCGAGTTGCTGTCGCTGGCCCCCAAACTGGCCCGACGACTGCGGGATGACGGTGGCGAAGAAGATGTGCCGTTGGACAAACTGGCCCACGGCGATCGACTGCGAGTGCGGCCGGGTGAAAAAATATCCGCTGATGGCGTAGTGATTGAAGGCAGCAGCACAGTTGATGAATCCATGCTTACAGGCGAGGCGGTGCCGATTGAAAAACGGATCGGCAGCAAAGTGATCAGCGGCACAGTGAACGGTAATGGAGCGTTGATCATACGTGCTGAGCAGGTTGGTGAGGAGACAACGCTGGCGCAAATCGTCAAGCTGGTCAGCGAGGCGCAGCGCAGCCGAGCCCCCATACAGAAATTGGCCGACCGCGTGGCGGGCATTTTTGTCCCGGCTGTGGTGGCGGTGGCGGTGATTACATTCTTTTGCTGGTTGATATGGGGTCCGGCACCGGCAGCGGTGTACGGCCTGGTTAATGCGGTGGCGGTTTTGCTAATTGCTTGCCCGTGCGCCTTAGGCTTGGCCACACCCGTATCGATTGTGGTCGGCATTGGCCGCGCTGCAAGACACGGAATTTTAATCCGCAATGCCGAAGCTTTGGAGGCCATGTGCCGCCTTGATACCATTGCCACGGATAAAACCGGCACCCTGACGCTTGGGCGACCCGAAGTTGTTACCATTAAGACATTTAACAACACCAGTGAAACTGAGGTACTTTCGCTGGCCGCCGCGCTTGAAAAAGCCAGCGAGCATCCGCTGGCAGCCGCGGTTGAACAAGCTGCGGCCGAAAGGCACATCACCCCGCCCGATGGCCACGACGTTAAGACGGAAAGCGGCCGCGGGATTCGAGGGCGGGTATCAGGCCATGATCTGGCGCTGGGCAACCGCGAGATGTTGACCGCCGACGGGATTGATCTGTCGGCTGCAAAAAACAACATTGCGGAACTTGAAGAGCAGGGCCAGTCGCTCATGCTGCTTGCGGCTGATCGGCAATTGGTGGGTATTATTGGCGTGGCAGATCCAGTTCGACCGGAAGCGGCGGCTGTGGTGGCAGCCCTTAAGCGGCGTGGGCTCTCGGTGGTGATGTTTACAGGTGACAACCCAGGAACGGCGAGGAAAGTGGCCGAACAAGTGGGCATAACCGAATATTATTCCGGTCTTCTGCCGGCTGATAAGCATCACCAGATAATGGCATTACGCAATGCAGGCCGTCGTATGGCGATGATCGGTGATGGCATCAACGATGCGGCGGCGCTGGCCGCAGCTGATGTTGGCATAGCCATGGGCACGGGTACCGACATTGCCATTTCCAGCAGCGGCGTGACACTGCTGCACGGCGACTTGCATAAGGTTCTGCAGGCATTGACCATCAGCCGCACCACGATGCGAAACATCCGCCAAAACCTGGTTTTTGCTTTCTTTTACAATGCATGTGGAGTGCCAATTGCGGCCGGAGTCCTCTATCCAATTTTTGGGATATTACTAAGCCCAATGATTGCCGCTGCGGCGATGAGCGTAAGTTCCGTTTCGGTCATCAGCAATGCCCTGCGACTCAGGAATGCTCCGTTAAATGAGTGAAATGCTCTGCGGCGGCCCTGGCCGGGCCCATGATTTGTTCGTTGATGCAGATGATTGGTACCGCCTGGTCAGCCCGCATCGCCGAGTTCCGCTTTGCGCCGCAGCTTGTCCTGCTTCATCAATTCCTGAAGTTTGGGAAGCATTTTGACCAGCTCATTGGCCACCGCCGTTTCCGGGTGTTCATCAATCACCTTTTGAGCAATGGGGAAAGCCTCATCGTAGCGCCGCCGCTGCAACAATTCCTTGAACTGAGCTTCCAGGTCCTTCACTTCCTGCAGATCCGCATTTTTGCGAAGCGTCGGCAGTTCTGACCGTAATTTTTCGACCAGCTTGTCGTCGGGATATTTTTCCAATAACTGCTGCGCGATCAGGCTTGCCCGTCGCCATTGGCGGTGGTCGCTGGCGTCCTTCAACTGGCCAATGAGATTCTGCAGTTCCTCCTGGTGCCAGCTGTGCATTTCGCCGCGAATCTGATCGACGTAGGCAACCACGGCCTTGTCGTCGGGATATTGCAGTTCAAGCTGCGCGATTTGCGGCTCAACCAGATCCCACCGGCTGGAACCAATCCAGCCGCGAATGCGGTCCTGTGCATCGGAAAGATCACGATCCACCTTGCGTTTCCGCGCGAATGCCAATTCGTCATTCATATTTTTTGACTGCGGATCGTCCGGAAAAAGCAGATTAAAATCCTGAATGACAGTCTCAGCGGCTTTCCATTCTTCATGCCGGAGGTGATGATGCAGTTTATCCAGAAGCCCCCGGCGCTTTTGCTCCAGCCGACGTTTGAGCAAAGCGGCCTTCTCCGGATCGCTCATAAGCAGGGTATCGCGCAGTTCAATCATGGCTGACAAAAGCTGCGACATATCCGCAGGTTGCTGGATTGCCGCGACCGCCGGACTGGCAACAACTGACGGCTGCGAGCCTGAGGAAAGGTTGGGGATCCGTTCGGCAATTTCCGTCAGGCGCTGATCCATAGCGGCAAGGCGAGCATGCGAGTCGTCGGCAATTTTATTGAGCTTGCGTAACTGCATGACTTCCGACTTGATACCCATCAATGCCATGGCGAAGCTGAAAAAAATACCGCTTTGCAATACGCCAACCAGCAGGCAAAGTGCCAGCGCCGTGGTGCCACCAACCAGACCACCACCAAATGTGGAGGCCCCTGTAAATACGCCCAATCCAACGACCAGCGTGCCCAGAAACAGCAAAGCCGCGAGCGCCAGCAGATAGCCAATGGCTAAATTGATACCCCACAGTGAACTGGCATTATGTTCCGGATGGGGATTTTGGTGCATTGAAGACTCCAAGATGCATGCTTGACCGTGGTTAAGCAACTCAAAGCTGCATCAAGCCTTGAGTTCGCCAATCGAGACCTCTTTGATCTCCAGCCCGTCAGCTTTCTGCGAAATGACCCGGATGCGACTTTCAGCGGCATCGAGATAAGCGCGGCACTGGTTTACCATGCTCATCCCCTTTTCATATAACCGCAGGCTTTCTTCCAGCCCGACTTTTCCAGCGCTGATCTGCTCGGTAATTTTGGTCAGCTCTTCCAACGTGTGCTCAAGATTAAACGCTTCATTTTTCTTGTCAGCCATCATATTCTCCAAAGCTGATTGCACAGCAGATGGGCCGTTGATTGCAATATATCCACAACCAATGCCGACGATTACGTGCGATGTCAATGTTAAGCATTTTTGACCGCCTCGATAGTACTTATCAGCCTGCCATCAGCCAACTGGGTGGAGATTTTCAATCCCGGCGAGGCACCGATAACAGAATCCAATATTCTACCATCCTCCAGCGTCGTAATAGAATACCCGCGCTGCAATATTTTATCCGGGTGGGATTCATCCAGCCGCAGGGCAAAGTGGCGGCAGTGTTCTGCCGCCTGCTGAACGCGACGCTGCATGATGCTTGTCAAATCGCGCGATATTACATTGAATTTGGACGAAAGCCGTTCGATGCGCAGAGAGGGTGAATGACTTTGCAGCCGATCTTTCAACCGATCGACGTGAGGGCGGCATTTTTGTAACCGCTGCCGCATGGTATCCATTAGTCGTTGACGGGCGGTTTCCACTGCCATGGCCTTTTGGCTGGCCAGGCGAGCCGGCTCAATGGATGCAATTCTGCGGTCAAACTGGTCCAGCAGTCGGCGCATGTCGGCAAGCCGCCGCTGAAAGTGCGATTCCATCTTAGTTTCGGCGGCATCCATATCCCGGTTGCGGGTATCAAGATATTGATACATTTTTTCCGACATTCGCTGGGAAAAGTAGGCAAGCCCGTCACGTACCGCCGCGCTTTCACCGACAACTTTCTGGGCGACGCCAGTAGGGGTCGGGCCGCAGGCGTCGGCCACCAGATCGGCAATGGTCTGATCTGGCTCATGTCCAATGCCTGTGGCAATAGGAATACGACTTTTGGCAATGGTGCGTGCCAGTGACTCATCATTAAACGCCCATAAATCTTCGAATGATCCCCCTCCGCGCACCAGCAGGATGGCATCCAGCGGGCCGAGGCTCTGCGCGTTGTCATTTAACAGGCGAATGGCACCAATCATATCCGCGGGTGCCGCGTCTCCCTGCACCTGGGTCGGTACGAATACAATTTGCAGCGGCGGAAAGCGCCGCAACGCCGTGGTGACGACATCAAACAGGGCGTCGCCGGTATCGCTTGTTATCAGCCCGATGCGCATGGGAAATCGCGGGATGCTGCGTTTGCGTTCTGCCGCCAGAAGCCCTTCCGCCAGAAGCTTCTGACAGAGTTCGCGGTAACGAAGCTCCAGTTCTCCGCGACCCTCCAACGACATGGCGCTGACCTGAAAATTTACCTGCCCGCGTGGCTTGTAAAAGCGCATCTGACCGGTGGCGACAATCGTCATGCCGTCGGCCGGTTTGAGTGCTGATTTTTCAAGATCGCGCTTCCACATGACGCAATCCAGAGAAGCCTGATCATCGCGCAGCGAAAGGTAGGCGTGGCCACTGCGGGCAACCTTCCAATTGGTTATCTCGCCACGTATCTGTACGGGGTATGGAGTGCAGCTTTCAATGGTTTCCCCCAACAAATTGCACGCTTCAGAAACGGTCATGGCTGCGGGCCGCTTTGGGCGTTCCGGCAGATCGGTGGACGCCCCTTTTTTTGACGGTGTCCGCGTCTGGGAACCGGCCAGCGGCCCGGGCGAGGGGTGCGCTTTTGCCGGTGCCGGGGCCGCATTGAAATTCATAAACAGTGGATGGTCATTCTTCATGGCTGTACCGCAGGCTGCGTGGTAGCGGGCAGAACAGATGCGGGAGCTGCATTGGAATGCCGCGTGATTTTAATCTTTACGGTACGCGGGCTTTTAACCAGTGACACTCCCGACGGCAGCACAAAATGCACACTGTGATTGACCCAGTGTTGCGAGCGTTTAGCCGATGGTGGCAGACTGACGACTCCGATGATTTGTTCATTGATCGGTGCGGAGGCCCCCAGTGCAAGCTCGGTTTCCAGATGACCAATGGTGCGGGCAGCACCAGAAACGGTGACTGGCACGGATGCGGGCCGTATCCGCACGCGGTAGCGGCGCAGTATCCATGGCGGCCCCTGCACCCAAATTGGTACCGTACCCACGTGCAGCACCTTCAGCGTCGTGCGTGGTGCGACGAAGCTGATCACCGCCGTGCTTGGGCTAACTCGCACCACATGCCGCACCGTGCCGGGATAGTTGACGATCAGTTGCGCTTCAATCCGCTGCTTTGATCCCGGAGGCAGACCGGTGAGGCTTTGCAGTGGCTGTGCCTCCACCGAGATTTCGTCGGCACCCCCAATGCGATTAAGCGTGCTGCCGGCAATTGTCACTACCGCTGTTGCCGGCTTGATAACCACATTTACCCCCGGCAGCGACGTAAATGCAATGGGGCGACGGATGTGTACGAGGCGATCAAAGATCAGTTCCGTACTGCGTGGACGCGCCGAAATCACGGCCAGATGACGCCGGGTAAAGTAAGGCAAGGCATTAAGCAGCTTGACGGTATTGAAGGTGTATATTTTGCCGTACTTGAAATGATTATTATTGAGTTCGCAAGTGAGGTCGCGGCGGTCCACCGCGGTTAACATCGCCCTGCCAAAAAGCTGGTTGGCGACCTGACTCACAACGCTCTTTCGGCCGGAAATATCGATTTGAAAAGTGCCCCCCTTCGGCGACACTGCGCTAACCGTCATGGAATGATGATTTCCGGCGGCGGCAAACCTTACCTTTATGGGCACATCGTGCTGGGTTGCGGTCAAATGGGCATCAGCATAGAGCCACAGCAGCACCGTCAGGATGGCTGTCAGCGGCAATATTTTCAGATGCGCGGCAAGATTTGAACCCGGCTTTTTCGTAGTTGTTGCTCCTTAACTAAGCCAGGATCGAATGATCCTGTGACTCTCGAGATTCAAGATCGAGTTCCTGGTACAGCCGCCGCCGCAGATCATCCGGGCTAAGCCCGCGATCCAATTTTCCGCGTTGCGCGACACTGATGGTGCCGGTCTCTTCACTTACCACAATAATGAATGCATCGGTATCCTGCGAAAGGCCAAGAGCCGCGCGATGGCGCGCACCGAGTTCCGTCGGCAGATCGCATCCCTCATCAAGTGGAAACTGCACGCCTGCCGCCGCGAGCCTGCCATTTCGAATGACGACTCCCATATCGTGCAGGGCGGACCCGGGCCAAAAAATGGTGTTGAGCAATTCGCTGGTGACATCTGCGTCCAGCGATGTGCCGTTTTCAACGATGCCGGCCAGGCCGACCTGCCTCTCGATGGCAATCAAAGCACCAATGCGATTTCGTGAGCAATAATCCGCCGATTTGACCAAAGCTTCAACCATATCGGATGGTCGCTTTTGCCCTATGCGGAATAGCCTCGCCTCCCCCAGTCGAATGAGGGCTCGCCGGAGTTCCGGCTGAAATACGACCACGATGGCCAAGCTTGTGAAAAGCAGTATGCGTTGAAATAAAAACTCGACCCGAATTAATTTATTACCACTGAGCCAGATGACGGTAAACGCAATGATAAGAAATAGAATCGTACCGCGTATCAGCCGGGCACCGCGTGTGTCGCGCAAGAAATACAGGATGGAATGCACCACGGTACCAATCAACAGCAGCTCAATACAGACAATCCACCAGTTATAGGCGTCCAGACGGTCTGCAAAATTGCTGATGAACTCAAACATCGGTTTCAGTATACATCCCATTTTCGCCGAGGTACACGCCGGCAAAGGAGTGCCGTCCCACAATCCGCTGGCCTGCCTCGATTCGGTCGCTGAAAGCGGATTTATGTTCAAAGCCTTGCTGGTGGTTCGCAGCATGACGTGGTAAGAGGGCCTGGGCCTTCGGGGCATGCAGCACCTGCCGGGCCCAATAGGCAGAGAGATTGGTGTGATGGCGCAGGCCAACAGAGCGAGGATTGGCCAACCGTGGCGCGCTTTTTTACGCCTGCCGCGGCCGCTCCCGGCAGCATCTGGGACGTGCAAACCGTCCCAATTGGCCAGCCGCCTGCGGCGGCGAAGCCCGCACCTGCAGTTGTGTGGTATCTGCGGCTACCGGTCGGCAGGCACCGCATGCACCGCCAGGAAGGTGAGATGGCGGTATTGCGGAATCACATTACATTTTTAATTCATCGGGGTGAAGACAAACTTTTTGATGGTGAGGGCAAAAATCTGCTTCGCCGGGAGGCCGACATCCTTGCCTCTGTCGAATGTCAATACATTTTTGCCGCGATGCAATCGGATTTTGACCGGTGCGGTCACCTGCCACATGCCGTTTGTCCACGGTATGGTGATGACCACCGGGTGACGGTCTGAGTTAACGGCAACATTGAGATATTCCGTGGGCTTTACGGAAACAATCTGTGCGGTGAGTGCGTATGTGCCGGGATGCGAGACGTTTATCACATAGTGGAAGGGGATATGCTTTCGGCCCGCCGGTTGCGGAACATGGTAGGTAATCTGTAAGCCGCCCAAATAGCTTTTACTGACGACTATGCCATTGGTTCGGCCGGTTTTGAGGCCATAGGCAGCTGGTAGGGTAATGACTCCCGCTGAACTTACCGCGATGTGCGTAGCGGAATACGGTACTGGGGCGGATTCCACCTTTTGGGCCAGCGTTGGACCATATTTTTGGGCCAACGCGGCATCACTTGGGGTGGTTACCGTTGGCTTACGTGTTGTAATAAAGTGATTTTCGTCATACCGCATCGGCCCGACAATGGCGCGCTGCTCACTGTCGGCAATGGCGTACCAGAACCCGCCAGTACCGTACGACATCAAATCAGGCTTGGCTTCGCCAAGTGTCGCGGCGACCCACTGTGCACGAAGTACTTTTTTGAATTGTTTGGGAAAGCGCCGGGCTTGCGCTTCAAGATAAAAATGCAGTCCGCTACGGTGATGCCACCAGACCCATTCCCATCCAGCCGCAAAACGTGTATACCAACCTTGGGGCGTCCAGTGGCTTAATGCAGCGTGACCAACCTGCTTAACTCCCCAGGTGGGGATGCCAAAGGCACGCTCTCCGAGGCGGGCAATCCAAGCTCGAGCACCACACTCTCCTCCGCCGGCAATCAGAACCGCCGCTCTCGATCCGGGCACACAGGTCATGTCCATATCGTTATAACCGACATCCGTATGGACGATATTAAGGTAGTGCTTGGTGAAAATGTTGTACGGTTCATAATTCATGTACATCTGACGAAACCAGTTGATCTGTTTATCGCTGAAAGAATCATCCACCACGAATCGGCATTGCCAAGTGGTCAGCGTTGGAAAGGCGGGGTCGAGCAGCTTTTTCAGGTAGGCGGTCTGAAAATTCAGATACCGCTTGACCGGGTCGAATGACGTTTTCCAGTAAAGAGTAGGCTTCTGCATGAGAGCAGTCGCCAGAGCCAAACGTTGAAGGATACCACTGTGCGAATAAGGACTGGCCTGCTCGATGGTGGCATATATCTGCATAGTCAGGCCGATGTTGCCATCGCGAGCGCCTCCCGCCGATTGTATCTGCTTCATCAGCGATGGATTGGAGAGCAGTGAACGTATTAAATCCTCATTAGCTGATGATTTTTGAGCAAATGCCGCCAAACCACGCGGCGTGGCGTCGGCTATGATAGATGCCTCTGCCAGTTGGTTGTCCCACCGGCTGCTGGAGAGAAACGGATCGACCACAGACAATACCGGCGCACCAATAATCTGACATTGGGCAATTGCCTTCGTAAAGGCATGGTTGTTCATCATAAACGGCTTGTGACTTCCTTCGGCACGGTATGCATCCATAAATGGCTTAACCATGCCGGGATCGACGTGCGGCAATGCATGAGTAATTTCATCCCGCAGATGTTTTAGAATAGCCGAGTACTTTGCCGCAAGCTTTTTACCGGCTGCATTTAGAGCCGGAGGCCGAACCTCATGCCGGGCCGCCATAGCGGTAAAGGGCGAAGCTGAAACAAAAAGCAAGGCAATTCCAACACAAAAGCGTTTATTCTTAGACAAATCAAGGGCATATTTTTTAATGGACGCCATAACTACTCCGCTGCAACGACGGGGTGCATTGCTCCTCTCCTTCATCCGGCGCTGCATACGATTGTAAGGGTTAGCGGCCTGGCCGCAAAATGGATTCACTCAAGATGCGATGAGACATTTATTAGTATTACCAATTGATATGTTTATTGTATCCGTTAAAATTATAGCATGAACAGGAACCATGTCGCCCTATTTCTTGCCGTGGCCAAAGCCGGGTCGTTCAGTCGTGCAGCCGAAAAGTTGTTTATTGGTCAGCCGGCCATCTCCATGCAGGTAGCGGAGTTGGAAAAGCAACTCGGCGTGCGGCTGCTGGAACGTAGCCGATCGGGCGTATCCTTAACCCGCGCAGGCAGAATTTTGTTTGATTATGCCAACCGAATTGAGGGGATCGAATCGGCTGCACAAAAGGCGCTTGACGACTTTAAGCGGGCGGCGGCAGGTGCACTGGCAATTGGTGCCAGCACCACCATTGGTTCTTACTTACTTCCGGACCTTTTGGTTGAATTCCGCCGTCGCTCTCCGGCGATTACCGTGAGTGTAGAGTTGGGCAACACGAGTACCATTGAACAAAAAATTGCTGACGGGCTTCTGGATATCGCGCTGGTGGAGGGCCTGATTGGCGATTTGCCCGGCACGGTCGTCTTTCGGCATGACGAGCTGATCGCCATAGGCCCCCCCAGCGGGCCGCTTTCTCAGGCGACGATCTCTTTGGCAACACTGGTGAGTGATCCGCTGATTTTGCGTGAACCAGGCTCTGGTACGCGCGCGGTTTTTGATGATTTTCTGGCCACACAGGGCTTGAAGGCCAAGCCGGCTTTTGAGTTGACCAGCCCCCATGCGATTAAAGAGTTTGTGCGGCGAGGCTTTGGCCGCGCGGTGATTTCCGCATTGGCTTGCCGGGAAGAATTGCAAAGCCGCACATTGGTACAATGCAAAGTTTCAGACATGGCGATCGATCGACCACTTCACATGATCAAGTCTGGTGGGGTCAATCCGGTGGCCGATACATTCGCATCGCAGGTGCTCGGCAAGCCGCGCGGGGCTTGATGGTGCAGCCTTCCCGCCGATACGGTACCAATACGTTCAACGGTGATGATCGGCGATCCATGGCCACCGCGGCCCGGGCAGGGCTCCATACGTTCAGGCTGCATCTCGAATATACTGGACGCAGTTTGGCAGCTTAAGGTCAGGATGGCCATGGTACGCGCTCGGCTGTTTTTTCTTCTAACCATTGTCCTTATTGGCATGTTGATTATTGCGCTTCGCCTGACGCAGCTTCAGGCGTTTGAGTCTTCACACTGGCGGGATAAATCGCGCAGCTTTGCCTATCGGCACTACATTATCCCCACCATGCGCGGCCCAATTGTGGACCGCTTCGGCCGCATTCTTGCTGTTGATGAGCCGTGTTACAACCTGGCCATTAATTACCAGGCCATGAATCGCGACCGGCAATGGATCACGGATACCGCTCTGCGGCGACTGGAAAAACAATATCACACCCGATCCGCGATTGTTGGGCACTTGAGCGGCGAACGGCACAAAATATTGGCCCGTCTTAATCGCATGCCGCAACGCATTGCGGCGCTGTGCAAACTGCCGGTGTCGGCGGTACTTTCTGCATTCGACACCATCCGAGCCCGCATGCAGATACTGCGGCAGGATGTGTGGGTATATCGATATCGGCAAAGCCATCGCCACTTCAGCGGTTCGCCCGCAGACCTTGATATGCAACTGGCGCAGGCCAACAGTCTGGATCTGGCCGAAGACCGCGAAGCCCATACCATCGTCCCGGATATTTCTCGTACGGTGGCGTTTTATGTGGCCAAGCACGCGCGGCACTTTCCAGGTATCGTTGTTAAATCCAGCACGCATCGGGTGTATCCATTTAATTCCATTTCTGCCCAGATAATTGGATCCATGCAGCCCGTAACGGCCGCGGCTGTAAAGGCGGACCCATTCCGCCTGCCGCACTTTATTCCGGGATCGCTTCGCGATTCGAGGGGGAATTTAAGTGGATACCTGCCCGGCGATTTAATGGGTGGATCGGGCGTTGAGGCGGCATGCGAAAAGCAACTTCGTGGATCGCGAGGTGTCGGCGTCGTTGACCTGGACGGCAAGCCACTGGCGCTGGATCACCGCAATCCCGTGCCCGGCTCTCGAGTCACGCTGACCATCGACGCCGACCTGGAAAAGCAGCTTGTGGGGCAAATTATGAATCCGGCCCATCCCATGCTGCTGATAAATGGCCACATGCATCCCATGGCGCTGGTGGCCATGTCGATTCGCACCAATCGCGTGCTGGTGATGCTATCACTCCCTTCTTACAACCTCAATGGCTTTCATCAGCATTACGCCAAAATCCTTCGGCAACCCCATCATCCGCTGCTGGACCGCGCCGACGAAGGAGTGTTTCCACCCGGAAGTATTGTAAAACCATTGGAGGCCTCATACGCCTTGACGCATCAGGTCATCACCCCGCAAACCATTATCGATTGCCGTGGCTATTTATTCCCGGGGCATCCGAATATTTTCCGATGCTGGGCGTATCCGTATGGTCACGGCCCCATCGATGTCGTACATGCCATTGAAGAATCATGCGACGTCTATTTTTACACCGTTGGGATGCGGCTGGGATTTGACCGGGTGGTGCATGTGTACCGCGATTACGGCCTGGGCTTACCCACGGGTATCGGCTTACCGGATGAATCGGCGGGCATGCTGCCCACGGCACGGCCGGGGAAGCAGACGCAAACGCAATACATTGATTCAATCTTCATGGGCATTGGTCAGGGTCCGATGGCAGTCACGCCTCTTCAAATGGCAAATGCCTACACCGCCATGCTGCGAGGCGGTGTGTGGATGCCTCCAATCATTATTCGCGGCGTGCCGCACCCCAGGCCACGGCGGTTTTATCTCAATCCATCCGCTCTTTCCGCCGTGCGACAAGGGATGTATCTGGTGACACATGGTGCCCGCGGGACTGCCCCGGTGATGGGTGGGAGCGGGCTTGATGCTTCGGGTAAAACGGGCACCGCCCAAACCAGCGAGCAAAAAATAATCAACGGTAAAACCACCGTGGTGAAGGGTGATGACGGGTGGTTTGTCGGCTTTGCCCCGTCCGGCGATTCGCGTTACGTTGTTGTCGGAATGGTGGAAATGGGCGGCGAGGGCGGGGCCACCGCTGCACCCATCGTTCGGCAATGTATGCTGGATATGCAGGCACGCGGATATTTGCCCCGGATGAACCATTAATGAAGCGGCAAAAACAGGAAAGCATCATCGCCCCCCCACTCGCCGGCACGGCCTCGGCTGATGGTTCCGGCCAAGGGCCACCGCCGACGTTATTGCAAAAAGTCTACACGCAGGTGGTACCGCGACTGATTGCCAGCCGCGTCGCCTGGCTGATGCTGCTCACCATCTTGATTTTGTGTTCTGCCAGTCTGATCGCTGTGCACATATGCGGTCGGGGGCTGTTGTGGCGGCAGGAAATTCACATCCTGATCGGGCTGGCGGCCCTGCTGCTGGCCATGGTGCCCAAACCCCGTCAGATCGTTGCATGGGGACCGATTATTTACGCCTTCACATTGCTGCTGCTGGTCGCGGTGCGGTTTGCCCCGGCCATCAAGGGAAGCCATCGCTGGTTTATCCTGCCCGGCGGCTTTGATATTCAGCCCAGCGAACTGGCTAAAATCGGGTTTGTATTGGTTATGTCATGGTATGTCCGACAGGGCCGCGACATGCAGAAGCTCGGTTCGCTTTTGGTGCCATTTGTATTGATGGCCATTCCAATGGGGCTGATCGTCATAGAACCTGATCTGGGCACAGCCCTTATGTTTCCGGTGGTGCTGTACGCCATGCTGATCGCCGCCGGCGCACGCCTGCGCCATCTGGTTGCCATCGCTCTGGTGGCTCTGGCGGTTGCCCCTGGCTGTTATCCATTTCTGCATCACTATCAGCAGCAGCGCATCATCTCAATGTTTACCCTTCATAAGCCCACAGCCCATCAACTGGATGGTAATCTGTATCAAAAGCAGCAGAGCGAAATTGCCGAGGGAAGCGGCGGACTTACCGGCCAGGGGCTGCGCGGCACCACGGCCATACGCCACGGTCTGCTGCCTGAGGCATCGAACGATTTTATTTTTGCGGTGGTGGCAAGCCAATTTGGCCTGGTCGGTGGGCTGGTCATCATTGTGCTATACATTCTGTTCTTTGCCGCGTGCCTGGAGATTGCCGACAACAGCAACGACGCCATGGGCCGCGTCATGGCCGTGGGACTCAGCACCATGATCATCACGCAGGCCACCATTAATATTGGAATGACGACCGGGATCATACCCGTTGTCGGCATCACCCTGCCATTTATGTCTTATGGCGGCAGCGCCATGGTTGCGGATATGCTGGCCACATCGCTGATACTTAATGTTGCCCTGCGCGATCGCCGTCTGATTCTCTCCTCACGGTCAGAATAAAGCACCGCAGCACCGCCATGCCGTGCTGAAGTAAAGGCCAAATTCTGACGACGGCATCAAGTCGAGAATGGCTGCCGGCGCATGGGGTTACTTTGCTGCAGAACCCGGCTTATCAACCGGCATGGGAGGGCGCGGTTTCATGGACAACAACGCATCGCGAACCAGAGTCGCGACACAAATATCGCGCACCCATTTGTGATCAGATGGTATCACGTACCACGGCGCCCTCGGTGTGGACGTATGAGCAATGGCATCCTGGTAACAGGTTTGATACCGATCCCAATATTTTCGCTCGGCGAAATCGGAGGCTGAGAGCTTCCAATTTTTATCCCGTTCCTGCTCGCGAGCCTCAAGGCGTGCCTTTTGTTCAGCCTTCGAAATGTGCAGAAAGAATTTGATAATTTTTATCCGTGACAGGCTCAGGCTGTCCTCAAAGGCGTTGATCATATCAAATCGCCTTTGAAAGATATGTCTGTCGCGTCGTAAATGCGGCGGCAACATCTGGTCGGCATGCACACGCACAATCAGCACATCTTCGTAATGCGAGCGATTGAAAATACCTATCTGTCCATACGCTGGAACACGCTGATGGACCCGCCAGAGAAAATCATGCAGTTTTTCTTCTGCACTGGGCGTCTTAAAACTGCACACATGTACCCCTGCGGGATTGACGTGATCAAACACCCGCCGAATGGTGCCATCCTTCCCGGCCGTGTCCATTCCCTGCAGCACGACCAGCAATGCCTGTGTGGAATCGGCAAAAAGCTGCTGCTGTAAATCACCAATTTCCTGGGTGATGCGTTCGGTCTTCTCGCGCGTGTGGTCCTTGTTTTCAAGCCCCAGATGATCGGCCGAATCGATATCGGCAAGGCGGAATCGGTCAGCGGAAACAGGTTTGGGTATTTTCATGGCAACTCCGATGTCAGACGAACAACGATGTGGCCAGAGTTTATCGATATTGCCACCAATTTGCAGCCTCATTGAACCGCAGCGTGATCAAGTGCGAAACAGGACGCGGATGATGGTTGAAAAAAAGGGCCTGTCCACGAATGGACAGGCCCTTTTCATTTTTTGGGTCGCAGATGAATTCAGATGCTATTTGATAAACAGCATTTCACGGTATGTCGGCAGCGGCCAGATGTCATCATCCACCAAGGCCTCCAGCTTGTCGCCGTCATGCCGCACTGCTTCCATCAGGGAAATCAGTGTGTCATGGGCATACTTGGCATGGGCCATGGTGTCGCCATGCACATGGTGGTGGGTTGCCTTGTCAAGCTCATTGGTGTGCTTCTGCAGGTCATTGATGAGGGTCGCAACTTCAGCAAGAAGCTTTTCCTGTTCGCCAAGGGCCGATGCTCCAGCCGATTTCGCGGCATGGATGGAAGTGGCTACTTCGTGCTGATATTTAAGCGCCGCCGGGATAATCATGGTGCGGGCCATCACAACTGTCATCAGCGATTCAATGGAGATGGTTTTTTTATAGTTTTCCAAGTAAATTTCATACCGGCTGTGTACTTCTTTTTCATTAAGAACTTTGTACTTGCTGAAAAGCTCAATACTTTCCCTGGTGATCAGCGACGGCAGTGCGTCCACCGTGGTTTTCAAATTGGGCAGGCCACGCTTGGCGGCTTCTTTGTGCCAGTCTTCACTGTAGCCGTCACCGTTGAAAATGACCCGCTTGTGGCTCTTGTAGATGGATGCCACCAGATCATTAACGGCTTTGTTGAAAGGCTTTCCGGCCTTGAGATCCGCCTCAAGCGTAGTAGCAATGTAATCGAGGGACTCGGCGACGATGGTGTTAAGGACGGTGTTCGGACCGGCGATGGACTGGCCGGAGGAAACGGCGCGAAATTCAAACTTATTACCGGTAAATGCAAACGGAGACGTGCGGTTGCGGTCGCCGGCATCGCGCGGCAGCTTGGGCAGCGTGGTAACGCCGATCTCCATATGGCCGCCCGTCTTGGTGGTCTTGGCACCGCCGGATTCAATCTGATCCATAATATCCTGAAGCTGCTCGCCGAGGTAGATGGAGATGATGGCGGGCGGGGCTTCGTTGGCGCCCAGGCGATGGTCATTACCAGCAGATGCGATCGCCACGCGAAGAAGCGAAGCGTACTTATCAACCGCCCGGACAACGGCCGCACAGAATACGAGGAACTGGGCGTTTTCGTGTGGTGTATCGCCGGGGTTGAGCAGATTTTCGCCCGTATCGGTGGACATGGACCAGTTGTTGTGCTTTCCGGAACCATTAACGCGGGCAAACGGCTTCTCGTGCAGCAGGCAGGCGAGTCCGTATTTTTCAGCCACCCGTCGCAGCATTTCCATGGTCAGCATTTGATGGTCATGAGCAATATTGGAATTTTCAAATATGGGGGCGATTTCATACTGGGCCGGTGCCACCTCATTGTGACGTGTCTTGACAGGGACTCCAAGTTTGTAAAGTTCCTGCTCGGTCTCGTGCATGCAAGCCAGAACTCGTTCAGGAATGGTGCCAAAATACTGGTCTTCCATTTCCTGGCCTTTGGGCGGCTTGGCACCAAAAAGGGTGCGGCCACAGTTGATCAGGTCCGGCCGGGCATAATAAAAATTGCGGTCGATTAGAAAATATTCCTGCTCGGGGCCAACAGTGGTGAAAACTTTCGTGGCCTCCTTGTTGCCGAAAAGATTCAGCACGCGCAGGGCCTGATGGGACAGGGCTTCCATTGAGCGCAGCAGGGGTGTCTTTTTATCCAGTGCTTCGCCCGTCCAAGAGACGAAGGCGGTGGGGATCACCAGCGTGGTACCGTTGGGGTTTTCCAGGATGAATGCCGGTGAAGTCGGGTCCCAGGCGGTGTAGCCACGAGCTTCAAAGGTGGCACGTAAACCGCCGGATGGGAAAGATGAAGCGTCGGGTTCACCCTTTACCAGTTCCTTGCCGCTGAATTCAAGGACGGCACCGGCACCGCCTTCAAGAGGAGAGAGGAAGCTGTCATGCTTTTCGGCGGTAAGACCGGTCATGGGATAGAAGAGGTGGGCGTAGTGGGTGGCACCTTTTTCGATGGCCCAATCGCGCATGGCCGCGGCCACAGAATCGGCAATCGATGGATCGATGGCGATGCCTTTTTTGATGGTCTGCTGTAACTTTTTGAATACCGTTTTTGGCAGGCGCTGCCGCTGAACTTCCTCATTGAAAACATTGCTGGCGTATATGGAACTCACCGGCGTTTCTTTGAAGTTAATGCGCGGTGGGACCGTGCGAAAATTGGTCAGCGCAGAGATGGCAGCGCGTCGTGCGGTACTTGCACCCATAACGATATCACTCCTTGTAAGTAACATAAGACACTACAAAAATCAGCCGCTTTGCTTCTGGCGAGTTTCAAAACACCGAACCCCTGTGCGCCTGGTTCTCAGGCGTTCGGGCAGATCGCCAGAATCGCGTCGTGCGGCCCATACCGACTGCGACCCGAATATTACACCGTTGAAGCTTACTCTATAGCCGCCGCCAGACGGTTTATGCTCTCCATAAAATCTGGGCACTTCCAAATCTAAACACCTACTTAACACCCGAATGGCCACCTCAATGGGCCAAGCGAGGTAATCCGTCCACCCCTCCCCCGCCCGACAGGTGCAACCTGCGTGCCTAAACTTCAGTCACCCGCCGAAATTAGTCCGGCTTCGCCGTCTGGCCACCCGCGGTACCATCCTGTGGCCACCGCCGTGCGGTATCAGGGTGCATGCCTCCGGTGCGGTCGGCGAGGCAAAATTCGGGCCATCTGGGCGATACTTACATTAAGAGCCACACGCGGCCGACCACACAATCGCCTCTGGACGTGGCCCATACCAAACACGGCCGGTTATTGTACCCGCATCTAAGCGCTTGCCTAGTTTGCCTGCACACACCGGATAAATGCCTAAAATTTAATCAATCTACGTCGATTTATGCCTAATTGCCTGCAGCATGGCCAAGTCCCATGCGGTCGGCCACGAACGAATGATGCAAATTTCGGCACCAAGCCGCAGTGTGCCGCCATCTGGCGTGCTAGTCCCGATATTCCGGCGGGTAGTAAATCAGTTCCACCTTGTTGCCCGAGGGGTCGGTCATGTAAATGCCACGGGTGCCATCTCGGTGCACTTTAATGCTTTGGCCACATTCGGCCGCCATCGCCTGCAGTTGCGGCAGATCGACACGTAGTGCCACATGCGCCGGATGCTGCTGGGGATTTACCAAAGCCAGCTTGCCCTGGCCAAGACGAAGAAAGGCCCACGACGCATCTTGGTAAAGGACCGTCGCACCAAAGTTATTTTTGTAAAAGGCCACACTGCCCGGAATATCCGCCGTTTGGATGGCTACATGATCAAGTTCAAACATATGCTACCGTCCATTCCCGCCCGCCGGAATTAAAAATTCGCAACCGGCCGGTTAACAACCATACGGATCATTTTACAACCATAAGCCGTGACTGTAAGTTTAACGCAGGAAGATTTAATTTCATTGAGGATAAATGGAATGAATATAGCGGTAATTGGTGGTGCCGGATTTATTGGATCGCACGCGGTGAAGCTGCTTGTCGAGCGGGGACATCGGGTTTTGGCAATTGACAATCTGGGTAATGGCCATCGCGCGGCTGTTGATCACCGCGCCACGTTTATGGTGGGCGATTGCAGCGATACCGCCGGGATGGCAGCGGCGTTTCAGAAACATCAGATTGAGGCGGTCATGCATTTTGCGGCCAGTGCGTATGTGGGCGAAAGCGTGACCCACCCGCGCAAATACTACCGTAACAATGTAGCCAACACGGTCAGCATGCTGGACGCCATGCAGCTGACAGGTATTAAAAAGCTGGTGTTTTCCAGCACCTGCGCAACCTATGGCGAACCAAAAACGGTACCGATTACCGAAGACCTGCCGCAAAGCCCGATCAGCCCATACGGCCAAAGCAAACTGATGGTTGAAAAAATTCTGCTGGACTGCGCCCATGCCGAGGGGCTGGCGTTTGCCGCCCCCCGTTATTTCAATGTGGCCGGGGCGGCTTTGGATGGCAGTATCGGTGAGGATCATCGCCCTGAAACGCATCTAATTCCCATTGTGTTGCAGGTGGCTCTGGGGCAGCGATCACATGTGGATATTTTCGGGACGGACTACCCTACACCGGATGGCACCTGCATCCGCGACTACATCCATGTGTGGGATCTGGTTGAAGCACACCTGGCCTTGCTGGAAAAGCTTCAACCCGGGCGTGGATTGTTTTACAATCTTGGGGTGGGTAAGGGCTACAGCGTGCGAGAAATTATCAAGGGATGTGAAAAAGTAACTGGTAAAAGCATTGCCACCAAAGAAGGCCCGCGCCGCCCCGGCGATCCTCCAGCCCTTTACGCCTCCCCGGAAAAAATCACTCATGAAATCGGCTGGAAGGCCAAAATCACCGATCTGGAGCAGATCGTAGCGTCAGCTTGGACATGGTTTAAGGCCCACCCCAACGGATATTAAAACACTGCCCGTGGCGACACTCATCCGCGCATTGTCAGGGCGCCGCCGGCTTTGCGGCCACATGCATCGGTACGCTGGCCAGCCATGTACGCCGCCGGCCGCGGATCACGATGATGACCGCTTTGCAGTCGCGCACGTATTTAAGCCTTATCGTCATGGTGCGTCTGCGGTGGCTGACAGATATGCCTGCGGGCCGGAGAAGCTGGTACTGATTGCCGCCAACAACGGCTGCCACTTGAACGCTTTGCGGCCGGGCAGAGCGGGTTTGAATGTTAACAATTATCTCCTGCACGTCAGACCCCTCACTGAGGGTGCCAGGCCGCGAGCCCGGTGCAACAGCTCGATCAGCCTTGCGTCTTACCAATTTGGCTTTTGGCGAATTGCCACCCAACGCCTTGAACCGCACCGATTTAATGCGCGGCTCTAAATGGATGCTGGCGGTGCGAAGAACCGCCAGCAATGATGCAGCCGATTCGCGAGAAATCAAAATTGCCTGCCGATCAGTTGCCGGCACACGCGGCAGGCCAGGGTAAAGGGGCGGGAGCAATCGGCCACCAATGCCATAGACGGAAACGGCACCATCGGGGTCGGTAAATTGGGCATAGGAGCCCACATCATAGCGTCGCAGCCGCATATCTTTAAAAATATCGGCACCGACAACCCGATTGGGCAGCCATAGCTGACGTATGCCAGGTACTGCGCGAATCCCTGGCGAATGAGATCGGCAGATAATCGCCACGCTGTTATCTGCAGTCTCAAACAAGGCAGCGGTACCCCATCCCGATACCGGAACATTCTGCAGCCAAACGGCACTGCCCAAGGTATGAATCAACCAGCCACCGTGCAGGCTTCTCCACGGTGCCGCCATGGCCACCACGGTGGCGGGCTGGCCGAGCAGGCACGCCGCCGGTCGGTTTGAATGCAAATGATTTTGGATGGCAGGCAGCGCCCAAATCGGCAGGCGGATTTTAGCCAGACGGGCGACCTCTTGTGGTGACTTGGTAGTGGTGGTCGCATTTATTACCACTGCATCAGTCATAGCTTGATATGACCTGTTAAACACGTCAAACCATCGCATGGGCAAAAGCACTTGAGCGTGGTGAGCGTGCGCAATGGCATCATCGGAAGCGAAGATTTTTTCCATCAATGGCAGGTACTTACTGGCGTGGTTTGGATGAACGAGAAAAATTGGCTCGATTTCCCTCACTGAACTTAAGCGTCTGAGGGCCTTTTTAAGCCAGCGACTGGTGGACGCATACCGCAGTTGCTGCAAGTTACCTTGGGTGATTGGATAAATAATGCGTAACAGCATTCGTCCACCAGCGGCCTTCAGCGCAGATGCAAACAATTGCGACCGCTTGTTGATCGGATCGCCAGTGGTAAGCAGCAGCCAGTATCGTTTGATGCCAGTGTGGGCAACCAGATTGGCCACCTGTAGCGGAAGTCCGTCAGCTGCAGAGGCGGACGCCAATGGGGGCATGACAGATATCCAATGTGACTCGGTGGCGGGGGTGTGCTTGCCGGCCGGTGGATAAAGGCATGCCACCCGTGCAATGATCTGCCATATCTTCCCACGCCGCCACACCAGGCGATAACGGCCAGGCAGATGCGTGCGAAAGCTGATATTGATGGCAACAGCCGCATGTCTGGCCAACTGCGTCGTTGCGATTCGATCTCGCGTTACGATTTCAGTGGGCTTCGCGCCTGCAACCGCGACGCTGCGCCATGGGCGATAGGTCCACAGCAACTCTCCACCGAGGGCGAACGGAGTGGAGGCGTCGTTGCGGGCAATGATGCGCATGTTCAGGTGCCTGCGAGGTGATGCAAATGAATTCCACCGGCAAATGGACATCCATAGATCTTTACGGCTCGCCCTTTCGGCGGCAGGCTGGGGGCCAGACGGTCCAAGCTGACCTGATGAAATTTTCGTTATGCCCGGCACTTTTGTCTTCGGCCGTACCGGGAAGCCAAGGTAAACCTTAAACGCAAGGCTTGCCGTCTGACCGCCCGCGGAGCCACCGCCTGCCGCTGCACACCCCCGGCCGGGTAATTGCGCCAGTAACAGCAGTGCCAGCCCCCAAAGCACCCATCCGCTGGTGCCAACGCAGCGAGCAGTTACCACTTTTTGGGATCGCGTGTAAAATAACGGCATGGCTCAATCGAACCTTTATACCGGACCGGGCATCCAACTTAGCGGCGACGTATGGATCGACCGCCAGCAATTGGTGTACGAATTTTCCCGTTCAGGCGGTCCGGGTGGCCAAAACGTTAATAAAGTAAACACCAAGACCGAGCTCCGAGTCAATCCCACGTTCATTTACGGGTTGTCCAACAAGGCCCGGCACAGACTGATGGACCTGGCCAAAAATCGCCTTGACGCAGCCGGCATGATCGTCATGGTCAGCTCGGATCAGCGCACGCAGGAGGCCAATCGCCGCAGTTGCCTGGATAAATTGCGAAAACTGGTCGGGGAATGCATGATTGAACCCAAGGTGCGACGCAAGACCAAGCCTACGGCCGGTAGCCGCAGACGACGGGTGGAGAGTAAAAAATTGCACAGCAAGGTTAAGGCCACCCGCCGAAGCGCAAAATCTGTGTCGGTTTAGGAAATTGGCCTGGTAAACTGGCACGCTGGCAATTAGCGGTCAGAGCGAGGGCGTTTCAGGCCCGATTGCCTGGCACATTGCGATAATTTTTTCATCAAAACCCAGCTTTCTCGGTACAATAGGTCCAGTGTCGGGTTTTGAAGGTGGAGGCAGATCATGGCTGACTTACGCGTTGAAAAATATCGTCAAGGTGGAAAACTGTTGGAGTCCGCCATCGCGGGGCTTAGCGCCACAGACATGCGGGCTCGCCCCGTCCCCAACACGTGGAGCATTGCCGAAATCACCATCCACCTGATGGACAGCGACCTGGTTTTGGCTGACCGCATGAAACGCATCATTGCCGAGGATAATCCCACGTTGATCGGCTTTGATGAAAGTGCTTTTGCCAAAAATTTATTTTACAATGACTTGGATCCACATTCGGCTGTGGATATCCTGCAACGCAATCGGATGATGATGTGCAACGTTCTTGAACGGCTGCCAGAAAACGCATTTCATCGGTTCGGCACGCATAATCAGCGTGGCAAGATCACGCTGGGAGCAATGCTGGCAGCATGCAGCGAGCATCTGGAGCATCATCTGAAATTTATTCTTCACAAACGGCAATTGCTTGGCAAGCCAGTGCAACACTAAATGGTTGAGGCACGACGGTTGCCGATGGGCAAATAAAAGCGTGGAGGTGTTTCGATGTCAGATCGGTCACCGCATTTGGATTGGCTCGTGCATCTTAGTTGGTTGAATAAGAGGGCACCCACGACCAATCATTAAAATTCAACCCTCGGAAAAACCCACCACCCGTCTGGCGCAGTGAGGAAAATAATACACCTGCGGATGTCTACCGAAAGTCCGTGCCGTTGACCACGCCGATCTGCGGCGGCATAATCAATCGCGTCGAAGCGCCCGTAGCGCAATTGGATAGAGCGCGTGGCTTCGAACCACGAGGTTGCAGGTTCGAGTCCTGCCGGGCGCAGTAGATATAAGTGTTGCTGATCGCTGTACTTAGCGAACTTCCCTGCGTCGGGGAATGCGGCTCATGAGTCCCTGCCAAAACGGTATATACCGTTTTGGCTCTGACCAAAGGAGCCATTTATGCCTCGACTCAAGCAGAAACTTCCTTCGTATCGGTTACACCGTTCGTCCCGCCAGGCAGTAGTAACACTGAGCGGACGAGATTATTACCTGGGCTCATTCAACGCACCTGAGAGCCGGGCGGAGTATGACCGACTCATCCGAGAGTGGCTTGCCAATCAACGACAGATAATGGAGAAATCTGTAACCAAGAACGGTAAAGATCAAGGCGTCACGATTAATGAATTGATCTCCCAATATTGGGTGTTCGCAAGCGGCTATTACGTTAAGAATCTAAAACCGACAAGCGAATTGCATGCGTTGAGATTTTCGTTCAAACCACTCGTCGCTCTCTATGGAACAACCACTGTCGATGTGTTTGGTCCAAGCAGTTTGAAGGCTGTGCGCCAGAAGATGATTGATAATGGGCTATTTCGCACGCTGATCAATCGTCTCATCAATCGCATCCGCCGTATCTTCAAATGGGGTGTGGAGAACGAGTTGGTTCGCTCCAGCACCTTGGAGGCATTGCGGGCCGTCGCTCCGCTCAAACGGGGCCGTTGTGCCGTGCGCGAATCCGATCCGGTTAAGCCAGCGCCGGAATCCCTGATTACCGCAATTGAGTCGTACGTATCGCGACAGGTCTGGGCGATGATCCAGGTTCAACTTCTCACGGCCATGCGTCCCGGGGAAGTGATTCAGATGCGACGCCGCGATATTGATACAACCGGAGCGGTCTGGCTATATCGGCCCGAATCCCATAAGACGGAACATCATGGCATTGAACGCAGCATCTACCTTGGGCCGCAGGCGCAAAAATTCGTCATGCCTTTCCTGAACCGGGCTGACGATGATTATTTGTTCAGTCCATTAGAAGCGGATGGCCTGCTCGGCCAGATTATTGGTGGGCTCAAGGCTTGGTGTAGTGATCAATCGAAAATAGGATTCCCTGTTTTGGCGGAAACGTCCGGCCATGTTCTGGGCCGGTTTGTGTTCCGGTGCATCCAAGCCTGTGGCCACCAGGTCATCACGGGCCTTCTCCAAGGCTTTCTGGAATACCGGTACCTCCATCAACTCCTGCTGATGGAGGGTATGGAACAAGTTCCGCAATCCTTCCAACAGTTGCCGTCCGTAGGCGACGGTGGCCGGTTCCGGCAGCGTCGTGAGGAACCTCACATCCCGGATTAAATGCGCCAGACAGAACTGCATGGTTATACCGCACTCTCTCCTGTATTTGTGGTAGGCCGAGAAGTAATCGCAACCCAGTGTGCCCGCAAAATCGTCTCCCAGCAC